>SDBS01001261.1_pt1 | contig 25877 bp, 15 predicted proteins | sample 2277091 | NCBI WGS metagenome assembly SDBS01 (sample SAMN10404972, study PRJNA504765) | marine sediment metagenome | isolation source: marine sediment core GS10_PC15, 163 cmbsf | place: Arctic Ocean: Southern Knipovich Ridge | collected 2010
CATTGGGCCAGCTGCCGTGCTTGACGAGAAAAGCTTCCACCTTGATGTTCTGGTCGGTGTAGATGACGCCTTCCTCGAATTCGTGAGCATTCACTCGCCAGCCCTGGTTGTTGACCGGCTCCAATCCGTAAAGCCGGTATTTGATGTCATCCTCATAGGCCCTCAAGATGTGCTCGGTCATCTTCTTGATGCCCTCGGGTCCGTAGACTTCGAGCGGTTCGTCCCTTCCCATGACCCAGGGGGTGAGGATCAGATCCGGGAATCCGACGGTGTGGTCCGAGTGCAGGTGCGTGAGGAACGCCCGCTTGATGTTTTTCACGGACAGGGCCTCTATGCTCCCGCCATACCTGGGGGAGAGCGCGGCCGCCTTTCGGATGAGTCCCGGTCCGAAGTCGATGATGTAGGGCGTGTCCTTCACGATGACGGCCACCGAACAACCGGAATGATCGGGGTCTGGGTTGGGGTTGCCCGTGCCCAGGAGGATGACCTTGGTCGATGTTGGTGAAACAGGGGTTTCTGCTGCCTGGACAATGCCGCTGCAGAACAGCAGCAGGCACATTGCAAGATATGAGGGTCCTCTCATTGATTCCTCCCTGGGATATGCTCAGAGAACTTCTTAACACAGAAAGTGAAGATTCTATCTCTCCGCATATGTTTCCTCGATATTGTACCAGATGATCGCCTCATTCCCTAGGGAAGCGGCTGTCATCACGAGCGGAGCGAAGTGATCTCTGAGATTGCCGCGCTCACTCCGTTCGCTCGCAATGACTGGCATGGTTCAATGACTGACATAGTACATTTCTTGCCTTTGCAAAGGGGACGTGATAGTACTAGCTCTTAGCACGCGATCGGTTCATGGATCGGACCTGTCAGGGAGACTGGATTCCCTGTTCGCGTAGTTCGATGGAGGCATGGAATGATTAGGTCCCAGGCACTATTTGCAACGACAATCATATCGCTTATCTCATTAATTGCCGCGTGTGATCAACCGAAGGCGGAATGGCAGGGCACGATCGAGGAGATAGATGGGATTGTGGTCGTGAGGAATCCCTTGGAGCCGATCTACGGGATGGAGGTGGTCAAGCTGGAGGAGGAGCTGACGATTGGGGCTGTGGAGGGTGCTGCCGAGACGATGTTCGCAGACGTGAGCGGAGTGGCTGTGAGTGAAGGCGGCAGGATCTTTGTCCTCGATGCTAAGGAATGCCACATTCAGGTCTTCGACGACCAGGGAAACTTCCTGAACTCCATCGGACGCAAAGGGCAGGGCCCGGGGGAGACGCAGAATCCGAGCTCGATCCAGGTCACGCCGCAATCGGAGATCATGGTCCGCGATCTGCAGGGAGATCTCATTCTTTTTTATTCCCTCGAGGGGGAGTTTTTGAGGGATGTGTCGACCGCGAAGTGGCGGACCCTTTCTAAACCGTTGGTCGATTCAAAGGGCAGCATCATAGCGGATTATTCTATCCCAGGAACGAGTTTCAGGCGCGAATTGAGCAAATTCGATTCCCAACTTGAGGCCGTATACACGATCCACAACCTGGAATTGTTTGAAATGCCGGTCATGAAGGCCTTCTTTCCCGAGTTTTTCTGGCAGGTCACCCAGGATGACAACATAGTCTGGGGATTCTCCACCCGATACGAGCTGCAGGTCCTGGATCCCGAGGGCAGGATCTTGAGGAGGCTCACCAAGGAATTCCGACCGGTTGCCATCACCGAAGAAGACAAACAGGATAGGCTGAAGTTTTTGTTCGGGGGCGTAACTGTTCCCCCAGGGATCAAGCTGGAGTGGCCCGAGTTTCATTGGGCCTTCGGTGACTTGAGCCTGGACGAGGAGGGGAGGATCTTCTTGAGAACATTCGAAAAAACTCCGGATGGGAAGGGCTATTTGTATGATGTTTTTGATCCTGAAGGAAAATTCACAGCGAAAATCCCTTTTCCCGCCAAGCCGCAGGCCTGGAAAAACCATAAGCTTTATCTCATCGAAGAGGACGAAGACGGCTTTCAGTATGTGAAGCGCTACCGGGTCACCTGGACGATCTAGCCTGGTCTGAGGGATTTCCACCCAGGTTCAGGTCAAATCTCAAGCCCCCGATTTGCTTGAGGCCCGCTGCCGGACCTGATAAACGAATGCCTCCAGCTGGCTGTCCTCCATTGGGCTGTCCGTGCCGCTGAAGGCGATCGTGGCGATGGGGAGTCCGTCGAAATCCTTGCGCACGCGGCCCGCGATCGCGGCGGAAGCCGTGCCCAGCATGCAGTTCAGGGAGATGGCGTTTATGATCCCGTCCGCGCCCCTGCGGGCGAAATCCACCATCTTAGCGATGTTCAGCAGCAGCAGGTCGTTGTTGGACTCTCCGATATAGGGTCCTGAGAGCGAGAGGTTTTCCTTATAGCCCGGTTCCGCCAGGCGGGCGGCCGTGCGTGCCAGCCGGCGCCGGATCCTGCGAGACTCCAGGTCCTTGCGCAGGTTGAGCAAACGCAGCACCGCTGATTCCCGCCATTTTCCCTGGGACTGCTTGCGCTCCATGCTGCGGCGGAGGCCGAAATCGGTGCTGTCGACCAGGAAGGGCGCCGGCCAGACCTCGCATCCCAAGGCTTCCAGCTTGTGAAAGAGATGGTTGTTCGCCACGGGATTCTGTCTCGTGTAGATGTCCCCGGCGATCCCGATAAGGGGACGCCTCTCATCCGTCACCGTGATGGACTCCAGGCGCTCGACACACCGGGACAGGGCGTCACTCAAGGCACGTTCCTCCAGTGCCCCTTCGATGTCCATCAGATTCAGGCCATGGACGCGGTCTGTTTCCCCCGGTGTTTTCTCATAGGGTCTTTTCTCTGCGGCGGCCTTGACCAGCAGGTCGACGGCGGTCAGCCCCCCCCAGAGAAGCATGAGCCCCGGCATACCCAGAAGCTCGAGCATGAAGCTCATGGGTGGGGCCTTGACCTGAAGGTCCCGGATTCCGATGTCATTCAGGAGCAGACTCAACCCGGCCTCATATTGGGACAGCAGACAGGCAAACTGCGTCCCCGGGAAATAAAAGACTTCATCGCCCTCCCGTTTCGCGTGGGAATACTTGACCAGATCTCCCGCCATGATGGAGTAGGCATGGCATTCCTTGCCTGAGCAGTGTTGGGCCCCGCATGCCAGGGTTTCCGCGTCCGGCAGCGGCAGGATCTCCGCCTCAATGCCTATTCCCCTCATCGCCCCGGCAAAAGCCACCACATGGTCCGTGAAATAGGGCAGGACGAACTTGTGAGTCCTGAGCTCCAGCGGAGATTTCTGAGTTATACCATCGGACGCCGAAGGAGGCTCCGTAGGAGAAGCGACGTTATCGCTAATCTCATCATAGAACGCCTCCAGCCGCGTGATGAGCCCTGCCTCAGCCCGGTGCTCGTCGAATTCCAGCCACAGATGAGGCGTGCTGCGCAGGATCCGGCTGATGTGTTTCTGAGTGAAGGCATCTGGACCGCATCCGAAGTTGGAAATGACCAGGGGATAGGTCCCCGCCTGCCCACGGCACCAATGGGAGATGGCGATCATCCGTTGATTGTGCCGCCAGGGAGGAAGGCCCGGGCCGGAGGTCGAGTCCGGGATATCTTCGGGGATGTAATCCTGAGGGACGACACAGACATCCATCCGCTTCAGATGGAGGGCCAGGTTGAGATTCACGAAGGGGTCATGCACATTGTACGGCTTTCCGGTGATCACCCAGACGTCGCGTCCGCTGCGGCGGAACTGTTCTAAAACCTCTTTTCCCCGCACCTGGATCCGCCTGCGGAATTCGTTGAACCGCTCATGGGCAAAGTCCAGGGCCCGGGCAAACTCGTCCTTGGTCTTGCCCAATCGGCGCCGCGTCTCCGACATCGCCCGCAAGAATTCCCTGGCTCCGAATCCCAGGTTTACCTGGGGCGATTCGATGGAGAGCTCGGAAGTGGATCGGAGCATCCAGGGAATGTGTTCGGCATAGGGACAGTTCTGTTCACAATAGCCGTCTTCGCTCGAGTGATGCACATACGAAGGAATAAACACAAAATCCACCTTTCGATCGGCGAACCAGTGGACATGGCCGTAGGCCAGTTTGACCGGGAGGCAGGTCTCGACCGGGATCTTTTTCAGGCCTGAATTCAGGATATCCATGTGTGACGGGGGAGACAGGAGGACCTTGCAGCCCAGGTGGTTGAAGAAAGCCGCCCAGAAAGGGATGTCTCCCATGAGCAGCGAGGCACTGGGGATCCCCACGGTGTGGGAGGGTTCAGGTGGATTGCGGAGCGACTCCTGCAGCGCATCCCGCCACTCCTCGAAAAGATCGACGGTGATGTCCCGGTCCCGTGCCTCATCCGCACCCATGTCCGGCCGCCGGGCCCTTTGCTTGACCGTGTACCGCTCGCAGATATCGCCGAAGAAGAGCAGTCTGTTTCCCAGGTCGATCCGGTTGACCTGACAGCGGTTGGCACAGTGCCGGCATTGAAAGCTGGAAACCAAGAAGGGGCGCCGGATGCGCTCCTGCAGCTGGGCCAGGTCAGGCGACACTTTCCCTTTCTGCTCGACAGTCCGACGGGTGATCAAGGCCGCTCCGATGGCTCCGGATATCCGGTTGTAAGGATGCACCTGAACCGGTCGCTCCAGGAGGCGGGCGAAGGCGTTGACCACCGCCGGGTTGGAGGCCACGCCACCCTGGAACACGATGTGGTCTCCCACCTGGCGCTCGGCCACCACTTTTTCCAGGTAATTGCGCACGATGGCAAAGGCCAGGCCGGCGGTGACATCCGACACGCTCTCCCCCCGGCTCAGGGCATTCACCAGCTCAGATTCCATGAATACCGTGCATTGGCTCCCCAGGTCGGAAGGGGCTCCGGACTGGTGGGCCAGGCGCGAAAAATCCCGCTCTATATCCAGGTCCAGCAGCTCGGCCTGCTCCTCCAGGAAAGAACCGGTTCCCGCTGCGCAGATCTTGTTCATGGTGAAATCCTGGATCCTGCCGTCCAGCAGCTTGATGAATTTGGAATCCTGTCCCCCGATCTCGAAGATCGTATCCGCTTCCGGGAAATAGGGGAGCGTGCCTGCGAGCTGGCAGGTGATCTCGTTCCGGACCTCGTCCGCTTCCAGATACTCTCCCGCCAGATGACGGCCGCTGCCGGTGGTGCCGATGCCCAGGATCTCCAGTCCTCCGGAGCATCTGTCGAAGAGCTGTTCACATCCCTCCCGGATGACCTCGAGCGGCCTTCCCCTGGTCGGGAGATACACTCCAGCCTTGACCTGCCCTTCGCCGTCGACGAGAGCCAGGTTGGTGCTGACCGAACCCACGTCCACACCCAAGTATCCTCGGATAAACTCACCCTCTTCCGGTTCAGGCTCTTCAGGCGGAGGCGGGGCAGCATCTCCCAGGGGGGGTAAGAAACAGCTGACCCTGCGCTCCCCGGACACCGTCCCGCTCTGCCAGGCATGGATCTCGTCTACGGTGAGTGTGTGCGGGGCTTGGGTGGCGGCCAGGGCCGCACCCAGGGCGGAGGTGTAGGAGGGAGCCTGCGAAAGGACGAAGGTGCCGTCCTGCAGTGCAAGGACTTCTCGGAAGGCCCGGACCAAACCCCTGTTTTGAAACCCGCCTCCCGTGAGCAGGACCGGGAGCAGGCTTTCACGTCCTTTGAGGATGGTGGCCACATAATTTCGGGCCAGCGCCTGGCACAGGCCGTATGCGATCTCTTCCAGGGGAGTTCCTTTCTGCTGGAGGTGGATCATGTCGCTTTTAGCGAACACGCTGCATCGTCCGGCGATGGTGGCGCCTTTTTGCGCGGCGTCTGCGCATTCCGCGAACTCTGTGATGGTCATCTTCAGCCGAGCGGCCTGCTGTTCCAGAAAAGCCCCGGAGCCGGCCGCACAGCGCGTGTTCAAAGAAAAGTCCCGGATCTCGGCCGATTCCCGAGAGGATGACAAGGGATCGATGTTCAGCCAGGAGGAGGTCTGCCCGCCGATCTCGATGATGGATCGGGCCTCTGAGGATTCATGGCGCCCGCCGATGGCCAGGGCGACCAGCTCGTTGCATGCGTATATATGGGGATGAGGGCGGCATACATCCCGCCCGCAGCCGGTTATCCCGACGCGTAGAGTTCGGGCCTGACAGCCCTCCAGGATATTCCCGACGATCTCCTCCAGGGTCTCCTGCACCTGGCCCCGATTGAGGACTTCGCAGCGGCGCTGGATGCCATACTGCGGATTCAGAAGCACGGCCTGGCTGCTGACGGATCCGAGGTCGATCCCCAGCAGCATCACGATCGCAGGTTCCGTATCAGTTGTTGCATTCGGTTTGTATCCTTCTTGAAACGAGAGGATACAGATTATCCCAAGTGCCCATTCAAGTCAAAAGGACTTCCAGGTCGGGAAGCCTGGACTACTATGCCTGAAGGGATAGCTTGCCGGACTCGTGTTTGACGAAAAACTCGGCTCCGGATATCCGCAGGTCGCAAAGCTCATCCGACTCGCAGCCGCAGGTCAGGATCCTAGGGCCCAGGGTGAGGCAGCCGTGGGTTGTGCATGCATGGGCCTTGATCAGGCTGAGTTTATAGGATTCCTTGTCCGGAGCCAAGACGACGATGTTATCCGACAGCGCCGCCACGATTCTCCCATCGGGATACACACTGAGGTCTGAGATCTCTGCATCCGGGGGAAGGGATAAAGCCTGAGATGATTCGTTTTCCGGATCAAGGATATGCAAGACATCCGATTCCACCAGGATCTTTCCGCCGGGATAGGGCTTTGTCCTCCGTATGCTGCCCAGCCCTGAGGCCGTGAACATCGTGTTCTGCCGGAGGTCCCAGCGTTTGAGCAGCCCGTCGGATCCCGCCGAATAGATCCGGCCCCAGGCATCCAGCGTGAGGTCCTGTATGGGCTGCTCATGCGCCGCGATCCTCAATATCCTCATCCGGGTGAAATCCCAGACACGCAGAGAGCCGTCGGCATGCCCGGTCACCACCGTGTCATTGAGTCGCGAGTCGAGGCATGTCACAGGTGGGAAACGGGAGGCGAACCGGGTTACACAACCCTTTTCAAAGGACAGACTGAGCAGTTCTCCTTCGTTATCGATGATGAACATATCCCTTCCCAGGAGCGACAGCCCCCGGCTCGATCCGATCCGGGTGTAAAATATCCGGTTGTCCACAAAGGAGAGGACAAAGGCATGGCCCTCTTCCCCCAGGCCGGCGATCTGTTCCTGAGCGTAGAATCGGATCTGTCGCGGCTTGATATCGGAAAGAGGGATGTGTCCCAGGAAACAGGATTGGCTCTTAAGATCCTGGTTCAACACTATCTGGAATTTCCGTTCCTCCACTGCGAATTCCCGCGGAGCCGCATCGGGCATGGCTTCGCTTTCACAGTCGAAACGGCCTCTTCCTATGGTCAGGCTCCCGAAATCCAGTTTGCAGGTGAGCGAATCCCTCGGGAAGTCGCCCAGGCGGATCAAGTCTCCCCAAAGATTGACATGGGGCTTCTGGAACAACTCCTGAATTTCCTCACGGCTCAAGCGGTTGGGAGCCGAGTTGTCCAGATCATAGATCAAGACGTTTCCCTGCTGGTAGAACAGCGTGTCTTCCAGGGCGGGCTCTTCCAGAAAGGACAGGTGTGTCTTGATGCTTTCGAGGGCCAATTCCCGCTCTTCCAGGTTTGCCCTACGAGTCGAGTGGGCCGCCCGGAAATTGACGGCCACATCCAGCAGGCCTTGTTGGTGGAACCGGTCGATCACCCGCTGAAAATAATGCCGATCGCGGCAACCGTCCAGGATGATCAACTTCCGGTCACGCTGTGCCTCGAGAAAGCGCGAGAAATATTCCTCCGGGTTGTCGGCTTCCCCGGAAACCGGATAGCCCTGGTAGTAGACCGGATCGATGTACTTCGTCAGCCAATCCAGACCCAGTATGCGGTTGAATATCGCCTGGTCTTTTTTCCGGTCCCGCATCAAGTACAGTATGTCTTTCGACTCGATTCCCCCGAATCCCGCTTTGATCGCTTCACAGAAATAGGTCTTCCCGGTCCCGGAGTCTCCGTTCACCGCCATGATGGCCCTGCCTTGGGATTTGATCAGGTAATGCAGGGTCTCGGAAAGCTCGTAGAGTCCTTTCTGGGCCGGCTTGATTCCCAGGATGCTGACGGCTCCGATGTCATAAAGATAGAGAGAATGCAGGAACTCTGGACACTCCATTTTTTTGAGAGCGCTCACGCTCTCGATAAAGCTGTCCTTGTTTTTCAGGCCCAGGAGCTTCAGGAGCGTCATGATGATGTCGGTGCTGACCCCTCCCAGCCTGTCTTTTTGAGCCTTCCCGATCTCTCCCAGAGTCCAGGCCAGATGGGTTTTCAAGGTGTCCGAGGGATGTGACACACAAGCCAGGATAGGGGACAGTGCCGCCAGAGACGGGAAGCCGACCATGCCCAGAGCCTGAACGGCTTCGATTTTTTGTTCGGTCAGGTTCGCCACCCAGACCGCCTTCTCCTGGGCTGGCGAGGTGAGAGTGTCCGGTGCCTTGAGGGCATGAACCGCCGCCTGTACGACGCCGGGTTCTTTCAAGTTTCCGAGGGTGTACAGGAGGTTTTCTCTGATCTTGGTGTAGCGGACAGGATAGAGGTCCAGGGCCTTGAGCAGGCATTCCGTGGAGCGTATGTCCCGGAGGACGCTGAGGATGACCGATGCCGTGTAGGGAATACCCGAGCCGACATCCAGGGAATCGTCCATAAGCAGGCTCATGCACGGGCGCAGCCATGCCGGCGATATTTCGGTCACAACTCCCGTCGGAGGATGCAGTTTCTGGATGATCAGGGCGTACGCTTCCTCCCTACGGGTCGGGTCCCGAGCTGCGGCCAAAAGCCCTTCGATTGAGCATGTCAGCCGGTCCTCTTCCGCCAACAGCGCTGGTATGGCTCTGAATTGTTCGGGCAATGCCGGCACGAGTCGACTATAAAGGTCAGTGAGCAGGGCTGCCTTGACATTGGTGGAGCAAGATTTGCCCGCTTGAGCATGGAGGCGCTGGAGGCGTTTCCCATATGCGCGGCATTCGGCCTTGGCTGCCCGGTTCCACTCCGGGACAAATCTTCGGCTGTTGGTCCGCATCGCCTCAGCCGCCATGCACCAGGTCAGGATCCGGAAGATCGTCAGGAACGGCTGTGCCTGGGCATTGCCGGATTTGGGCTGGCCACACGGAGCGGGGTTCCCTCCCTCGTCCAGGGCTTGAAGGATCTTTTCCAGCTCATCCATGCCAAATGCCTGGTTCAGGCAGGAGAAACTGACTTGGAAACAGGCGGTCCGCTGTGAGTCGTCCAGCCTCAGGCACTGAAAGAGAATTTCATGGGAAGCGCACTCCTCGAGCGAGCGCGGGTTTTCCCGCCATTCTCCCTTCCTGTCCAGGTAAGTCGAGGCACTGGTATCGAAGCTGTCCAGGATTTTCTCTGCCTGCCGGGCCAGAGTGCGGCCCGTTTCTCCCCTGTGCGCCATATCAGCTCGGGATGAGGCTTTCGAGATCTGGGTCCAGGTTTGTGGTTTCGAGCCTGAGCAGCCAGCCTTCCCCGTAGGGATCCCTGAGTAAGAGCCCCGGGTCCCGGGTGACGGCGGTATTGGTCTGGGAGATACGCCCGGTGGCGGGTGACCAGATGCGGTGTATGTACCCCCTGGCATCGGTCAAACGGGCACAGACCTCACCCTGAAACACACTTTTATTTTCGGCCAGGAGCTCGATGGCGGAGATCTGATCGATGTTCTGCAGGAGTTCATAGACCACACCGACCGTCACTCTGTTCGTCCCTTCCTTACGCAGCCAGGTATGGCCGCGCAGACAGAACAGGTTTCGGGGCATGGGCGGGGGCTGATCTATTTTTTCCTCGCGCGTTGTCTGCGACCGTGTGAAGGCCCGGGCGACCAGGCCCCTGAGCTCATCGGGAGTGAACGGTTTCGGGATGTAGTCGAACGCACCGGATCTGATGGTCTGGACCGCTGTCTTGATGGTGGGATAACCTGTGACCATGATCACGATGACATCGGGGCGGGAGACTTTCAGGGATGCAAGAAGATCCACGCCGCTGATCCCGGGCATCATGAGATCGGTTATCACCATGTCATATGGATTTTCCTTATCCATGGCCAGGGCTTCTTCCCCGCTCAACGCCATATCCACGGCATAACTTTCGGAGAGGATGGCCTGCCTCATGCTTTTGCACACATTTATTTCATCGTCCACAATCAGGATTTTCTTGCGTTTATCATGTGACATGGCTTCCTCCACTCTCGGATTCATGGGATCGGGACAGCGGCAGGCTGACCGTGAAGGCGGAGCCCTGTTCCGGTTGGCTTTTGACCTCTATGGTCCCCCCGTGCTGCTTCGCGATGCCGTAGATGACGGCCAGGCCCAGGCCGGTTCCCCCTTTCTTGGTGGTGAAGAACGGATCGAACAGCTTGGGCAGATGCTTCTCCGGGATGCCTGTCCCGGTATCCGTGAAACAGATCTCGAGCCGCCGCTGGGATCCGGAGATCCGGCTGGCCACCCTAAGGATGCCGCCATCCGGCATGGCTTCGGCGGCGTTGATCATGAGATTCCAGAAAACCTGCTTCATCTTGTCGGCATCGACTTCCACGGCCGGGAGGTCCGGGTTCAGATTTTTCTGGATCGTGATGTTTTGGAAAACGACCTGATTTTTCAGGATGTTCACGATATGAATCAAGATATCGTTGATGTTCACGAGGTTTTTCTGGGGCGGGCTCTGCCGCGAAAACTCCAGGAGCCCTTTGACGATCTGGCTGCAGCGGGTGGTCTCCTCTGCGATCATGTCCAGGTTCTCGTAGGTGTCGGACTCCCTGTCGGTTTTTTCCATCAGGAGATGGGCGTTGATGAGGATCGAGGTCAGGGGGTTGTTGATCTCGTGGGCCACTCCGGCGGCCATTTTTCCCAGGGAGGCCAGTTTTGCCGATTGGATCAGCGAGTTCTGCATGGTCACCAGTTCCCGGGTTCGTTCATCCACCCTTTTTTCCAGAGTTTTCCCCCACTGCAGCAGTTTGGCATTGGCTTTATTCAGCTCTGTGGTCATCTGATTAAAAGCTTTGGCCAGCTGCCCGACTTCATCCTGGTATGTGACCTCCACCTGGTGGCTCAGATCCCCCCGTGCGATGGTGCCGGTGGCTTCGACCATGACCTGAAGGGGCCGGATGAAGGTCGAGGTGATGAAAAAGAGTGAAATCAGAAGGATGACCACACACAGGGCGGCCATGCCGGCAAAGGTCGCCATCACACGATTTCTCAGGTCGATGTAGGGTTTCTCCAGCATCCCCACGTAGAGGATGCCGATGATCTCCTGGTCGATGTTCTTTATGGGTTCGTAGGCGGTCAGGTACCAGTCATTCACCACGAAGGCGCGGTCGGTCCAGGTCCGGCCTTGCTTGAGCACCGCCTGGCTGACTTCCTGGCTGACACGGGTACCGATGGCGCGCTCTCCGTTTTCCCGCTGGACGTTGGTGGAGATCCGCAGATCATGCTGGAAGATGGTGGCGGTGCCGATCTCTGTGCCGTTGTATTTTTCACCCTTGAATACGAGTTCCTTGATCCGGTCCACGATCGTGTAGTCGCGGTTGAGCAGGACTCCTCCGTACAGGCTGCCGATGACCGTCCGGTTCCTGTCATACAGAGGGGCCGCGGCCTTCAACATCATCCCGTCTGTGACGGAATGCTGCTTTGAAGGGGCCGCTTTCGGGGTGGGGATGATTTCCAGGAAAGCCTGCTCGGCCAGGGCATCGCCCTCCCTCAACAGCTCATCTCTGCTGACGATCTGGGTGGCCGCGACGACATGGCCGCGGATGGCCAGGCTGACCAGGGGATCCCCGGATTGGTCATCGCCTGTGGTGTCGGGCCGTGCTGCGCGCACGATCACTTTCCCCAGGGAATCGGTCAGGGTGAGGATATCCAGGTCAAAATCGGCCCTGACGCGCCGTAAGTAGGCGGAGAGGGTTTCAAAATCCTCGCCCTGGATGAGATGCTGCAGGGACTCCTGCGACGCGTTGGCCGCGACGATGTCCCGGATATCGCTAAGCTTCTCGTTGTAGACCATCCAGGCGGAGGCCAGGTCATGCCTGACTTGAGCCTGAGCCAGGCCCGTTATGGTCCGGTGCTCGATCCGTGTCCCGAGGATCAGCGTCAGGACCCCTCCCATGCTGATGACCATCAGGAAGCTGAGGATCAGCTTTCGCCGCAGAGGCAGATTCAGGAATTTACTGGTAATGATGTTTTTTCTCAGAGTCATAGTATGATCTTCCCCAGCGAGACCAATCCCAGGGCGAGCGTGGCCCAGCCCACGACAGTTCTGAGATGCTTTCCCTTGAACTTCTTGACCGTGTAGGCGGCCAAAGGAACCGACAGTAGAGCCCCCAGGACCAGGGAAGGGGCCAGATCCCACTCGATCGTGTGGTTGGTGAGCAGGACGTAGGCGATGACCCCCACCAGGCATGTCAATCCCTCGGCCAGTGAGGTGATGCCGATGGCGTTTTTCATATTGACACCGGAGAGGATCTGGCCGCTCGTCACGACAGGTCCATAGCCCCCTCCGCTGAGGCCCTTGTTGAAGGAAGCCAGGAGCCCCAATGAAACGATCTTTTTCCAGGAAAAGCGAAACTTCCGGTTCAGGGTGACCAGGATGATCACCCCCATCGTCAGTACCAGCAGGCTGATGTACAGCTTCACATACAATATCGGCAGGTTCAGGGCGATTACGATCGCCGCCAGGGTGCCCACGACGCTGCAGCTGGCCATAATCAGGGCGATCTTCGTGTCGGCTGATTTGAGCTTGAAGTTGGAATTCTTGAATCTGTGGTGAAGAAAGGCCGCTGTCAGCCCCGTGATCAGCTCCGAAAGCAACACGGCGGGAACGACCTGGAGCGGGCGGTAACCCATGATAAGCAGGAGAGGAGTGAGGGTCGTTCCGTATCCCATTCCCAGAGACGAGTCGATGTATTCACAGATGAATGCGAACAGTAAGATGAGAAGCGAAATTTGCAAGATGTCCATGTGTCCGCCTGTTTCAATCCAGATAGCCCAGTCTCTTCAGCTGACTTCGGATCGCTTCCCTGTCTTTGGGCCTTATATCTTGGTTGACAGGGAAAATGCTCAGAGGATGCCGGATCCTGCCCCATCCGACCCTGTTCCAGAGCCTTTCGTGGACGTAGTACAGCAGCACCCGGATGCTGTGGAAAAGCAGGGTGATCAGGGACATCTCTTTCCAATCATGCGTAATTACCCAGGCGATGGCTCCCAAGATGACGATTCCAAGAAGTCTCCAGACCAGGGACTTAACCCAGGCGCGGGCCGGTGTCTCAAAATCCATTTTCTTTCCTTTCTCTGTTGGTTTTTTTGAACTTTTCAGGGGGCTGCAGACTCCCCAGCTGGCATAATCCTGGATCAGGAATCGACAAACAAAGCCTGCCGGGACCTTAATCCAATGTTTTGGGTGCGGTTTCCCAGGTTGTATTATTATCACACTCCAAATGTAGTACAATTAGAGTATGATGTCAACATCAAATTTGATTTTTTAAAAATTATGACCGCAGGGTGAACCCCTGGCAGTTGGATTCAAGCGGGAGAGGGCCTAAAAGTATCCCAGATTCTCGAGCCGTTTGCGGATGGCCTCGACCTCTTGGGAGGACAGGTCCTTTTTGCCCGTCCCGGTGACCGACAGGAGGTCTCGGAGGATGTAGACCACAAATTCGTTTACACTGCTGAAGCCGCTTCCCTCGATCACGATCTTTATCTTCTCATACAAGGGGCGGGGGATTTTCAGCGTTACTCGATCCGTTCCCATGGGTTTCATTTTAAGCACGATCTGCGGGGATGTCAAATTTTCATCCAATTCCCCTGCAGTCTTGACAAACCGGTTCGAGACGCTCATGTTTAATATCCGGTGCCATGAAGCCTCCCCGCAGATCTTTTAAAGAGTTTCGCCTTTTGACGCACCAGATCATGCAGTTGGCCATGCGGGGCCCTCTGCGGACCGAGTTTCTGAATGAGGTCTCGAGGATCCTGATGGAATTCTCGGGCTGTGATTCGGTCGAAATGTGGTTGAAGGAGCGCGGCCAGTACTACCGCGGGGAAGTGAACCGCTCGAAGAAGCCGCAGTTCCGCTTTGAGATAATGCCGACCGAGGAAGAAGAGGGCCGGATATTCCCCAGAGTGGAAGACAAAGATCTCCTGGGGCGGCTGTGCCGGGATATCATGTTGGGGCAGACGGAGGCCTTCCTCCCTTTCATGACGCTGGGAGGCGGCTTCCTGACGGGCGATATCTCCTCCACCTTGCAGCAGGTGTTCGGCAATGAGGTCGAGACAGAGGATTCCGGCCGGTTCCTGCAGGCCGGGCAGTTCAGCTCATTGGCTGTCATCCCGATTTCCATTGAAGCAGAAAACCTCGGACTGCTGCAGCTAAAAAGTAAAACCTCTGATTTTCTGTCCCGAAACGATGTGGAATTCTATGAAAGCTTGATACAAACCCTGGTTTCGGCCCTGATTCACCGACGGACCCAGGTCGAGCTTCGGGAGCGGATAAAGGAACTCACCTGCATGTATGGGATCGCCAAGCTGATTGAAGGCAGCGGTCTCACCTTGAGCGAGATCGTCCAGGGGATTGTCGAGCTTCTGCCTCCGGCATGGGTGTATCCCGACGTGGCCTCCGCCCGGATCATCCTGGACGGAAGCTCCTATGTCACGGATCGGTTCCAGGAGAGTGATTACCGGCAGGTCGCTGATCTTATGGTCGAGGGTGAAAAGCGGGGGACCGTCGAAGTCAACTATTCGGAAGATAAGCCCGAGCTGGATGAAGGCCCTTTCCTTCTGGAGGAGCGCAGGTTGATCGACACCATCGCCAGGGAGGTAGCGCTCATTGTGGAGCGGAAGCATACGGAGGGAGAAAAGGCCAGGCTGCAGGAACAGCTGCGGCATGCCGATCGCTTGGCCACCATAGGTCAGCTGTCGGCCGGTGTCGCACATGAGCTGAATGAGCCGATTGGGAGCATCCTCGGCTTTGCCCAGCTCATCGAGAAAAATCCCCGGCTGCCGGAGCAGGTCGAACAGGATGCCGTCAAGATAAAGAAGGCGTCCCTGCATGCCAGGGAAGTGATAAAGAAGCTGATGCTGTTTGCCCGCCAGACCCCCCCCCAGAAAACCCGTGTGGACTTGAATCAAATCGTCGACGAGGGCCTCTATTTTCTTGAATCGAGATGTGCCAAAGAAGGGATACAGGTGGAGCGGAAGCTGGCCGGATCTTTGCCGAAGATCCATGCGGATCCGGCGCAGATGACCCAGGTCCTGGTGAATGTCGTCGTCAACGCCATTCAGGCCATGCCGGGGGGAGGGAAACTGACGATTCAGACCAGGGCTTCGAAGAAAACCGTGTCCCTCGCGATCAGGGACACCGGCACCGGTATGGATGAGAAAATCAAGAAACAGGTCTTTCTTCCCTTTTTTACGACCAAGGACATCGGCCATGGAACCGGCTTAGGCCTGGCTGTGGTGCACGGGATCGTCACTTCTCACAGAGGCTCCATTGACGTGAGAAGTGCATTGGGGAAGGGAACGACATTCGAGGTGAGCCTGCCGATCGCTGAGGCGAGGGGCGGCAAGGAGTGACGGAAATGCGTGAATCTGCCAAAAAGACACACATCCTGGTGGTGGACGACTCCCCCGATACGCTGGAGCTGCTGCAGCGGAACCTGGAAGCAAAGGGCCATCGTGTGACCACGTCATCCGGAGCTGTCGAGGCCATCAAGATCCTGGAGGCCGCTCCCACAGACCTGGTGATCACCGACCTGAAAATGCCCGAGGTGGACGGCCTGAGCCTGTTGCGACACATCCGGGAGAATCATAAAGATGTCGAGGTGATGATGATCACCGGATATCCCTCCATCGATGGTGCCGTGGAAGCCGTTAAATCCGGAGCGGAAGAATACCTCGCCAAGCCGTTTACAGACCAGGAACTGTTTGCGGCTGTGGAGCGCACTCTGGAAAAGGCGCGCGCCCGCAGGACGGTCGAACAACAGCCGCCCAAGCCTTTCTCGATCAGCCATGGCATTATCGGGAAATCCAAAGCCATGATGAAGGTCTTCACCGCCGTGGAAAAGTCCGCGGCCAGCTCTGCCACAGTTCTCATTACCGGCGAGAGCGGGACGGGGAAGGAGCTGGTTGCCCGGGCCGTCCATTACAACAGCCGGCGCAGCTCCACTCCTTTTGTCCCGATAAACTGCGGCGGTATCCCTGAGTCTCTGCTCGAGAGTGAGCTTTTCGGGTATGTCAAAGGGTCGTTCACCGGAGCCACAGACACCAGGGCCGGCTTTTTCCTGACGGCCGAGGGGGGCTCCATCTTTCTGGATGAGATCAGTGAGACCAGCCTGCCCATGCAGGTCAAGCTTCTCCGCGTCCTCCAGAACAAGGAAGTCTTCATGGTGGGCGCTCGACAGCCCATCACGGTGGATGCACGGATCATCGCGGCCACCAACAAGGATCTGCCCGAACTCATCCTCAAGGGTGAATTCCGGGAAGATCTGTATTACCGGTTGAATGTCATCGCCATCGTGATCCCGCCGCTGCGGGAACGAGAGGAGGACGTTTTGTTGCTGATCCATCATTTCGCCAACAAGTATGCCCGGGAATTCGAGAAACCGGTCCCGCAGTTTTCCGACTCTGCTCTTCAAGCCCTGCGAGGCTATTATTGGCCGGGAAATGTCAGAGAGCTGGAAAATATTATCCAGAGGCTTGTGATCATGTCGGAAGGCGTCCACATAGATGCCCCGGACCTTCCTGCTCTTATGCGGTATTCCGCACTGAAGGGAGTGGGCCCACACAGGTCATTGGCAGAGGTGGAAAACGAGCATATCCTGAGCGTTCTGGCGAGTGTGGACAACAACAAGACCAAGGCGGCGGAGATACTGGGAATAAACCGCAAGACCCTGCGTGAGAAGCTGAAAAGGGCGAGGATGCCCTCTTCATCCTGATCGTCCCTTCGGAAAGATTTGCCCCACCGGTACAAAATGCCCCGCAATTTTGGCGCTCTGATTTCACTTTCGAAGAGTGACCGTATGCCCCAAGAATAATTCTTTTATCATTATAATTATTTTAATATCAGTAAGTTAAAGCGGGTTTTCGTCGGAGCTTATGGCCCCTTGATCATCGAGAGAGGCCCTGTTTATAAACATGGCACTGATATTGCAATTGAAATGGTCTGAAATTCGAGAAAGGAGAATGTGATGACACACTCAGATCAAAAGTCAAACAATCGGGTCTCTGTGGAGCCGGTTGACAGACGCAAAGACTGGAAGCTCTTATACCACCAACAGGGAAGGCCAGGCCTCGAAGAGGGCAGCAGGTTCAAGGGTCTGTGCCGGTACTGTGAGCTGCATGACATGTGCCCCCTCCCCAAGCCCGAAGGCGGGATCTGGCGCTGCACCTACTACCGGGCCCTCCGGAAAAAGTCCAATGTGTACGACAACGTCTTGAAACAGCTTGAAAGAGCCAAAGAGGTTGTTCCCTTTGATGAAGACATCTGCAAAATCCTGACCGAGACCATGAATGAGATCATCGTTCACTTTCCGGTAAAAATGAAGGATGGGAAAGTAAAAGTCTTTACGGGCTACCGCGTGCAGCATAACAACGCTCTGGGGCCGTTCAAGGGAGGCTTACGCTTTCATCCCGGGGTCGACATTGAGGAGATCAAGGCCCTGGCCACCATGATGACCTGGAAAACCGCGCTGACGCACATCCCCTTCGGCGGGGCCAAAGGAGGCATCCAGTTGGATCCGGCCGAATACAGTATCGAGGAGATGGAGCGGATCACCCGCCGCTTTACCTACGCGTTGGGGGACAATATCGGCCCGGACTATGATATTCCCGCTCCGGATGTGAACACCAATGCCCAGATCATGGCCTGGATCCAGGACACGTATATGTCCACTGTCGCACCGAATGAGAGAAACAGATGCGCGCATGTCGTCACGGGCAAGCCCCTTGAATCGGGGGGTAGCCAGGGACGTGAAAAGGCCACGGGCCAGGGAGTCGTCCTCCTCATCGAAAAATGGGCATCCGAACACGACATGGATCTCAAAGGCGCCACCTACATTGTGCAGGGGTTCGGGAATGTCGGGTCCTGGGTAGCACGTCTCTTGCAGCGCAACGGGTCCAGGCTCCTCGCGGTCGAGGATGTCACCGGCGCCGTTTCCAATCTGAAGGGTATCGATCCTGACGATCTGGCCGCTTATGTCAAAGAGCATGGGGGCGTCCAGGGTTATGCAAAGGCCGAGCCGGTCGACCATGCGACCTTCTTCGGCACCCAAGCCGACATCTTCATCCCTGCCGCCTTAGAGAATCAGATCACAGACGCGACAGCTGAGTTGTTGAATGTCAGGCTCATCGCCGAAGGCGCCAACGGGCCCACGGATACTGAAGGGGACAGGGTCTTGCAGCGCAGGAAGATCGCCGTGATTCCAGACATACTCTGCAACTCCGGTGGTGTGATCGTCAGCTATTTCGAGTGGTTGCAGAACAAGCGTAGTGAGTTCTGGGATCTCGAGGAAGTGGATTCCAAACTTAAAAAAACCATACTCGCCGCGTATGAGAGGGTGCGTGAGGCCGCAGAGAAATACCAGGTGGACTGGCGTACGGCCGCCCACATTGTCGCCCTCTCCCGGCTCGAAAAGGTGTACAAAGAAAGGGGGATCTTCCCCTGAAAAAATGGCTGTGTTTTAGCTGAGCCCGGCTGTGTTTTTTTGAGATGTATTCCCGGCTGTTGAAGTTCCCTCTTTTTCGAAGTACTATTACCATAAACATGAGAGAGATTTGAGGGAAAAAGCAAATGCGGAAGAATAAATGGGTTTTGGGAAGTTGTTTCTTCATCAAATTGGCGGCCGCCGCCGGTCTCACGTTCGTGCTGCTAAGCTGCGGTGGCTCATCGGCAGTAGAACGCCCCAACATTCTTTTTATCATCGTCGATGACCTGCGGCCTGAATTGGGATGCTACGGCAACGCGGAGATCAAGACCCCCCACATCGACCGGTTCGCGCAGGAGGCGTTTGTTTTCACGCGGGCCTACTGCCAGGCCGCGGCCTGCGCGCCTTCCCGTGCGAGCGTCATGCTGGGAATGCGGCCCGACACCACCCGCGTGTGGAGCCTGGGTGAGAAGTTCCGGGAGATCAACCCCTCGGCGGTGACCCTGCCCCAGCATTTTTCCAGGTTCGGGTACTACACTGTCTCCATGGGCAAGATCTTTCACAACCACATGCCGGACCGTGTTTCCTTCGACGAAGCCGACCTGCGGCCGGCTGCCTACAACACTCCTGAATTGATCGACCGTGAGCCTGAGTCCTTCTACCACGATGAAGAGATAAATAAAGAGCACGCCCTGGTTAGGGCGGAGCGCATCAAGAGGAATCCCAACGCCTATGCCGGCGGCTGGGCCTACGGCCGGTCCACCGAGAGCTTCGACGCACCCGACAATGCTTTCTATGACGGGGCCCAGACAGAGCTGGCGCTCGAAACTTTGCAGCGGTTGAAGAACCTGGACCAGCCGTTCTTCCTGGCCTTAGGGTACTACCGGCCGCATCTCCCGTTCGTAGCCCCCAAGAAATACTGGGACCTCTACGACAGGGACAAAATCTCCCCGGCCAGGAATCCCTTCCTGCCCGAGGACTCCCCGATCATGGCCATGAATTCCATGTACGAGCTGAGGGCCTGCTATGATCTGGAGTTTGTCAAACATCCATCGGCTTATCGACTGCCGGAGGAAACCGCCCGCCTGCTGAAACACGGATACTATGCCTCGGTGAGCTTCATCGACGCCTGCATCGGGAGACTGATGGACGGTTTGAGGGAGCTGGGGCTGGAGGAAAACACGATCGTCGTTTTCTGGGGGGACCACGGCTGGAAGCTGGGGGAGCACGGCAGCTGGTGCAAGCAGACCAATTATAGTATCGACACCCGGGTGCCGCTCCTGATCCGCGCTCCCGGAGTCGGTGCCAAGGGACAGAAGAGCGACCGCCTCACGGAACTCGTGGACCTGTATCCGACCCTCTGTGACCTGGCCGGTATCGAGATTCCGGACTATATGGAAGGCACGAGCCTCAAGCCGCTGCTCGAGCGGCCCGACCGGGATTTGAAATCCGCGGCCTTCAGCCAGTATGTCCGCCGGCCCCGTAATTCTCCCGATGGAAAACGCTACATGGGCTACTCCATGGTGACCTCGCAGTACCATTATGTGGAATGGTATCACTGGTCCGACGAAACCAAGACCGCCGGAGAACCGGCCGGTATCGAGCTGTATGACCTCCAGGCCGATCCAGACGAAAACACCAACATCGCCGGTCATCCAGAGAAAGCAAAGACCGTTCAGGATCTGGCCGAGAAGCTCAAGGCCGGCTGGCGAGCGGCCTTACTTGCTCACTAGCTCGAGCATGAGGAGTAGCCGCCGGTATCACCTCCCCGGGTATGTGCGCTCCTATCTAAAAGCGCGGACATAGTCCGCCTCGGCTGCGATGTATCCAAACGAGCACAGGCGGATATTGGCAAATTCGTAAGGAGTTCACGGGTGCGGGAGGCCTATTCGCGGAAGAATTCCGCCAGTTCGGCGGCTTTCTGGACCAGGTCGGACCGGTCGTTCTTCAATTTCTCCAGAGTACTGTCCACCTTGGGGTCTTTGGGCAGCTGCGTCAAGGCCCAGGTCGCGGCCGCCCGGATGGAACCCGGCTTGGCTTTGCTGCGGCTGGCCAAACCGGGGGCTAGAGCCGCGGCGATGAGGGCGTCTGCGGCATCCAGCGAACGCAGGACACCCAGGGAACGGCACACCTCTTCCTGCAGAGAAATGTTCCTTTCCTTTTCCCACTTCTGGATCGGCCGTATGTATTCTGTGAGGACCGTGACGGCATCGACCATCTTCCGCTCGGCAAACAGGGGGATGATATCCCACTGCGTCTTGCCCGACGCCCGCATGAAGATCTCGAGCAGGATGGTGTCAGCTTCCTCACCTTCGACCTGTTTCAGGACGTTCATGATCGGGGGGATGGTCTCCACTGGCCCCTTGCGGCCGATCTCGCGCAGCATCTGCAGCAGATCCGGGTGGCCGACGAAGACGTCACACACCCTGAGGGCCTTGGTGAGGGAGGCCATGTTCATCCCGACATGCAGTTTTTTCAGGAACGTACGTTCCGCCTCTGGTCCTGCCTTCTTGATCACTCCGGCTGCCAGCTTGCGGAACCTGAGCGGGATATCGGATGTGATGACACTGAAGCCGGTTTCCGCCACCTTTGTGGGATCCTGCTGGGCCAGCCAGGCCGCGGCCTTGGCCTGTACCTTGATGTTTTCCAAGATGAGGTCTTCGAAAGCGAGGGAGAGGTCGGTGTTGATGTCTTGCACCAGGTCCAGATCGGGTTCCACACTGGCGTATCTATCTTCCGGCGGAAAAGATCCCTGGGCTCGCGGAGGAGGCAACGGGGTTACTCCGATGGCGTCGGCCAGGCTGCTGGTGTCGGTCTGATTCAGCATTTCCACCAGCCTCTGGAGCTGCTGTTCATTGATACCGCTTGATTTCAGCCCTACCAGCAGCTCCTGTTTTTCCGCCGTGAACTCGTCCAGCAGCATCCGCAGCTCCTCGATGTGTTCCGGGGAGAGGGGAGGTCCGGTCGGGGCGGCAGGAGCTGGTGAGGCTTCGCCCACATCGGTGCCGGCATGGAGATGGATGTTCGGGTTGCCGAGGATGACCCTTCGTTCACTGACGGCCACAAAGACCTTCCGGTCAGGGAAGATATGCGATATGTTGAGTTTTTCGAGCAGGTTGTCCCATTGGCCGATGACATCCTCGGGGTGCCGCTTGAATATCTCCAGAAATGCGATGACTTCATCCTTGGTGATTCCCCGCAGGAACAAGATTCCCTGCAGGCCGTAGCTGTTCAGGGTTATGTAGAAGTCCTGGGTCAGCCTCACGTCCTCGAGATAGGGGGGGAGCGGCTCCCCGTTGAACAGGATAGTCTCCTGTGTCAGGGACATGGCCAGGGCCTCCGTCTTCTCGGCCAGGCAGGGCACCAGGTGGTTCATGAACTGATCCAGGGAGTTTTTGACGTTCTCGTTCTCCCTGGGGTATAGACGCAGGTTCTGCATGCAGGACCGGAACGATCGAGCGATCATGAGGGCGGTCGAAAGATCCTCGGTCTCGAGCGGGGACTCTTTCGCCAGGGCGACAGAGTGGATCCGTCTCTGGAGCATCTTGCGTGTCCCCTTCGAGATATGCACGGACTCCATCTGGTGCTTCAGGGCCGAAAACATCTCCGTCGCGCTCTCCAGCTTGCCGGCGCTGTGGAAATGGTATGCCAGCCTTCCCACGATACGCTCGGGAGCATGTATGCCGTACTCCTGCTCCAGCTCCGCTGCACGCATGTGATACTGCCGGCGTTCCTCCTCGTCGATGAGCGAATAGAGGACGGCACGGCTTATCCGGTGGGTGAACACGTATTCGTCGGGATTCGGCCCCTCCTCGATGATCAGGGCCCTCTGGGCACCGCTGATCGCGTTCAGGATCTGATGCACCCTGAGCTTCGACATCCGGGCGAGCTGCTGGGCATTGATCTTCTCCCCCAGGACGGCGGCCATCTTGAGGATGTTCAAGGATTCCACGCCCATGTTTGTCAGGCGTTCCTTGAACATGTCATTCAGTCCGGAAGGGATGTCCCTGGGCTTAACATCGGAAAGGTTCCATTCGTCACCCTTGGCATGGATCCGCCCTTTAAGGAGGAGGGTCGACAGGGCTTCTACGATGAACAGCGGGCTGCCTGAAGATTTGGCCAGCAGCGCCTTGGCGGATGATTCCGACAGGGTTTTGCCCTCGAACAGTTTGGCCGTAAGCTGGTGGATGTGCTCGGCCTGGAGCGGTTTGAGCTCCAGTTTCTGGACCTTGTTGCCCGTCGTCAGTTCAGGCATGGCTTCCAGGAGGGAGAGCAGCTTTTCCTCGCTCACAGTCAGGTCCGGGCTGCGGATCGAAGACAGAAAATGCAGCCTGCCGCCTTCGCCTGCTCCGAACTGGGAGCTGAAAAACTGGAGGGATGGCGGATCGATCTTGTCGATGTCATCCAGCAGCACGGCCCCGTCTCCTGTTTCGCGCAGGATGAAGAAGGTCTGGGTCAAGGCCTCGAAGAGGATCATACTGTCCGATTCCGGGTATGTTTCCGAGGACTGGACTTCTTTGAACTGCCAGGCTGGCAGGTGGGGCTTGAGGCTTTGTTTGTATTGGTCGTCCAGCTTGGAAAAGACGAGGTCGGAGAGTGAACGCTGCTGATCGAACAAGGTCTCCAAGGCGGAGAACACCGCACCGTAGAGCTCGCTCTGCCAGAACGGGTACCCCTTGGAGTAGAGAGTGAACGCCAGTTTTTTGTGCGCAGTCTCATGGGCAAACTTTATGAGGCGCGTCTTACCCGTGCCTTCGCCGCCGATGAGCACGGGGAACACGGAAGAATTCCCCTCCTGGGAGAGATGGTCTTCCAGGAATTCGATCAGGCTGTCGCGGCCGACGATGTAGGGGGCATCCAGGATGGAGTTGAGCTTTGATGGGGTGAGGAGCCTGCCCGAATCTGGGGTGATGACGATCCTACTTTTCCCCTGCTCCTTGGCCACGTAGAGGGCCTCGTCGGCCCTCTCGAACAGGGTCTTCAGGTTGTCCCCGTCGTGGGGATACACGGCGACCCCGATGCTGCATCTGAGGGTGAGTTCCTGGTTGTCGACCTTGAGGGGGGTCTCATCCATGCCCTGCTGGATCTCTTCCCCGATCTTGCCTGCCCGCTGCTTGTCCACTTCGGGCATGACAAGGACGAATTCATCTCCCGCATAACGAATGGCTTTGCCGTCATCTGCCATCTTCTGGGAGAAGATCTCCGTGAAATGCGTGAGCGCCTGGTCCCCGACGGGATGGCCGTAGCGGTCGTTTATTTTCTTGAAATCATCGATGTCGATCATGAGGAGGGCGACGTCTATGCCCTTTTCGCCGGCCTCACGCAGGAAGAGGGGGATCTGTTCCCGAAAATAGCGCAGGTTGTGGATGCGGGTCAGCTCGTCGGTGTAAACCAGGGCCTGCAGGTCCTGCTCGCTCAGGTCTTGTTTCATCTGTCTTCAAACCTCGCACACCTTCCCCGATTCCCATACACTTCCAGCTCTATGATTTAGTCGTATCTGCTCCCCGGATATTTATCATGTTCATTTCTTTTTCCCGAGGGCAAAATCCGGGACTCCGCCCCAAGCCAGCTCATGGATCCTCTGGGCCTCCTGCAAAGCATCCAGTCCGTCGAGTGTCAGCGAGTAAAGGATCTTGCGCCGCCCGCCTTTTTTCGAGAGGGGTTCGCTCTCCTGCTGGGCGACCAATCCTTTCCGGACCAGGAGGTATAGGGTGTTGTAGAGGGAGCCGTAATTCAGGGTCCTGCCGGTGATCCGGCGGAAGTTTTCCCTGATCGTTACTCCGTATGCGGCGTCCTTGAGTTTCCAGATGGAAAGCAGGATCAGCTCCTCATTCCGGGTCAGTTCCTGCATGGCAGCTCCTCTCAGTAACTATTTATCATAAATACATATATAGGTAAATACGCGGGAAAAGGGAAAAGGTTTTGAATGTGGTATACTTGAAAAAACAGATTTTATGAATAAGTCAGACTAAATAGGGTGAGAACAGGCTCATGGCAAAGCACGGATCGCTCACGGGGATCTTTGGCCTGGTGCTGCTGAGCACAGCCTTATCTCTCTCTCTTCCCCAGGATAAGCAAAAAGACTCGGCCTACGAAATATCCGTCAGCGCCGTGTCCATTGCGGTCACGGTACAAGACAAAAAGGGGAGATTTATCAACGACCTGACCGAAAAGGATTTCTCGGTCTTCGAAAACCAGAAAAAACAGCAGATCACCTATTTCCGGCACGACTTTCAGACTCCTATCAGCCTGACCGTCCTGCTCGACGTCAGCGGCAGCATGGAATTGCAGGATAAAATGAAGGAGTGCAAGGAGGCGCTGAGTTATCTGGTCACGTACCTTCTCAGGCCGCAGGACGAGGTGTCCCTGCTGATCTTCGCGGACGGGGAAGTGGAGGTGGCATCCCGGTTTTCGACCGACAAACAGGATTTTCTCACGGTCCTGGAGGGGGCGGAGGCGTACGGCCAGACCGCCTTGAACGATGCCGTGGCCGTGTCTCCCGAATTTGCCAACCGGGGGAAAAACGAAAAAAGGGCGCTCCTCCTGATAACGGATGGCGTGGAGAACGACAGCTACAGCACGCCCGAGCAGGCCGTAGAGATCGCCAGGCGGGTGGATGTCCCCATCTACACCATCGGATACAAGATCCCTTTGAGAGAACAACTGGAAAGGCACAAGCGAACCCCCGGACTGAGCTCTTCCGGGATCGTAGAGGCTTTGGGCAGGTTCGCGCGGGCGACAGGTGGGACCGCCTATTTCCTCGATCGGGCCTTTGACCTGAACGCGGCCATGCGAAATATCAAACGGGAGCTCAGCCACCAGTACATCATCGGTTACACCGCCTACACGGATCCCGACGGTTCCTACCGGAAGATCGAGGTCCGTACCTCCAATAAAAAATACCGGGTGCGGACCAGGGAAGGGTATTGAAGTAGAGCCCGTGGCAAAGTATATCTTTGGAGCATTGCTCCAAAGACACACGATTGCCACGGGATCGCTCCTGGTAGAAGGGAAAAAAGCTAGGCAGGGGGGAGGTTTGATAAAGGAACTTGTATGATGTGAGGGGTCTGCGTCAAAAATGTAGGTAGGAGTTGACATTTCCAGTGTTTTGCCCTAAGTTATTATTGTATAGTTACAATAATAATGGGGTGAAGCATGGAAAAACTAGAAGCATTGGAAAAGAAA
>SDBS01001262.1_pt1 | contig 25845 bp, 21 predicted proteins | sample 2277091 | NCBI WGS metagenome assembly SDBS01 (sample SAMN10404972, study PRJNA504765) | marine sediment metagenome | isolation source: marine sediment core GS10_PC15, 163 cmbsf | place: Arctic Ocean: Southern Knipovich Ridge | collected 2010
ATTTTCCGGACAATTCTTCAGTCCTGACGGTTTTGTTTGAAAATTATCACTGTCTATTGAAAAAAAATTGGCTACTTTAATTACGATATCCTCACATAAAAATTGATGAACTTTAGTGGATGACGTATTTATAAATAAGACGTTTTGATTAGTTAATCTCTTAACGTTTTTATAAAATTCAGTTCGTGTGATTAATAAATCTGCTATTTTTATATCGTTTTGGTTTCCTATTTGATAACCGTTTTTGATGAAATAAAATTCCATCTGCTTTACAGGCATTACTTTTACTTTGAAGTTATTTAATTTAAAAAATCTTGCCAGGGGCTCAAAGAACAAATGGTCTCCGTATTTCATGAACTCATAATCAGGAAAATATAAAACAATCCTATTTATTGTTTTTTGTGAATCTCTATTACCGATAAAATACATGTTATCATTTATTGCATACTTTTTTATTTTTGCAACATTAAGATAATTTAAAACTTTTTTTGCAACACTTTTTAATGTCAAGGATAACTCCCTTAAATTGACAGCAGGATTTTATCGTAAGTCCAGGCTCTCCTCTACCGCAAATGATTTTCTAGAAATGACAAACATCGACATGGCAGCTATGGCCGGAATGCACATTAGAATATAGCCAAAGAGTATAACTCCTATACTTTGCACACAGAAAAATATAGCAATACTTAATAACCACCCTATAGATAGAATATCTTCGCTATTTACTTTTTTTTGTCTTACTTTCCAAAGGTGTCTATGACTTACTCTAAATATCCTTACTAGCACCCAAAATAGTGCTATACCACCTAGAATACCCTTTAATACCAATGCCTGTGTAATTGCAGAATGAGGATTTATATCCATATCAAATATGCGATTTCCAACGCCGATTAAAGGATACTTAAAAAATATTTTCATTGAGCCCAAAAAATAATCAACTCTAGTTAGGTCCCCTTCGCTTAGACTTGCGCGACCAGATGGAGATAATATTTCTACTAATTCTGTCAACGGTTCAATAATTATATCCGGAACAAAAGCAAATATTAGAACTAATGAAACAGTTACAACCAAGATTATTTTAAACCTTGATCTCCAATTTTTTACAAGCATTACAATTAGAGGTATCGACAACAAAAAAGCAAATATCGCAGTTCGTCCTTTAGTGAGGATAAGAATAGCCATAGAAACGAAAAGCAGTAACATCATGCCTATCTTTTTCAAATTCAGCGTTTTGTAAATATAAATTCTCCAGACAAGTAAATATATCAGAGAACCCAGATGGATACCAAATGGGGTTGCAAACGGGAAAACGGCTGCAAGTCCTGCCCTGCCTGACGCAGATATCAATCTTTTAATCGCTAGATCTGTACCAGGATAAAATCCTATATCAATCAGTACTTTTTTCCACAATATTGACCTCTGCCAGGGTATTCCGAATCCTCCATATACGAAAACGAGCTCGATGATGGCTACAAGGCAAAGTGCGGCTAAGGATGCAATTAATGCGTTAGAAATCGCATAGATGTCCTTCCTATCCTTAAAGTACGTAACAAAGATCATAAAGACACCAAAAAATTGGAAGTGTCTAACAATAACACGAATAACATCAACTGTTAGACCAGTACTGATTATCAATGTCAGCGATGCTAAAAAGTAAAAAAACAGGGGTGCTGTAAATACAGTATCTGGAACCCACGGCTTTTCTTTTCTTAACAAACCTGATAGCCATACAACAATAAACATCATGGCTACTGCTTCAGTAGAATTAATGTTTTTAGAACCAACTGGAATAAAGATATTAAAAGGACACAAAAATAGATATACAAGTAACGCCAGCTTTATTGAACGCTGCATCAATAAAAAGTAAAATAATATAATTATTACAAATAATATTATTTTATGATCCATAATCCTCAAACATCCTTTAAAATTGTGGGATTTTACGAGTTATTCTACTTTTGGGACTTCTATAATTCAACTGCCCAATTCATTATCCAAATCACTTTTAACCATCATTTTAATTAATTCACTGAATTTCGTTTTAGCCTCGAACCCGAACTTTTTTTTAGCCTTTGTTGTATCAGCCCTCAGTATACTGTTAACGCCGGGACGAAAAAGACTTCGGCTGCTTTCAACATACTTTTCCGCGTCCATATCGACACAGGCAAAAGCTTCGTTAACTAATTCTTCTATAGAATGTACTTCTCCTGTTCCAATGATAAAGTCGTCGGGTTTATCCAACTGCATGATATTCCACGCTGCTTCCATATATTCTTTGGCATATCCCCAATCTATCTTTGCACTTAAATCCCCCAATACAAGCTTTTCCTGTTTTCCTGCTTTTATCCTGGCTACGGATTGAGTTACTTTTCTCGTGACATATTCATTTATTCTTCTTGGAGACTCATGATTATAGAATATGCCGACGGAAATATACATGTCATAGACCTGTCTATACATTTTACAAACATGCCATGCAAAAATCTTGGCACAAGCATATGGGTTCTGAGGGTTAAGCGCTGTCTCTTCGTTCTGTGGACTTACGCTTGTTTTCCCAAACATGTTTGATGTTAGGGGTTGAAAATATTTTATGTTTTTATCAATTTCTCGAATTATTTCTAAATTTCTTCCTACTGCAGCTCCCGTAACATCATAATTGTAGGCAGGTATTTGAAAGCTAATTCCGGCATGGTCCTGGTCAGCTTCATTATATATTTCTTCGGGTCTTACTTTATTTACAATGCTGTAAATGGAAACAGGATCGGACAAATCTCCATAATGAAGGACGATTTTGTCCTTTATATGATCGATATTTATTCTATTTCCAGTAGCTGAGCGTCGCAACAGACCGTGAACCTCGTATCCTTTTTCTAAAAGTATTTCTGCCAAATAGGATCCATCCTGGCCACCTATCCCCATAATTAATGCAGTTTTCATGACTCCTCCTGGAATGGCTGTAGCAGTTCTATAAGTTTCTCTGGTAGTTCTTTAAACCAATTCCAACTTGAGCTTTGATTATCTAAGACAATTTTCTCTTGTAACGGCTTCAAAAGAAATACAAAACTAACAGCATGAAAACCCCCGGCAATATTTGTGCTTGTTTTCTTAAAAACAGTTTCAAAAAAACCCATCAACCTCTCAATTTCGACATCAATACCAAGTTCCTGCTTCATTTTTCTTTTTACTGCTTCACGTAAAGTCTCATTTTTCATTAATCTTCCACCAGGGAGCCAATACTCTCCTTTTAGCGGATGATTATTTCTTTTTACCAAAAGATATTCTCCGTCAGCGTTCACAACCACACTGTCAATACAAACTATTGGCATATTATCCAGTATCATTTTGTAACTTTCTTCTGGAATCATAGGGATGCACTCTCAACAATCTTAAATTCCGGCAGAGGAAGAATAATTTTCCCCCCTCCCTTTAACCACTCCTCTTCTCTTTTAACAAATTCCTCAGCAAATGCATATGGTAAAATTAGAAAAATGTCAGCCTTTTCCCTTGCCTCCTCCTCTGAAACTATTGGTATATCGGTTAAGGTATATAAACCCCATTTTTGTGGATTTTTGTCGGCTGCACCCAAAATATATTCGTTACCAAGATTGTAGTACTGAAGAATTACATTTCCTTTTGTCGAGGCCCCATAGGCATAGATCTTTTTTCCCTCTTTTTTTGCGTTTTTGATATATTGGACACACAAGTCCCTATTCTTATCAAGGCTTTCTTTGAAAACATACAGATCCTGTTCCTTTATTTCCTCTTCCCAATTTATACTTCCCTTTTCAAATTTTCGTGCAAAAATCCTGTAGCTCCCCCCATTTATTTTATTTTCTTCAATTTTGTATATTTCAAGCCCATTTTTTTCAAACAGATATTTTAAAGATTCATACGTATAATATTCTAGATGTTCATGGCAGATGTTACCTAAATCAAAATTCTGCAGCATCGGTTTTAATGTCATCAATTGTGCTAAGAACAATCCGTCATCTTCTAAGACTTTAGCTGCATCTTTAATAAACTGATTGGGATCTTCCATATCATAAAACATACCTATTGCCGTGATAACCTTTGCCTTTCCAACATCAAGTTTTTGATAATTTTCATAATTCCAGAAATCATTTATCACATAATCGCAGTTTGCTCTCAATTCATCCTGTAAATTATTTGCTGGTTCACAACCGACTGTTATGGCTTTCCCTTTTAGATTTTTTAATAAAGTCCCATCATTGGCCCCAATATCTAAAAAAACATCATTTTTCCCAAGCGTTGTTATTTCACTTGTGATTTCAGCTATGGCTCTAAGGTCATTGACAATAGTGTTATTTATGCCGGATTTATACCAATAATGCCTTGCGTACAATATCTCTTGTGGAGCTGTATGCCTTAATTGAAACAATGAACAATTTTCACAAAAGACAACATCAAGAGGGCATTTTCCATTTCTCCCTTTTTCAGAAGGAGAGGGAGGAAAATCATTAACATACTGCTCCCCCAACGATATGTTATTTTTTAGCTTATCAGAGCCGCATAATCTACATGTTTTTCTTGTTATATTTTCCATTGATATTTCCTGCTCACGTTATTTGTAAATAACTGTCTTCAGATCAATAGGATCAAACCACTTCTTGTCAGATTCTCCGGCATATGGACCCTGTTTTACCTCTATTATGACTGCTTCTTCTATCACTTCTATACCATGACCGCCAAAAGCCAATAAAATGACGTCTCCGCGTTTTAGGATCTTACTTTCCAAGTAGGTTGTATTTTGATCATAGAAATCGATTCTAATTTCTCCACTTCTTATAAATAAAACTTCTTTTGTAAAATAAATCTCTCTACCAACAGGTATATGGAGATGCGGTTTAACAACATAACCCTTTGGTCTTTTCATATATCCTAGCTGCTGTGAGAAATGTTCAGGCGTGAAAAATTCAATACCGTCTTTTGAAAATTCAGATCGAATAATCAATGCCAATAATTTTGAGTCTTGTACTATTCTTTCTATCATTACATCCTCCGTTTTTCGATCTACTTAAAAAACTATTTTGTGTAGAACATCAGCCACACGTTCAATTTGTTTTTCAGTGAGAGCCATTCCGCTGGGAATATAGAATCCACGTCTCGCCATCCTTTCCGCCACTGGACAATTTGTCTTATCAAACAGACCCATTTTTCGGAAAACAGGCTGTTCATGCATGGGCCAAAAAAAAGGACGAGTTCCAATACCCATTGATGCCAAGCGTTTCATTGCATTTTCGGCATCAAAAGCCACAGAGTCAGCCAAAATCAGTCCATACACCCAAAAAATGTTCCGGGCATACTCTTGATCAGAGGGTGGTCTTTCAAGTTCCTTAATATCACACAGCATTTCATTATACTTAGTTCCAATGTTACGCTTAATTTCAATATGCCGGTCTATTTTTTCCAATTGTGCTAATCCAAGGGCAGCTTGGAGGTTGGTCATGCGGTAATTCCACCCCAAGGTTTCATGCACAAAACGTTTGTGGGCCTGAAAACAGAGGTTGCGAAAACTTCGGCATCGTTCGGCAAGTTCCGGATCATTAGTGACGATCATTCCACCTTCGCCAGTTGTTATATGTTTATTGGGATAAAAACTGAAAGTGCTTAAATCACCAAAAGAACCACATGGGCTTCCTTTATATTCTTGTCCTATCATCTGCGCCGCATCTTCAATTATTTTAAGTCCATGCTTTTGTGCCAACTCCAGAACCGGATTCATATCAACAGGCAATCCAAAGATATGCACAATCATTATCGCCTTTGTATTCTTAGTGATTTTTCCCTCAATCTGCTTTATATCCATGTTCCACGTCGAAGGGTCTGTGTCCACTAATTTAGGCTTTGCACCTGTGCGCACAACAGAAGCAGCACATGAAATGATGGTGTGGGTGGGTAAAATGACTTCATCACCTGCGCCAATCTCCAAGGCAGCCACAGCAATATCCAATGCCGCAGATCCATTAGCTACCGCCACTCCATATTTACGATTTACAAAACTTGAAAACCTGCTTTCAAATTCCCCAACAAAAGGTCCTTCAGATGAAATCCAGCCAGTTTCAATACACTCATTTAAATATTTCTTTTCATTTCCATCTAATAAGGGCTGATTTACAGGTATAAATGCAGTCATTGTTTCTCTTTTGTTGAACTCATTCATATTCAATATCGGTGCACATTCGACTTTATCCACAATTTTTGTCTGTTGACATTCTGGAATGAGTGTACCACATTCAAAACGGCGAGTTCAAAAGTAAAGAAGGTGATGTTTGACATCTTAAGCAGTTTCATCTTAGTATGAATTGATTTTAAAGGAAATTATTATGCCAGGTTACATCTTGATAAATAGCCAACAAAGGAGTGGTGGTTCCTTATTTGCAAGAATGTTCGATGGCCATGAAAATCTTTGTGTTTTCCCGCATGAAATGCGATTTTCTCGAGACAAAGACAGATTGCCCCCGCTAGAAAAGTTTAAAACTGACGATTTTGAAGCCGTCCTTAGTATGCTTAATACTGAGGGAAATTTTAGAACAACAAAACTTTTCAGTAAACAACAATATGAGAATCATGATATCACGTTTAACTATGAAAATTTTTTAGTTCAATTTAAACAATTATGGAAAAAGGATGAACTGAAATCTCGAACAATGGGACGAGCCTTTCTCGCCGAGGCTGAGGCTTTTTTTAGAGTTGTAAACGATGGTTCACTATGGAAAGGTGAGGGTGTGATTCAATATTTTGTCGGGCATTGTGCACGATCGTGGCTCATTCCAGCCGATAAAATATTTAAAGAATTCCCAGACAGCTATATCATTCAACCTATACGGGATCCCCGGGCACTTTTTGCCTCAAAAAAACAGGGATACAGCCACGAAGAAAAACAGAGTCTGGATATCATTGAAATGCATATGACTCAGTGGATCGATTCAATTGTGCAAGGATTTAAAAATGCGGTCAGATACTCAAATAGATATAGCGTTATCAAATACGAAGATTTAATCTCTGATCCTGAGGGCACAATGAGGAATTTATCGGAATTTATAGGGATATCCTTTGATCAAGTTCTTGCTGAACCGCAATATCTAGGTTCCAGCTGGATGGGCAATTCCGCGTTCGGACCCACTCATGGTCTAGATAAAACACGAATCGACTCCTGGCGTGAGAAGTTATCTGAGATAGAAATTAGTTCAATCGAGAAGATCACAGGGTGTTTAATGCATTTTCTTGGATACTCACCGATATTCGAAAAAAGAAGTCTTTCTGAAGTAACAGAGTTCATTAAATTATTCTCTACCTCAGATGGTTTAAAAGCCTCACAAGAAATTGAGGAAAAAATACAAAAAAATGCACTTGACAGAGAATATAAGCTGCAAAAAATCTGGCAGGGGGCATACAATAAAGAAGCAAGTATCATAAAGAGGGGGCTAGGAAAAATAAAGCGAACAACTCAAAGTCTTCTTACAAAAACGATAAGTTCAAAAGAAAATTAGGAGGCCCTCAGAAATACTCCCCTCTCTGGTATAAGGCCTCAATATTGTTTTTTAAAACCTGTCTTGTAAATCTCTTTTCGATAATCTGCCTGTTTATCTTTCCCATTTCTTTTCTTCTTTGAACATCCGTCTTTATAAGCTTAAATAGGCTTTCAGCACAGGCCTCGGGGTCGTTTGCTGGAAACAGGTATCCATTGAAACCATCTTTAACCAATCCCGGCAGATTCGCCTCATTTGAGCAGACAACCGACAGCCCCGAGGACATGGCTTCAAGAATTGTATTTGACAATCCCTCCCAGGAAGATGGAAAAACAAGAAAAGAACTTTTAGAATAATATCTTTCAATATCAGTAGTTGGATCAATGAATATGATGCTTTTCTCAAGTTGATATTTTCTGACAGCTGCAACCACCCTCTCTACATATGGCTTATCGTTCTTTTCACCGACTAGAAAGAGCTGAAATCCTTTGGGCAGTAAATCCTTTTGTTTTAATATGTTTATTGCGGCTATAAGCATCAGCTGGTTCTTTCGCTTTTCTATTCTTGCCGGATAAACAGCACCCGGAATTTTTTTATTTTCAGAGATATAATAAAATCTGTCTGTATCAACTGCATTCTCTATTAGATAAAGTTGATCCTGTCTATAACCCATTTTTTTCACCAGCAAATCTTCGCTATATTGAGTATTCACCACATGAAATCTTGAAAATTTTTTAAACAGATAATATGTAAACCTATTGCCTCCATAACACTTTGAAAAATTTATGTTTATTCGTGTAGATGTAATTACATTTTTAAACTTAAGGAGCAGACTAGCACCACAGGCATATAAGTTGGCAAACATAAGGAAGGAATGGATGACTGCCGGTTTTTCCTTTCTTACCAACATTAAGAATTTAAGAAAACATGGCAAATTATAGAGTTTGCCAGTTTTCTTATTCAGAGATACAACTCTGACTCCCCGCTCCTCCAATTCCGGAAATCGGTTTTCTGGATAAATTGAACATATGACAATATTGTATTTTTCCTTCAATAATAAAGCCATTTCTACAACCTGCCTTTCAGTACCACCGAAACGGAGTGATGGAATCAGGAAAAGTACCCTTGGTTTGAGAAATGTCATATTTACGAGAATCTCTGCCTTTTATTTTTTTACGGGTATTGAATTGAAGAAATTTGTGTATTGCTGAAAAATAATATCAGGATGAAACCTTTTTTTGTAAGAAATCCCTGCCTCCTGCCCCATTCTCTCTCTTAAGGGGGCATCCAGTATCAGTCTGCGCATAGCATTCTCTAAAGATTTAGGATCCTTTTTAGGAACAAGCAGACCCGTTTTTTCATTTTCTATCGCCTCTCTACATCCATCAATGTCTGTGGCTACTACAGGAAGGCTATGGGAGATGGCTTCGACCAGGGCTATGGGGAATCCTTCGTAAATCGAGGGCAAAACATAGATATCAAAGAGTTTCAAGTGATCCGACACATTGTGGACATAGCCTGGCATAATTATCTTTTCTGATAAGCCCTTCTCTTTTACCAGCTGCATTATATCGTTACGTGACTGGCCATCCCCTGCAATAATGATTTTCACCTTATAGGCCGTGCAAATTGGAACCAATGCTTCAACAAGATATTGCAATCCTTTCTGCCTGCTCATCTGGCAAATAGTCCCGATAACTATTTCATTGGCTTTGATATTATAAACATCTCTTAAATCAACCTCGACTTTATCGCTTCTTTCTTCAAAACCAACTGTGTTGTAAATCACATGGATTTTTTCTGCGGAAACACCGTGCTTCAGGGTCAGTCTTTCCTTATTTGCTCTTGAAACCGTAACTATATAGTCACAGAATGGAAGTGTTGCCAAATATGCTAACTTGTAAATCTGTTTTTTAGGAAAATGCCAGTGACTTATCATGTCGTCATAAAACAAATGATTAATCCAGATAAAAGGAACAGGTTGCCGAAATACGGCTTTAACCAGACGGCCCCAAAAACCGGAGCGATCCTGGTTAAGCACCACTAAATCCACTGATTTCTTCTGGATTAGATTGTGAACATTTGTAAAAATCGCAGGCGCGAAGGGAGATGAAGAAGAGCAGAAAATAATTTCCACCTCAGGATCGAACAACTGCTTAGGATAGCTTCTTACTGCTTCAGAGGTTAAAAAGATACATTTCATACCCCGTCTCGACATAGCATTAGCCAGACGTATGACACATTTTTCAGCTCCTCCAAGTAAATAAACAGGATCGACAAATAGTATGGTTTTCATAATAAGACCTTATGGGCACGTTTTTCCCATGTATAAGACTGTTTCAGATCAATTAATGCCTGTTGTGCAATCCTTTTTCGCACCTCTTCGTTATTAGCCAGATATTTAACAGCACTCACCCATTCGTCTAGATTCTCTGGGTCTACAAGGATCGCATTTTTGCCCTGCTCTAAAACCTCTCTCAGGACTGGAAGGTCAGAGGCTATAATCGGCTTTCCAGAGGCCATATACTCAAACATCTTAAGCGGTGACATCCACTGGCTTGTATCACTGAATTTGTCTCCAGAGACAGTCACTTTTTTCTGGTAGGGCATTACCAATATATCATAATTACGGATATACCTATTGGTTAAGGATGGGGGAATAAATCCATGAAGAAAAATGTTATTTTCAGCTATTTCTCTTTTTCTTGCCTTTATGTCCTTCTCGGTGCCTCCGATAATATGAAAGTCAATATCGGAAAGCTCCGATGCTATTTTTAATATTAACTCTATTCCCCGGCCTGGATACAAGTGTCCCAAGTATCCGACTTTTGTTCTGTTTCCATTTTTATTTGATATAAATGTCTGGATATCTTTGTCTATCAAGTCTGCACCATCGTGAGCTACAATTATTTTTTTCCCTGAAACATCACTTCTGATCATTTCTTTTAATGCGTGAGATATAACTACCAGGTGTCTTAATCTCCTTCTTTTAATGAGATTGAAAAAAAATAGTTTTTCACCACGTGACATCTGTTCTACTGGGTAATGCATCTCATAAATCACTTCAAATCCCATTATTGCAGCCACCCAGATCCCCCAAAGACAACGTCCGTAAACAATATCTGGCCGTGTCTTAAGAACTTCAAAACCACAACGGAGACTATACAACAATACCGAATATTTCATTTGAGGCACATGAATTTTTCTTATCTCAAAACGTGGTTCCACTCCGTAAAAGTCAAAATCAGTTTTCCCTTCTTCTTTAAAAGAACCTGCCCTTTTTATTGATAACAAGACCACCTCATGATCAATTCTTGAAAAGGCACTACACATCTTCATTACATGTATACTGTTGGCAGTACGCTGCGGAATAGTTGAATCTGATATGTAAAGGAGCTTCAAGGGATTTTAACCTGATTTTACGATTTTTTTCCCGCAATAAATTGATTGGAGCATATAGTAAAATATCTATTACTCAAAAACTTATTGAAATTTCTATCTATAAAGTTAGAAATAGTTCTTGTTGACCTTAATGGCAGAAACATAAATCCTCCTGAATCCACAATCGTAAACTTATAATTCCTTAATAGCTTTGCTAAACTGCCTAAGTTGTATTCACTATGATCCCTCCACCCGAATAATCTCCTCGACACAATGACGTGAAAGGGATTGGCTAAAGTCAGAAAAATGTACCCTCCTTTCCGGAGGATTCTATAGCATTCCTTTAAAGTTAACTCTTCGTTAACGTGTTCGATAGTAGCTAGCAAAGTAACTAGATCAAAGCTTTCATCTTTAAATGGTATTTCATGAGCATTGCCAAGAGCTGGAAAAAAGAAACGCTCAGGATTACTGCGGCTGATCCAGTATTCAATCAAGTATTTACGAATATCAATGCCATACACTTGCGTTTTCTTGCAGGCTTTCATTATGAAATATTCTGCATTTCTACCATCAAAGCAACCGACATCTAAAACCCTGTGGACGTTTTTCCTTTCGAGTGCGTAGAAAAACTTTACCAATTCTTCTGTTCTTCTCCGCCACCTCCATTCAAATGTTGAAGGCTTTCCCCGCTCCTCTATATAGTTAGCCATATGAGTTTATGGATTAAAAACTAATGGAAAAATATATTAATAACTTTGGTTAAAAAATGATTTTTAAGAAATTTTTGTTTAAGGAATATATCATCGTAATTTATTCCCATTATACTGGCAAACAGAATAAAATAGTTTTTCATAATTTAGTAACATCGTTTCAACAGTAAATTTTTTCTCAACTGTCTGTCTTGCCTCTCTTTTGACGTTATCCTGCTTATCTAAATTCTCCAGCACATAAAGTATTTTTTCTGCAAGTCTGGCTGAATCTGCCGCTGGCACTAAATAGCCATTGACACCGTCTTCTATTATCTCTGAAGGTCCATATGGTGCATCAGTGGAAACAACAGGAGTTTTACAGGCCATGGCTTCCAACAATACATTTGGAAACCCCTCCCATAAAGATGCCAGGATAAAAAGATTTGTTTTAGCAATATATTTAAAAGGATTGTGTTTAAAACCAATAAAATCCACTCTATTTTTTATGCCAATTTTTTTAGCCATTTTTTTCAGTCTTTCTTCTTCCTCACCCTTGCCAACTATTATTAAATAAACGGGATTCTTTTTGTTGAGAATCTTTAAAGCATCTAGCAGATAAGGAAGCCCTTTGGGTTTAGTTAAACGTCCGACTGAAATTATCAGATTATAATTATTCTTAATCCATATATGATCTACCTTTTCAAAAGACAGCTTATCAATATTTTTTATGTCTACTCCATTATGAATCACACGAATCTTTTCTTTAGGAATTTTCCATGACGAGACTAAGTATTCACGAATTCCATATGAATTGGTTACAAAAAGATCAGCAAAATTGTACAAAAATCTAATAATATTTTGATGTTTAAAATAAGATGGATTGGTGACAACTCCTATTATCAGTTTTGCCTTCATTTTCCTTTTAAAAAACATCATTTTAAGAGCTAATATAGCTGCTGCATTAATACCCCACATATTTCCAAAAATTATATCCGGCTTTTCTTTATTAATAACTTTACACATATTTAACAAAGTAAAAGCTTTATTGCGCCTTTTGACTGCGTATAATTTAGTTTGTCGAGGAATATCCTTAACATACACTCCCTTTTTTTCCCAAACACAAAGAATCGGTTCAAAAATATCTCTATTAATGTATTTGAGTATATAAACTGTCCTTCTTTCGGTACCGCCACCTCCAAGAGTGCTTGCCAATATCAATATCTTTAATTTTCTATGCATTTACTTTTTTTCCGAGGCCAGCAGCGGAAATAGTCACTGAGATTCTTTCTTTAAAATCAACTTATCTCTAAAGAATAAAAGTAATCCAATCGGAGATGATAAAATATAAATGAATTTATGAGTTAGGGGAGGTAATTGTTCTTTTAAGGAATAACCAATATGAAAAGAAAAACGGACGACTAATGCGGATTGCTTTAAGAGTCGGCATAATGACTTCCTGTTAATAAATTCTAAGGTCTGCATATTTGATAATCTATATCCATTTGCACTTTTTACTGCTCTAAGAATCCTGCTGTGTCCTTTTGAACTTATTCCTTTGGGAAGATACTCTTTAATTCTTAATACTTCATTAAAAAAACGCATCTTGTATTTTCGGCCCATTTGACTATATATGACACCCGGAGGAATCCATGGTTCTCCATCAAAATCCGGATAAGGATACTGTTTTGTTATTGCTGTCAAAAAAACAAAAGATTTATCACCTTTCACTCCCAGGCTCCCATATATTTCATTCGTATTCGAATCGATTAAATCTTTTGGGTACTTAGTCCCTATTATTTTGCCATCCGGTCCTGCACACAAAGAACCGACTCCGGCAAAATTGAAGCGCTGATCTCCTGGGATAGAATCCCAATAAAACAAAAATCGTTCCAACGCATTCTCCGTTAATAGGTCATCAGAATCCAGATGCAGAAAAAATTCGCCTTGTGCATATCTCAAAGCATGATTATGAGCACGATGTCTTCCTCCGTTTTCCTGCCAGATATAAGTTATTGGGAAGGAAGATTTTTCTTTAAGGCTTTCGATCTCCTCTTCTGTTTCATCCGTTGAACCGTCATCCATAATAAGCCATTCGAAGTTTTTATATGTCTGTCTTTCAAGACACTCATAAACTCGCTGCATATAGCTCCTTCTGTTATAGGTTGTCATAAAGACAGTAAATTTATATTTTGTTTTCACGTAATTTCTATTTTTTGTTTGCGGTCCCTCATATTATCCTGGATAATTCACGAGTCGAGTTTGCCGTAGATGGTAGGCGCGGTGGGTGAAGCTGTGGTATTTCACCGCGAATCCGCCGCAACAACCCAGATGCGGTGAAATCGTCTCGCCCGAAGGGGAAAAAATGTCGATTATGATAGAGTATAATAATAAAGAACGAAGTTATTTGTATGCTTACTGGAAAAACTTATGTAAACTCATGATATTACATGTATTATGAAAAATATCGACATTTTTTATGAATTATTCAGGTTATTTAAACTGAGCAAGATACCTGTAACTATCCATATTGTTGCATCTCCCTTGAAAAATCCTGCATTATGAAAGCTTATGTTAAAAATGTATGCAGCTAAAAATGCCGCAATCACGAGGGCCAACATCTTTTCAAATTCAGATGTTCCGGATACATATATCTTTCTGCAGAGAACGAATAATTCAATAATAAATAATAGTAAAATAAATCCCGCTATCCAGCCAAAATATACAGTTATTAATAAGAAGTGATTATGTGGCGCTAATCTTGTTGCAATCTCCCATCCTGAAATATTTTCAAATTTATCCGAGTTTTTTTTAACATATTCTTCATATCTTTCATTTCCAATTCCAAATGGTTCATTCCATATTATTTTTAATCCTATAATAGAAAGAGGTTTCCGAACACTTAAGCCCCTATTATATCCATCTATACTTGTTATTCTTGTAATACCAGTGATTCTATTTAGGTAATTAATATTCGAAATTAATAAAATACTCAAGGGAGCCATTATTAAAATGAAGATTACTAATCTTTTTTTTAACAAAATGGCCAGCATCAAAATTCCGATTAAAAATGCCACTATTGCTGATTTTGTCAGTGAAAAAATTAATCCTCCAAAAATAATCAGAAAGAGAAACCAGTTTTTAATATATTTTTTTTTACTTTTTATATTCGTCCAAATTGGAATTGATAGAAAACCCCCCATGAGCATATCACGTGCAAAGGGAAAATTAAGTATTTGTAATCCTGTAACCCTTGATGGATGAAGGAGTGAAAGTGGAGAAATTTTTCCCAGTATATTTCTTAAATCTACAAAAATACTCCTTAATAAAACCTGGGAAATACCAACTACAGCGGAGATCCCGCAAAAGATTATGACTACATTTATGAACTTTTTTAATTTCTTCTCATCCGTGATGAAATACTGTATAAGAAAGGCGGTGGATACATACCAAAAAGACTTACCTAAATATATATGGAATTTATAATCGAAAGGCGAATATCCATGGATGAATATCTGGACGATCGAAATCCATAGAAAATATATGAATACCGTGGAAAATATTATTGAATTTAAAGCCGGTAATTTTATCCTATAAGAAGTTCCTTTAAAATACTTGTACATTCCTAAAAGAATGGCATAAGGTATAAATAAATTCCTGGGGCTCACTCCAAAAAACAAATTAGAGGAGGCCATGGTCAGTTCAGTAATAACAACAACATATAAGGCTTTATTTATATCGTCCTTAACCCATAAAACTAATAAAAGAATAAACGGGATAAGATACAAAATATTAGTCAAAATACAAAAACCTTTTTTCCGATAGCTTCATTGATAATTTTTCTTTCTTCGCTGGAAAAACATTTATTCAAATAACTCGCTGTTAAAAATAATAAAGTTCCTAAGGAAATTATGATGAGCAAATTCAATAAATTAGTGGCATAGCTTTTAGCTGCAAAAAGAAAGACACCCATCAGCATTGTATTTATAAATATTTTTAAAAATGCCCCGAATTGATATTCTATCCTTAAAAACCGTGAAACTCTAATCTTATAGAATAACAAGATAAATATACCGGTAGATCCGGAAGCCATTAAAGCCCCGGTCATTCCAAGCCGGGGTATCAAAATCATCCCTAAAAAAATATTGTAAACGGTGAATAAAGTCGCTAAAAGCATTATATTTATTTTCTCTATCGTTCTTAAAACAACTTCAAAAGGGTAAATAAAGGCTCTTATAAAAATAAATATCAGGGCTATTCGGAATAAGTGATTAATTTCAAGATAAGAAGAATCAAATACGATTTGAATAATGGGTTTGGAGAGGATAGCCACTCCTAAAAACATGGGTAGTGTTAAAAAAAAAATCACCTTGTTATAAAAGGTAAACATTCTTTCTAACATTCCCTTATTTTTGGTCTGAGTATATCTTCTTATAAATATAGGCAGAAAAAGATTTTTTAAAATTTTCGCCGGGGACAATTCTAATAAAATCAGTGGGATTCCAAAAATGAAAGAATATAGACCGACCTGTTTAATCCCAAGATAATGAGAAATTAAAAAGTTATCTACAGTAATTTGTCTTGTGATATTTCCGATAACAATCAGAAATGATATAGACATAAACCGTAATATCCTTTTATTAAAAATTTGAAAGTTAATCGCTCCAAAGGAGATCCAGGGAGTGGTCTTAAATAAATAAAAAATAAACAGTGTTATTTCTGAGAACGCCCAGGCAAGAACAATCCAATATAGACCTAATCCTTTATTTAATACCAGGAAGAATAAAATAAATTTTATTGCAAAGTAAGATGTTCTAACTGTATTCCAATATTTATGCAAAAAATTTGCCAGCAGGAACGAATCTCCCAGTAACTGGTTTTCTATGTTCACTAAAATAACCAGAGAAAAAAAAGGGATTAATTTTATTAATTCGTCAGAGGCATCTAAGACGGAAGATAATTCATACCTAAAAATATTTAAAACAAGAACAAACACTATGCCTAAACCTAATCTAATAAATAAACTTACACTAAAAAGATTTCTTATTTTATTTGATTCATTTTTTGCCCTGAACTCAGGGATAAATCTTTCTATTGTTTGAGGAAGGCCGAAGGAAGAGAATATCAGACCTACAGATAAAATATTGATAAGCAGATTGTATATTCCAAAACTCTCTACTGATAATTTTTTAATGACATACACTAAAATTAGAGATTTAAATAAACTGGATCCAAATTTACCCAGATAATTATATAGGCTTCCTTCTATGCCCTTTTTAGCTAAATATATTTTCATGATTTTCTAGTGTTTGGTCAGAATAAAAGGATTCGTGGAGAAAATTATATAATTGTAATAAAATCAATAGAATATTTGTGGAGGAAAATTTGAAAATCTGCCATATCATTAGCGGCTTAAACACAGGTGGGGCAGAAATGATGCTCTACAAGCTGCTCTCTACAAAAAGCCTTAAGCACTTTGATCACGTTGTTGTGTCATTGAAGGATGAGGGAACCATTGGTGAATATATAAAGGAATTGGGTGTCCCGGTATTCTATCTAGGGATGTCTCCAGGCAGGCCAACTCCTAAAGGAGGATGGCGTTTAATAAAACTTATCAGAAAACTTAAGCCGGACATCATTCAGGGTTGGATGTATGAGGGGAATTTTGCCGCCTTTCTGGCACGGATTATGGTTTCTCGAAAAAGTAAGCTGTTGTGGAGTATTCATTCTTCCCTGCACGAGCTAAAAAAAACAAATTGGTTAACCCGAATGCTTATCCGTTTGGAATCAAAATTATCTTTCTTTCCTGCCTTCATTCATTTCAGTTCAAGAATCAGCAAGGAACAGCACGAAAAATTTGGATTTTCCTCAAAACGTTCCTTGTATATACCAAATGGAGTTGATTGTGATCAATTCAAACCTGATGTTAACGCGCACTTCAAATTATGCTCTTCACTCAATATCGATTCTAACGCTTTTTTAATAGGACGAATCGCACGCTTTCATGCGGCAAAAGATTATCCAAGTTTAATTCTAGCTGCAGAAAAGATTTTGTGCAGATTTCCGTATGTGCACTTTGTTTTATCGGGTAGGCAGGTGGTTCAATCAAATTCTCATCTAGTAATCATGATACAGGATACAGGATTTGAGGAGAAATTTCATTTACTGGGTGATAGAAGGGATATTCCCGAAATTATGGCAGGCCTTGATGTTCATGTTTCATCGTCCAGAACCGAGGCCTTTCCCTTGGTCATTGGTGAAACTATGGCCTGTTGTGTGCCGAATGTGGTGACTGATGTCGGAGATTGCCGGGAAATTGTTGGTGAAACAGGGATAGTGGTTCCGCCTAAGGATCATGAGGCACTGGCAAATGGATTGGAAACGTATATCAAGATGAGTAGTACAGAACGCTTCATGATTGGTAAAGCTGCAAGGAATCGGATTGTCTCCCAATTTTCACTGACTTCCATTGCAAAACAGTATGAAGCACTCTATCGTGGTCTCTTTAGGAGAAAAGAATAAGCACCGGAAGCTCTTTGTGGAGATTGACACTATCAATATACCACGCATGTTTTGCTATTGCGTCCTGATGTTGAAGATGTTGGCAAGTTTTAGAGCCGCCGCTTGAGGAGAGCCATTGTTTTTAACTGTATCCAATCCACCCTTAATCAACATCTGATAATAATCGTTTTTTCTTGATGCTAATCGTTCGATCTCATTAGCTAGTGCCATAAAGTCCCCTTCAGGGAATAATATGCCATTTTTTCCAGAGATAATAAAATCTTTTAGGCCGCCTATAGCCGAGGCAATCACAGGAACACCACATGCCATCGCTTCCATAACACAGTTAGCAAGCGGTTCTTCATAGCTGTGGTGAGTAATAGAGGGAATAACGACAATATTTGCCATGTTGTACAAGGCAGGCATCTCCGCATGTGGAACTACGCCTAAAAAATTTACAACAGAATCTAGTTTCCACTCGCGTATCTGCTTCTCCAGATTTTTCTTTTCAGTACCATGTCCAGCGTATATTAACCAATAACGATGACCTCGATTGAGTAACTCTTGCAAAGCCTCCAGTGCCACAAATGGACCTTTGCGAAGATCAAGTCTAGAAGGAAAAAGGATAACTGCATCTTCCTTGCTGATTCTCATCTCCCTCCGTCTTGTTCCGTTAAGATCACGATTAGGATAAAATATTCGTTGATCAACTGGGCTGATGATTGGCTGCAATATTTTAGCTCGAGGACATAATGAAGAAACATGATGAAAGCTCCAGGTGCTGTTGGGCAATACGGCATCTACCCTGGAGTAGGCAAGACGTTCTTCCCGGTAAAAGAACGGTAATAGAGGGCTTGTGGCTGATAGCTTGCCTTGAGCTACTAAATCCTTAGCTACTGATGAACCAATCCGAAGGAACACCTTCGCCCTAACTATCCGGCGCATAAGAAATGCTACATTTGCTGCTGACGCATCGATCGCATATAAAACATGATAATGCTTGCGGATATGACTGAAAAAAAGGTGCCAAAAAATTATGATTTGAGAGACAAGATAAGCGAGAATAACCAAAACAGCTCTGCCCTTAAGGAGCCGATCAGACTTCTTTGTCAATTCACTCTTTACATCACGATGACTAGAGACACCAAAGAGTGTTATTACATCCACGAGGTGTCCTGAGGAACGAAAAGCATCTGAAATGGTATTAATATATGAAGTCACTCCACTTTCATGAGGGCGTCCGTTAACAACGATAGCAATTCTCATCTTTCACTTGCTCAATACCCAGTGGTTGTTTACTCTATAAGTTTTTTTTTAAGATTTTTAGGGCAGCTTTGGATTTTGACAATAAATCTGAAGGACTTTGCACTTGATGGATAGATTGGATTATCTTCGAAGGACGCAGGTAGAATTTCCTGGTAGCACGTCGTTTAGCTTTCTGTAAATCTTCAAGTGACATGGCTTCAGTTCTCATGGCACGTCCGTTTTCTTCATCATAATCAGCCCAATTATCTGAAACAAGGTAGTTATTCTCTTTTGCCCATGTATAGAGATCCGTTCCTGGAAAGGGGGTTGCCAGATGAAAAAATACGTAATCAGGATTAATTCGAATGGCCGTTTCGATTGTTCGATCCACCGTTTCCCATGTTTCTCCAGGAAGTCCAATTATAAAATACCCAAAAGAGAGAACACCTGCTTCTCTTGTCCACTTGATAGCATCTTCAGCCTGTTTTGGAGTAATCTGTTTTTTTGATTTCTTGAGGATTTCTTCATCGCCTGATTCAATGCCGTATGAAATCAGTTGACATCCGGCTTGTGACATAATTTTTGTCAATTCAGGAGTTACTCCATCCACTCGACTGTTGCATATCCATTTAAAACCAAGATTTCTTTCAATCAAACATTCACATAGTTCTGTTACCCATTCCTTATTTATTGTAAAGAGATCAGTCATGAAAGTGATATTTCTAATTCCATAATCTTTGTTTATATGTTCCAATTCATGGATTATGCTGGCTATTGATCTCAATCGAATTTTATTTCCCCACACAGATCCTGCTCTGCAAAAAGTACAGTGAAATGGACAACCCCTTCCCGGGATTACAGTTACAAATGGAGCCGTCCCAAAAAATGGCATTTTATATTTTTTAATGGGCAGTAAATCACGAGCCGGATATGGCAGCTCATCAAGATTTTGAATGAGTGGACGTACTCCACCATCAAAAATTTTCCCATCAGATAATGAATGCATGATTCCAGGGATCTTTTCTGAAATAGATCCGGTTTTACATATTTCTTCGATGGTTTGTTCGGCTTCACCCATTACCACAAAATCTATAATTCCAGGTTCAAGAATATTATGACCAAGGGCAGTTGGGTGAGTTCCGATGACACCAACAATAGTTTCAGGCCGTATTTTTTTGACAAGGTGGCAGAATTTTGTATCATTTACTGCCGTGGGGGTGGTTACATGAACAATTGTTAAATCAGGACAGAAATCAGATATTTTTTTGAGAGTTTTTTCTTGTGTATATCCGGCTCCCATCCCGTCTATCAGCTGCACCTCAGAACCAATTTCCCTGATAATAGCAGCCAAGTAGGCCAAACCCGTCTGCGGCCAGACTTCACCTGCAACAGCACGCCTTCCGCACCGCCCAAGTTCTTTCATGTATATAGTCCCATCCGGTGATGGCGGATTTATAAGACTTATTTTTTTAACCATCAATACCTTGCTGTTATTTACTCGGTCTATGGCATTCTTCTATCTATCAAGTCTGCAAGCATCCCAATCGTGATGGTAAAAACAGCAGTCATAAGGATAACTGCAAAGGTCACATCCATAGGCTGACTCAAAAAAATCCAACTTCCTAGAAGAACAAAAAATGCCAATGCAGCCAGAAGTAGACTTAGCGGAATAAAAATCTTTAAAGGATTAAAATATAAAATTGTTCTAATAATCAATTGAAGGAAATTTAGTGTGTCCTCTATCGGTTTAAATTTTGACTTGCCTTTTCTTCCAAAATAATCAATCGGTTCATATTTTACCGAATAGCCATTAATCTCCATAGCAAGGGTGATTGTAGTCGTAAAAGAAAAACCATCAGGAAGTATTTTAAAAAATGATTTAACGACTTCTTTTTTCATAATGCGAAACCCTGAGTTAATATCAGGTATTTTAACATTGGCAAGATAATTGGCAGTTTTGTTTAATACCCATTTGGCAAATTTTCGAATAAAAGAAACTTTAACGCTATTACCCGTTCTTGCTCCAACCATCATGTCAATATCATTTTCTAAAACTTTATGAAAAAATTCTGGAATTCGGTTATTAGGATAGGTATTGTCAGCATCGGTAATTGCAATATAGGCATATTTTGCAGCTCTAACTCCTGTTTTTAGTGCAGCACCGTAGCCTAGATTTCTTTGGTGATGAATGACACGGAAATCTTCTTGAGATAATTTTTTCAAAATCACCTCTGTACTATCATTCGATCCATCATTTATCAAAATGATTTCCACATCAAAATCAATATTTTTTTTTGCCTGGATTAGCTGGGAAATTGTCTCCTCAATGGCTTTTTGTTCATTATAAACAGGTAAGATTATTGACAGACCTTTCAGTTCCATTTTGTCTCCCCGTGAGTTTATTTTTTACTCTTTACTTCAAAAAGCCAAAATATGCCGACATGATAGATTTCTGTAATAGTGACCTCTTGATTTTTTATTGTTATTGTTTCTGGATTATTTTCTAGTTGTTTAAGAACAGGATCACGATCCCAAGATCTAAATGAAGCGATATATTTGATATTTCCAATGGGAAAATCTTTATCAAAATACGTTACAATATTTTTTTCCGGTATATCTGAAAGATAAGCTGCACAATTCACCATTTTAGCCGGCATAAAGATTTTTTCATCCTCTTTTATTACGTTTTTTACAACTTTCATCCCGGCTTTTAAATCCCATAGGCCAGCATTTAAATGTTTTATTGCTCCTATATGTGTAGATATTAATGGGATTATCACTAAGAATAAAGGCATCAAAATCAAATATTTTTTTAGCCTTGTTTGTCTTACTTTTAAAAAAACGTATACACAAATCGGTAGAAATATCAAAAATCTGCTAAGACTATTTAACTCAAAGCCAAGACTAAAAAACTCATGATATAGATTTTTTAAGTATGGTGTGCCCAATATGCCATAGATAACTATTGCACTCAAAATTAACAATGAAGCCATCAAAAATATCCTTCTCTTCCACCATCGTATTCTCCTCTGCCATCGTAATAAAAGATATTCAATACCGGCGATTGTATAAAGTGGAAAAAACCAGGCTAAAAAATACATTTTCCGCCAATCTGTTTGATAATAAAACCAGAGAAATAAAAAATATAGCAGAAAAAAAGCAAGTACTTTCCAGTGGTTTGGTTTATTTAATTTAAAAAGATGAAATACTCCAATGGATAAAACAAATATGTTAATAAGCCATATTAATTGAACCCACCATTGAGCAAAAAATCTGGTTTTAGGTGATACAGTAGCATAATGGTCATCCGGCAAATAAAACAAGTTAAAAGTACGCAGCAGGGAAACAAAATTTCCCATTGGTTTATCAATCACAAAAGGTTTTTTATTTAGAATCGATGTAATATATCCACTCCTGCCAGCCTTAATATAATATACTCCTAAAAATACAACTAAAAGCAAAAGTGTAAGACAAAAAAAGGCAATCAGATGCTTTTTTTTTTCCTTAAGTATTTTGGGTATATTTGAAAATATGGCTATAGCTGCATCAAAACGTGTAAAGGTTGCTAAACCAGAAATACATAACGATAGTTTGTCACTTTTAACATAAAAAGATAAAAGAATCAGGAATAGAATCATAGCTTCTGGCAGTGGTTGTGCTGCACAATAGAGAGAAAGAGTTGAAAAAGCAAAAAACCAGCTTACTAGAAAAGAACTTTTTATTCCAATTCGCTGGCCTATTTTATGAATAAGAAATATCGAGCCTATATAAAAGAAGTTGCTTAAAAAAATGCCTGAATACAGCATGGCCTTTTTCACAGGGATGATTTTCGCAACCAAACCCATCAAAAAAGGATAAGCAGGTAATCTCTTAGACGAAAACTCCAGATGAAAATTAAATATTCCCTCTGCAATACCTTTAAATGCAAAAAAATCGCTTAAAGGAGAGTAGTATTTACCAGAGAGAAGAAAAAGATAGTAACACGATATTCCTATTGTTAGAGCAAGTGCTGCTTGATTTGCAATATTTTTGTTCTGACTGGATTTAATTTTATGCACTTTTTGATATGTGAATTAACTCTGTTGAAGCACCATACTTCGAAAAAGACCGTGCTTATCTATAAGCTCTTCATATGTTCCGGATTCAGTGATACGTCCTTGATCCATTACATAAATGACATCGGCATTCTTTATTGTAGAGATACGATGTGCAATAATTATTATGGTTTTTTGCTCACTCAGGTCTTCTATAGACTGCTGAATTAGCTTTTCCGATTCGGAATCGAGAGCACTTGTGGCTTCATCAAAAATGAGCACCTCTGGCACACGTATAAGCGCTCTTGCCACAGTAATACGCTGCCTCTGTCCCCCAGATAGTTTCTGTCCCCTGTCTCCAAGGACAGTAGCATACCCCTTTGGGAGACTTTCTACAAAATCATGGGCATAGGCAGTTCTTGCGGATGTCTTTATCTCGTCCTCTGATGCATCCTGCTTTCCCAAAAGGATATTTTCCCTTACGGTATCATTAAAAAGAAAGGTGTCTTGACTCACAAATCCGATCGTCTTACGCCAACTTGTTAGGTTTAATGTCCTTAATTCCCTATCACCAATTAAAATATTACCCTTGTACCCCTTATATAGACCGCACAACAGATCAACTAGGGATGACTTTCCACTGCCTGACCTTCCCACTACTGCTGTTATTTTGTTTTTAGGAATTCGAAGATTAAGACCTTTGAATAATTGACTTGAATTTTCGTAAGAAAAGTCCACATCTTTAAAAACTATATCGCCTGACAAATGAGTGATGTCGACCCCATGGGAAAGGTCTTCTCTCTTGAATTCTTCTTTATAAATTAATGCATGTACCAATTTAAGGGCTGGAATATAAGAAAGCAGCAGCATCCTTCCAGAGATAACTTGAGCTACATTCCGGTAAAGTCTCTGAGATGTGGTTGCCAGGAAAGCCAACATGGGCATTAAAGCAACTAAAGATGCATTACCGATGTACTCATAATATATTACTGCCAGGACAAGGCAAAGTATTATCAGAGTCTCTCCCAGTGGGGCAGGGAGGCTTTGATATATTCCGAGCCTTACAAATATCCTTCTCAGATTATCAAATTTCTTTGTAAAGCTTTTATTTACATTGTCCTCAAGGGAGAATAACTTAACCTGCCTGATACCATTAAGGGACTGCTCACCTTCTGCTGCAATTTCCTGGTTCAGGATTAAACGCTTTTTGCCTGTTTCAATCGAAAACCTGGTGCTGGCCTTCCAGAAAGCACCCAGGATCAAACCCATGGCGAGAGTCAATGACAAGGTTACCTGCCAGTTTGTGATTAGCATAACTGAATATATGCTCAGGGCTACAATGATGCGCAGAATATACTCGGCAAACTGCCCGATGAATTTAGATGCCATCATCGGTTCATTAATAAGATTATTTATCAAAGTCCCTCTTTTCTGGGAAATAATATAATCATACTCTCCATTGAGATATCTCTCCATAATCTTAGATGACCAGTATTTTCTCAGCGTATTTTTAAAATGAATCGACAAAACAGAACTAAGATAGATGAAGATGTTCTTAATAAGGAATGTTATGAAGATAATTATGGAGATTCCTATCAGGCGTTGATTTTCAGGGAATATCTGGGTAAAGAATTGATTAAAATATGAAAATATTTTTATATTCTCTATGTAAGCACTATCTCCCAGGATAATTCCAAGAAAAGGGATGATCAGACCGAGGCCGACTGCCTCACTTAAAGCCGCAACTATCATAATAAACAAGAGCAAATAGGCATATTTTTTGTATGGTCCGAATGTCGATACGAGTAAACGAATCTTATTAAAAAATCTTTTAAACATAGATCCTCACAATATCAACATCAGCTATTTATTAAAAAAATCCAACAAGTTTTGAACGGCTTCCAATTCCATCTCTATTCTTGATTCTTTTGTAAGTGTGGCTATATGAGGCGTCAGCACAACATTATTTAGCTCACAAAGCCTCCCCATGTAAGGCTCTTCAGTAAATACATCTAAAGCGGCCCCATTTAAATGACCGCTTTTTAATGCATTATATAAAGCCTGTTCGTCAATAAACTGACCACGTGAAGTATTAACTATTATTGATCCTTCTTTCATTTTCCTGAATTCATCCTCTCCCAACTTGAGTACATTCCCTTTGACAAGGGAAAGATTAACAGACAGGATATCAGAGACTTGGAGCAGTTTATTTAAAGGCACAATCTTTACCTTCCATTTCTCTGCCCACTGCATATCTGGATGAAGGTCTGTCCCATAAACCTCTGTCTCAAACCTGGTCATAACCTCAGCCATCTTCTTCCCGATTCTTCCCAATCCTAATATGCCTACTTTTTGGCCTTTCAAGAGATGTCCTGCCTTTCTCTCCCATCTTTTCGCCTTGAGAAGATGAGTATGGTATGTAAGCTTTCTTAAAAGATCAAATATCATTGCCACTGTCAGTTCCACAACCGGCTGTATCACTACTTCAGGAGTATTCCTTATCTCAAT
>SDBS01001263.1_pt1 | contig 25843 bp, 22 predicted proteins | sample 2277091 | NCBI WGS metagenome assembly SDBS01 (sample SAMN10404972, study PRJNA504765) | marine sediment metagenome | isolation source: marine sediment core GS10_PC15, 163 cmbsf | place: Arctic Ocean: Southern Knipovich Ridge | collected 2010
AGGTCAAGGTAAATGATCCGGGGTCCCCGGGTCTCTTCCTGACGCGGCTCTTCTTGCTCGGAGAAGGGCGCAGGCCCTGTCGCGACCTTTTCATCTGACATTTCGCTCAAGGGGATATGTCCTAACAGCGCTTCGAGGATCAGCCTGGCCGCCCCTTTGTCTAAGGGCTTATTGCCCGAGCCGCATTTGGGTGAATGAATGCATGAGGGACACCCCACCTCACATTCACACCCTTTCACAATCTCCCACGTCTTTTCAAGGAGTTCTAAAACAGCCTCAAAGCCCCTCTGTGCCAGACCCACTCCCCCGGGATAGGCGTCGTAAATGAAAATTGCGCTCTTCCCTACCTGAGGATGGTGCGGATAACATATCCCCCCAATGTCATTCCTGTCACAGAGGGCAAAGAGGGGGAAGATCCCGATGGCGGCGTGCTCTATGGCATGAATCCCCCCCATAAAATGAAATCCTTTTTCCTCCACAAAACGCTTTATGGCCGGCTCTATTTCAATCCAGAACCCGATGGTCTCAAAGATCTGTGGGGGGAGGTCCAAATCGAAGACCCCTATCAGGCCCTGACCCGGCAATATCCTCTTTTCATACCCGGTAATTATTTCGGTGACCTTTAATTTCCCCTCTCGCACAAGGAACTGCCCCTTAGGCATGCTGCGATGGACCTTAATGATCTCGGTCTCCTTTTCGCTGCGGGTCCGCGTAAAATATTTGAGTTTAGAGCGGTGGACTACGATATCCTTTTTGTCGAGTATCAACCGGTCAACTTCGTATTGGCGGGCCCGGTGAAGATAGATCGCTCCCGGATGACATTCCTTAAATGCCCTGATTCCGTCAACGGTTCCGATGGCCTGTCCGGTCTCTTTTTCAAAGATCGTGTATGTCTCTCCGGCAGAACGGATATTGACCGAGAGTTGCGGGTTCCGCTTTGATGAAAACCAAGCTGGTTCCCCCTCTGCGGTCCTGTTTAATAACCCCTCTTTTTCCAGCTTTTCGAGGTGCAAAGCAAGGTCGCTGCCCCAGAATTTCTCATCTTTAAGCGTGACAGGGATCTCTGCTGCTGCACAGGGGAGATGGGCCTCAACAACATAAGGGTTGTCAGGGTCCAGGACAGCAGCCTCAAAGGGTCTTTCAAAGAGATCTGCCGGATTTTTCATGAAGTACTGATCCAATGCATCCGGTTTTCCGACCAAGATCACCATCGATTCTCTGCCGGAGCGGCCAACCCGCCCCCCCCGCTGCCAGGTATTTATGATGGTGCCCGGATAGCCCACCAACAGGCAGATATCAAGATATCCAATGTCGATTCCCATCTCTAAGGCGCTGGTTGAAACTACCCCGAGGAGGTCGCCGCTGGCCAACCTTCTTTCAATGAGCCTCCTCTCCCCGGGCATAAAACCCGCGCGATAGGAACTGATTTTTTCCCTGAGCCCTGGTGATAGCTGGGAGACCCAGAGATGGATAAGTTCGGTGACCTTTCTTGCCTGGGTAAAGACAATGGTCCTGAAACCGTTGCGAATGCAATCAACAAAAAGCTTTGCTGAATAGAAATTGGGGCTCTCCTCCGGGTTGAGGAAGAGAAAATGCTGACCTGCCTTTGGGGTTCCGCTTGACCTGACCACTTCGAGCTTTTCCTCGACCAGTTTTTCACCAAAGCTTTGAGGGTTGCTGATTGTTGCTGACAGGAGGATAAATCTTGGAGATGAACCATAAAGATTGCACAACCTCTTTAATCGCCGGATGACTTGATTGAGGTGTGATCCGAAAATGCCCCGATAGGTGTGGACTTCGTCCAACACAACAAAGGAGAGATCCTTAAAAAGTCCCTCCCAGTTGTGATGATGGGCCAGGATTCCACGGTGCAGCATATCCGGATTGGTGAAGAGAATCTGAGGGATATTTTCCCTGATCTTTTTTCGGCGGTAGGGCGTGGTATCTCCGTCGTAGATTTCAGCAGAGATCTTTGTGCTTTTGATCCCCTTCAGCCAGAGGGAAAGATTTTTCAACTGGTCCTGTTCGAGGGCCTTGAGGGGAAAGATGTAGATCGCCTTGGATCTTTTATTCTTCAGGATCTCCTCGATGACCGTTATGTTATAGATCAGGCTTTTGCCGCTCGCCGTTTCTGTGGCCACAAGGAGGTTAGACCCATTCCTCAGATGTTCTATCGCCTCTGTCTGATGGCGGTAAAGCTCAGTAAAACCGAGCTGTTTCATGGTTTCGCGGATATCGTTATGAATGTCTAATTGAGGACCGTAGTTGGGCTTACGGGGAGGCAGGTGACGGTGGTATACAAAGGCATCGCGGAAATCTGGATGGGCCTTTAAGGTTTTGAGGTATTGAGAGAGTTTCACTATTTAGTGCCTGAACGAAATAGCTTCCCTATTTCCTAATCATAATCATAATCATAATCTTACTCAAAACGATTATGATTAAGATTATGATTAAGAGTATGGATCGAAAAGCAAATTTCAAATGTGGCAGTTATTTCGTCCTAATTTGTGTGAGTTTTTAGATCCAAAATCGTGCCTGAACAGGGTTTTCGTTCAGGCTATTTAGGATCGTTATCGGTCTTTTTGCCGAATTTTTTCTCAAGGGCTTCTGAGATCTCTTGCTGGTCTGCCTTTGGACTGGATGCTTCCCTCTGGCGGACCTCTTCATGGACACCTTTTAATATATCGCTCATAAAGGTGTCGTTTTCATCGCTCCAGGCGCTCCAGCCGTCGATTCCAATATATTCATTATAGGAGGTCTCGTAATAAGGATCGTAGATCCGGACCCCTCTCTTGTTGTCATATTCATAACGCACAAATTCCCCGTCAAAACGCTCAAAATCTTCGTCCTTCAGCCCCAGCTTTTTCAATAGTTCCTTATGTTCGTCTTTCACTACCATCTCTACAGACCTCGTTAAATGGTTAAGTAGTTGAGTGGTTGAGTCCCGCCGGGATTTCCGCTTCGCTACAACAATCAACAATCAACAATCATCAATCGTCAAGTTCCAGGTTCATCTTTGTGGACTCCAGTCTGTTCTGGTCCTTCTCCCATTTAAGGAGCAGTTTATCCAATTTCTCGCGGATATCCTTGTATTCGGTAAGGAGGGGCACGCTTATCTCTTTATCCCCGAAAATATCAGGATCTGCAAGTATTTTTTCCACCTCCCCCTGCCTCGATTCAAGGGCGGAGATCTTTTCTTCGAGATGCTCAAGCCCGTCCTGGATCGGCTTCAGGGTGTCATAGATTAGCTGTCTTTTTTCCGCCCTCTCCCTTTTTTCCTTTTTGCGGCTCCGGCTCTTTTTGTTCGCGTGATTTCTGTCTTTTTCCTTTACCTTTAGAGACCCAGGCTCCCGGGTATTTGAGTAATCCCTCTCCCCAAAGGTGCTGTCGGTCTTGAGGAGATGTTCATAATAACCGTCTAAATTGCCCGGATATTCTACGATCCCTTGTCCCCTTATGTCCCATATCTTTGTGGCTAATCTGTTGACAAAGGATTGGTTGTGAGAGACAAACAACAGTGTCCCATTATATCCTTTTAACGCATCGATCAATCTCTCCGAAGACTCGATATCAAGATGGTTAGTGGGCTCATCCATAAGCATGAAATTTCCGGGATTTACAAGAAGCTTTGCAAGAGAGACCCGAGCCCTTTCTCCGCCTGAAAGAACCCCGATGGTTTTGTCCACGTCACTCCCTGAAAAAAGGAAGGCACCACAAACAGCCCTGACAAAACCGATGCTTGCATTGGGAACCACCTGGTAAACCTCTTCGACCACGGTCTTTTTGGGGTTGAGCAGATCCGAGTGATGCTGTGCAAAATAAGCGACACTGACCTTATGACCCAATGAGATCTTTCCTCTGTCCGCTTCAATTTCGCCGGCCACTACCTTGAGTAGGGTGGTCTTGCCGCAACCGTTGGGGCCGATAATGGCGATTCTTTCCCCTCGCAAGGCCCTCAGGTTCAGATCATCATACAGGACATTTTCGCCAAACCGTTTTGAGAGGCTTTCTATGAACACTACCTCTTTTCCACATCGTGCAACTTCAGGGAAGGAGAAATGAATCGGTTTTTCTTTTTGAAAGGTTTCTATCAGCTCCATTTTTTTGACTAATTTTAATTTGCTCTGGGCCTGTCTTGCCTTGGTCGCCTTGGAACGAAATCGTTCAATAAACCTCTTGGCATCTCTTATCTTCTGCTCCTGATTTTTGGCCTTTGCCTCTAAAGACCTGACCTCTTCCTCGCGGGCCTTGAGGTAGAAGTCGTAGTTACCCTTATAAGATCTCATCCCTTCGGTTTCAAAAGAGACAACCCGGTTGATCTGTTTATTAAGAAACTCCCTGTCATGGGAGACAAGGATCATTGCTCCCTTGAAGTTTTGAAGGAATTCTACCAGCCATCTGACAGACGGAATATCAAGGTGGTTGGTGGGTTCATCAAGGAGTAGCAAGTCGGGCCTCTGGTAAAGAAGGGTCGCGAGGGCGGCCCTCATCTTCCACCCGCCACTCAAAGAGGAAACAGGCCTTTCAAAATCCGCAGTCTCAAAACCGAGGCCTAACAGGATTTTTTTCGCCTCATGACGGGGAAATTCCAGATCCAACCGGTTTATCTCCTGGTGAATCGCGGCAATCTGTTCGCCCAACTTAGACTGGTTCTGTTTATTAGATTCAGTTCTCAGGGATTGTTCCGCTTTTTTGAGTCTGTTTTCAAGGTCTGTCCGCCCAGGGATGGATTCAAGAATGGATTGGAGCAACGGCCCTGACACTGCTTCATGGACATCCTGTGGCAGGTACCCGATGCGTGATTTTTTTGCAATCCTGACCTCCCCGCTTTCCGGAATGATTTCCCCCTTGATGATCCTGAGGAGGGTTGTCTTTCCTGAGCCGTTGCGACCCACCAGGCCTATTCTGTCACCCGGATTCACCTGGAGTCCGATCTTGTTAAAGATCTGCCTTTCAAGAAAGTTGAGAGAGACTTTTATCAGTGTGACGAGACTCATTTATATGAAAGTGCCTAAAGTTTAAAGTGAACCAAAGTGCCTAAAGTTAAGGGTTTCAACTAATTACATTAAAATTGTGCCCACCCCGTGCTTTCATGCTTCGTTGTGCCCTTTGGGGCATGGCCGTTATTTCAGACCTCGTTGGGTGGTCGAATAGTTGAGGGGGTAAGTCCCGCCCGACGCGGGATTGATATAAAATTCTTTTTTCCCAACTCAACCACTCGACCTCTCAACTATTTGACGATCGCTGTACTTCAAAATCCTTAATGGTCTTGCTGGGTTCATATAATTGGTTTGTTGTCGGTTTTCAAGGTCCAAATTTCCGCGTTAACGCGCACTTGTTATATTTCAGTATTGGTGATATAAACTTTGAGACCTTTGCAAAACGCTCCCTTTTGGCCAATCTCGGCGTCAGGCTCAAATTTCAATCCTCGAAATATTCAATATATTCCTGTGGTTGAAATTTTCGCCTTCCTTGATCTTGAGCAAAATTGAACATTTTTCAAAAGCCTCATTTTATTGACTGTTCAGAGTTGAGAGGTTCAGGGCCTGGGGGCTCAGCGTTCCATCGAAAAGGAGATAAGTAACATGGAATTTGTCAGAAGCACCATCGGCGGGATGTTAGAGAGAATCACAGAGAAATATCCTGATCGTGACGCCCTTATCCACACAGAAAGGGGGGTCAGGTTCAATTATGACCTCTTGTCATGGGAAGTTGGTCGTGCCGCAAGGGGGCTTATAAGTATGGGGTTTACGGCCGGGGACAGGGTGGCGTTATGGGCCCCTAATATTCCGGAATGGCTGATATCGATGTTAGCGCTCAGCAGGTTGGGCGCTATCACTGTCCCCATTGACCCCGGCGCCGGAAGAGACGACCTGCAGTTTATTCTTAAACAGTCAGAATGCAAAGGGATTATCGTTTCGAAGGGCTTAGAGGATGAGGAGTATTTGAATACGGTCCTTTATGCAAGGGACAATATTGAGTCTCTTGAGAATGTAGTTGTAATTGCAGATGAAAGCTTTCCAGATACTGTCTTGTGGACCGAGCTTACAGCGATGGGAAAGGATGCTGATGCAGAATTGCTCAGCAACCTGGAAAAGGCGGTCAGCCCTGAAGACGCGGTGGCGATTATGTATACATCGGGCACAACGGGGAAGCCGAAAGGGGTTGTGCTTGATCATTCGGGTTTGATCAATAAGTCGATTTTTTCCACCGAGCGTCAGGGGATTACTGATCGGGACAGGATTTGCCTCTTTTTTCCCCTATTCCATATGTTTGGAAATACCTGCATAGCGCTCTCCGGGCTTATCAGGGGGGCAGCTCTGATTATGCCATGTGAGACCTTTGATCCTCCCAAGATACTGAAAACCATGCATAAGGAAAAATGTACTGCCGTTTACGGCTCTCCCTCCATGTTCATCGCACTCTTAGATGACCCCGAGTTTCGAAAAAAGAGGTGGGAACCGGTCACCAAGGGGATAGTTGGTGGGGCTCCCTGCCCCACGGAATTAATGAAGAGGCTCGTGGAGGAGGTGGGAGTTTCGGATATCACAGTGGCGTACGGCATTACAGAGACCTCTTCATGGCTCACCATGACCCATCCTGATGACCCCATCGACTTGAGGGTAGGGACCATCGGGACTTCCCTGGCCTGCAATCAGGTCAAGATAGTTGATCCCGTTACAGGGGAAGACCTCCCTCCAAACAGCCAGGGAGAGCTATGCACCAAAGGGTTTCTGATGAAGGGATATTATAAGATGCCTGGCGCCACAGCGTCGGCCATCGATCGGGATGGGTGGTTTCACACCGGTGACTTAGGGGAAATGGATGAAAAGGGCTATTTCAGAATTACCGGTCGTCTGAAAGATGTGATTGTCAGAGACGGCGTCGAAATCTATCCGGTAGAGGTGGAGGAGAGCATATATAAACACCCCGAGGTGTCGGAGGTCCAGGTTTTCGGTTTCCCCCATCCGGAAAAGGGCCAGGAGGTAGCTGCCTGGGTCAGGTTGAAGGAGGGGTCCCGACTGTCTGAGATCTCTTTAGCCGCATATGCGAAGGACTATGTGAAAGAAAAGATGCTGCCTCACTATTTCAAGGTTGTCTCAAGCTTTCCGATGACCAGAAGCGGAAAGGTACAGAAATACAAATTAGCCGAAATGGCACGAGCGGAATACTCTATAGAGGAATGAGGATAAGATGAAGGGAGCAGATATTATGAAAAAGGTCATAAAGTCTGATAAAGCACCCGAGGCACTCGGGCCTTACAGCCAGGCAATCCAGGCAGGCGATTATCTGTTTACATCCGGTCAGGTGGCGATAGATCCGGCCACAGGCAAACTCGTAAAGGGGGGGATCCGGGAACAGGCCCGTCAGGTTATGGAAAATCTGAACGCGGTGTTAGAGTCTGCAGGGGCCGATTTCTCAATGGTGGTAAAGGCCACGGTGTATCTGGCAGATATCAATGATTTTGCAGAGTTTAATGGGATATATGGCGAATATTTTATATCAGATCCGCCGGCCCGCAGCGCTTTTCAAGTGGCCGCACTTCCATTGGGTGCTATGGTGGAGATTGAGATGGTTGCCTTTATTTGAGTAAATTTTTGACGGTGTCCGCCTTCTTCTTTATGTCCATAACCTTTTTTACGCCTGGCACCTGTTCCAGGACCTTATTAGCCACTTTGGCCTCTAAAGTCTGAGGGGTGTCATTTGTTTCAGTGGCATTTTCTTTCCCATCCTTATTATCGCTATTATCGCTTGTTTTATCCGAGCTAAGCTCTTGCTTGATATTCCTGAACTCTTTGATGGCGCCTCCTAACCCCTTTCCGATATCGGGGAGACGTTTGGCGCCAAATATAAGGAGGACGATAATAGCGATGATGATCAGTTCTGTGGGGCCAAGTCCAAACATGGTTTGCTCCTATTTGTCCAACGTTAAGGGCTCGCGCAAAAATAACTTCACATTTTCGCATTCCATCTTCAGGCCATCTTTGGCCGGGCCTCAATCGCAGGTAAGCGAGCTTGCGAGACTCCGAAATCCTCGAAATAGTCCGACTATTTCTTTGGTTTTGCTCAATCGGCGCAGCCAGGTAAGCGAGCTTGCGAGACTCCGAATCTAACCTAAATCTGGGCGCCAATTCTGGGAACTTATTTTTGCGCGAGCCCTAAAAACTCTTTTGTGGGAAATGGATAATCGGCGCCCAGTTCAACTATTTTTATCCCGTTTGACTCAAACAGTGCGGCAGTAACCCCAATACCTGTGCCCGAAGGCGTATCGCAGTATGGCGTTAAGAGACCGCATGAGGGGCTTCGACCTTTCATGATTGCAACCCGGGCTTCTGCCATTTCAGCTAATTTTAATGACTCTTGGGCGCCTTTTTTGAAGGCATCAGACACATCATTCCCCCCGTCATCGATAACCGTTCCCCTCCCTTCCAAGAGATTGCGGCCATCTCCGCCCTGAATAACCGAGGGTGGCCTGGGGGTGGGAAGACCGCCTAATTGCTCCGGACAAAAGGGGATAAAGTGGTAATTCCTCGCAAAATCCACGAGACCGGGGCATAATGTGTGCCTGCCGTCATATCTGCAGCATATTCCTAAGAGACATGCGCTGACCATAAAAGCTGTTTTTCTCTGTATCAAATCCCTGGCCCCGTAAACTGGACGGGATCTTCACCCTCTTCTCTTGATTCTATGGTTCCTATGCCATAGGCCGTTTCTCCCATGGCCTTGAGCCTTAAAAGGATCTCATCGATTTCCTCTTCGTTTACCACAATAAGCAAGCCAAGGCCGTTATTAAAGGTCAACATCATATCACGGTCCGATATCTGCCCGGCCTTTTGAAGGTATTGGAATATTGGATGAGGTGTCCATGCTGATCTGTCAATAACGGCTTTTGTGCGCTGGGAGAGTATGCGGGGTGGATTTTCGATAAGACCGCCACCTGTAATGTGAGAGATACCATAGATCCGGAAATCCCTTCTGAGGTTACTGACGGTCCTCGCATATATACGGGTAGGCTCTAAGAGTTCTTCTCCCAGGGTGCGGCCAAAATCCTCAACATAGTCCTCCACAGACATCTTCAGACCCTCAAAGAAGATCTTGCGTACTAAGGAGTACCCGTTGCTGTGGAGGCCGCTGGAGCCTATCCCGATAATCTTATGCCCAACTGCAATCTCAGAACCATCCAACAGTTCTTCATTGTCGGCTAATCCTACCACAAAGCCTGCCAGGTCATACTCATTCTCGGAATAAAAGCCCGGCATTTCTGCAGTTTCACCCCCGATGAGGGAGCATTTGGCCTCCATACATCCGGCAGCAATCCCCTTGACAACTTCACGAGCCCTTTCAGTATTAAGCTGTCCCATGGATATGTAGTCAAGAAAAAAAAGTGGGGCAGCACCTTGGACCACGATGTCGTTCACGCACATGGCCACAAGGTCTATCCCCACGGTATCGTGTTTATCGAGCATGAATGCAATCTTCAGCTTTGTACCAACTCCGTCGGTGGAACTCACAAGCACAGGGTTTTTGATATGTTCAACATTGAGAGAAAAGAGACCGGCAAAACCTCCAATGTCGGTGATAACGCCTGACTTGTGGGTCCTGCTTACGATCGGTTTGATCAGATCCACAAACCTGTTCCCAGCTTCAATATCAACGCCTGCCTCTGCGTATTGGTCCTTTTGCCTATTTGTCCCCATTTTTTTCCTCATTTCTTGATGAATTCGTAAAAAGTCGGAAAGCTCGAGATTTTGAGTAATACCTCTGTCGATAACTACTTATAATAATGCGCAATTCCTGAATTCCTAAATTCCTCAATTCCTGAATCCATGTAAAAAGGACTTTTTACATGGGCGTCATTTCTTAGATGTAAGAATTGATTTTGATATGATCTCTTTCATGATTTCCTGGGTGCCCCCTCCGATGGAGAGGATGCGATTGTCCCGGTAAAGCCTTTCCACGAGATATTCCCGCATATAGCCGAAGCCGCCATGAATCTGGACTGCGTCGTAAGTGACTCTGTCGCTGACCGTGCACGCAAAGTTTTTTGCCATTGAGATTTCCTTTACCTGACTTTTCCCGGCATCCATTTTGGCAGCGACCCTGTAAGTAAATTCCCGGCTGGCCTCTGCCAGTGTTGCCATATCCGCCAATTTGTGGCGTGTGACCTGAAAACCGGAAAGGGGGCGGTTAAAGGCTTCCCTCTCCTGGGCATATCGTAGGGATTCTTCCAAGGCTAATTGGGCGGTCATGTTGGCCATGACAGAGAGCTGCAAACGCTCATTTTGAAAATTTTCCATGATTCCATAAAAGCCCTGGCCCTCTTCGCCCAAGAGATTTTTGGCAGGCACCAGGCAATCGTCAAAAAAGATCTGGGCAGTATCAGATGCCCACCAGCCCATTTTTTTTAGCTTTTCAGAAACAGAATACCCAGGAGTGTCCGATTCCATAACAAGGAGACTGACCCCGCCGGATCCTCCACCACCGGTTCGGACGGCGCAGGTCAAAAGGTTCGCTCTCGCGCCGCTGGTGATGAACATCTTGCTTCCGTTTACCACGTAATGGTCATTTTTCAGAACGGCCTTTGTTCGGATATTAGCCACGTCTGAACCTGCGTCAGGTTCTGTAATGCCAAGGGCTGCAATTTTCTCCCCCCTGAGCACAGGGGGAATAAACCGTGATTTCTGCGCCTCGGTTCCTAAGGCAAGTACCGGGGGAATACCGATGTCGAGAGAACCCAGACCTGCGGCGACGCCTCCGGAACCGCATCTCATCAGTTCTTCGGTGGCGGCTATCTTAACAAAAATGTCGCCGGCAGAACCGCCGTAGGCCTCAGGGTAACCGATACCTAAGATACCCGCAGCACCTGCCCTGGCGTAGAGTTCCCGGGGAAATTCGCCCTGTTCTTCCCAGTCATCCACAAAAGGCCTGATTTCCCGTTCAACGAATTTACGAACGGTCTGCCGGACCATGTTGTGTGTTTCACCGAAATATTCCTGGAAACCGCCCATGCAATACCCTTATTCTCAAGGCCGACAGTTCATAATCATAATCTTTCTATTTTAGGGATGTTTGTTTAAGATTACGATTAAGATTATGAGTAAGAAAATAACGTAGGCGTTCACTGGTTCAAAGGTTCCCCGCCTAGCAGGAAACCCTGAATCCGTGAACGGTTACAAAACTCTTTACAGCGGGAACAACTGTTCAACCCTTTGCGCTAACATGATATCACCAGTCGCTTTGAGTTGCCCGCTCATGAAGGCCTGCATCCCGTTGGTTTGCTTGTTTACGATCCCGAGCCAAGTTTCAGCGGACATGGTCAATGTCACGGATGGCGATTCATGGGTGCCTTCATTGACCTGGCAGGCGCCATCTTTGACAACGACATTCCAACTCCCGCCATTATCACCGGTGATTTCGTACTGGAAGACCACATCCAGACCCTGGGCTGCATTAGCGTTGAAAACCTCGCCCATTTTGTCAAAAACCTCTTTTACATCTGTTAAAGCCATTTTTTCATCCTCCTTTTTATTCGTTTTCCTCGGTTTCATATTATCCCCTTCGCCCGGTAATGGGCGAGAGGTGCCAGGGGGTGGCATTACCACGGCCTCCCCTTCCGCAATTGATGTTCCATGCTGATTCGTCCAGAGGAGTGCCATGCGTACCCATTGCTTTTTCTCGATCTTTTCCGCTACGCGGGCGGTAGCCTTGATGGTGTCGCCAAAAAAGACGGGGGCCTTGAACCGGCAGGAGATTTCCACCGCGACGGTCCCTAATCCCGGCAGTTTCATCCCCAGTACCGGGGCAATCAGGCCCTGGGGGAGGGCGCCGTGAGCAATTCTCGTCTTAAAAGGAGTCTTTTTGGCAAACTCCTCGTTCACATGCATCGGGTTGAAATCCCCGCTGATGCCAGCGAAAAGATAAACATCTGTTTCAGTGATGGTCTTTGTGAAACTGGCCTCCTCGCCAATTTTCAGTTGACGATAACTTTTTCCAAGCTCAAAGTCCATTGCTTAACCTCTTCAACGCTATTTACCCGTAAATTTTGGTGCTCTTTTCTGTAGAAATGCCGTCATCCCCTCCGCAGCATCCTGGGTTGAGATGGCCCTGCCCAGGGCCTCACACAAATAGTCCACGGCCTCCTCAAACGGCATGTCGCTCATGACCCTGAAGGCCTCCTTGCCTATCCGCGTACCGATCGGGCTCTTGGATGTCAAAATTTTCAGGGTGTTTTCAATCTCATTATCCAACTGGTCCGGCTCAACGGCGCGAGTAATCATGCCCATGCTCTCTGCCTCAGGCGCTGGTATTTTTCGGCCGGTCAGGACCATGTCCACGGCCTTTTTTCTGGGAAGGTTTCGATAGAGAAGGGCCCCGACCATCATAGGAAAGATCCCCACATTTACTTCTGGCGTGCAAAAATAGGTATCATTTCTGGCGAGCACGATGTCACAGGAAAGCATGAGCCCCATTCCGCCGGCAAGGCACGGTCCGTTGATACGGGCAACAAGGGGTTTGCCGCATTTCGCCATTTCCTTCAGGAGCCGTGCATAGTTCCTGGTTCCCGGCAACCGATCGTCCCCTTCTTTGGCCAAAGTGACGCCCAGATCGGCCCCCGAGCAGAAGGCCTTCTCCCCTGCACCGGTGAGGCAGACCGCTCTGATATCCTCATCTTGATCCACATCGGCCAACCGGTCCAAGAAAGACAGGATCATTTCCTGGCTGATGGCATTCCTCCGATCCTCCCGATTGATTGTCAAAAAGGCCACATGATTCTTTATTTTGTAAAGTAGATCATTACTCATCTCATTTCTCCCTCTTCAGCAAAGCTCATTTTGGTTCTTTGCGCCGTTGAAAAAACTTCTAATATGCTATTCATAATTCCTTCTCTGTTATTAATCCTGAACGTTGAACCCTGAACCTGTGAACGGTTACTCATTTTTAAATCCGCAATCCGAAATCGTGCCTGAACCGGTTTTCGTTCAGGCACTAATTATCCCTTTCGGCTGCGAAGCCGTTTTTCATGCACCGCATTTAAACAGGTGTTTATTGACCTGTCAATAAATTTGAGGAGATTCAGTTAGGGGGCCTGTTTTAGTGTTCGAGAGAAGGAATTTAATTGAGTAAATTAATGAAGAATATAGGGCTTTTTATCAATATTGATTCTTTTGTGATTTTTCTTGCATAATAAAATCAAGTATGATATGAACCCGCAATTGGTTAGGCAACGTGGTGAAATCATGAAAAAAAGAAAGAATCAGATTACCGCTTTTTTGGGTCGAGACACTGAATTTGAAGGAAATCTCTCCTTCAAAGGGATGGTTCGGATTGATGGCCGTTTTAAAGGCGAGATCAATACTGAAGGGACCCTGATCGTGGGAGAGACTGCCGTGATAGATTCTGATATTCATGCCTCTAATGTTATTATCAGCGGGGAAGTTCGCGGACATATAGTTGCGGGAGAGAGAATTGAGATATTATCTCCCGGCAAGGTTTTTGGAGATATAGAGGCTCCTTCGGTGACCATAAATACTGGAGTAGTTTTCGATGGAAATTGTCAGACTCAAAAGCGAGATAAAGTGGTTAATGACAAGGTGGCATTTCTCCAAAAGGCATCTGAGGCAAAAAATGAAGGCTGACGGTCAAAAATGCTTTGACAAGTAGATTTTTTTTTTGTAAAAGGCATCATTTTAGAAAACTTCGCTTTTTCCTGGAAAACAAAGTAATGAAAGGATGTATCTGATATGCTTAACATTGATGGTACCATGTTCCTCCAGATCGCAAATTTCCTCGTTCTTCTCTTTATACTGAATCTTATCCTTTTCCGGCCGATTCGCAGGGTTTTGGCACAGAGAGAAGAAGAGATGAATTCTCGGCAAAAAACGATTGATGACTTTCAGGGTCAGGCCGAAAAAAACGAAAGAGGTATTGAAGAAGGTGTTGTTCAGGCCAGAAAAGAGGGCTATGCCGAAAAGGAGGCCTTAAAGTCCCACGGCTTGGAAGAGGAAAAGGCGATATTGCAGGAGGCTGGCGCAGGGGTAGAACAGAAACTCAGTGCCGCAAAGAAAGAGATAGAGACAAAAATCGCGGTTGCGCGGGAGGCTCTTGAAGGCCAAATTGCCAGTTTTTCTGATGAATTAGCCCAAAAAATACTGGGAAGGAGCATTCAATGATCGGTTTTGAGATGGCAAGGGGAAGATCAATACTCATAGCTGCCTGCACCCTGATTATTTCAGTGGCCTTTTGTGGGCTGGCCTATGCCAGCGGCGGTGGGGATGGAGGACATGGCGGTAGTGTAACAGATCTGCTCTATAGAATTTTAAATTTCGTGCTGATGGTGATCATTCTTGTTGTGGTGGTAAGGAAGACTACGATTAAGGAATTTTTTTCAAACCGGAAGGAAGAGATTCGTAAAAAGTTAGAAGATCTGAAAAGGGATAAGGAGATTGCTGAGAGCCGCTGTAACGAGCTGGAGCAAAAATTCAAGGAATTTGAACTCCAGGAGAAAGAAATCATCGAACAGTTCAAGGCTGATGGGGCATTAGAAAAGAAAAAGATTATTGCGGAAGCCAGGGAGAGGGCCATACAGATCTTAGCTCAAACCGATCTGACCATAGAGCGAGAAATTCAGGCGGCGAGGAACAGGTTGAGGCAAGATGTGGTTGAGCTGGCCGCCACAAGGGCTGAGGAGATCATTGCAGGGCAGATAAAGGAGAGCGATCAGGATAATTTAGTCAATGAATTTATAGAAAGTGTGGAGAAGCTACATTGATTGGTTCAAGGATTTCCAAGAGATACGCCAAGGCTCTGCTCAGTTTAGGGCAGGAAGATGGAAATTACATCGGGTACGGGAAAGACCTTCAGGAATTTGGCAAGTTCTGTTCCGCGCACAACGAATTTTTGAAGGTTGTTGCCAACCAGATCTTTTCCGTTGAGGAGAGAAAGAAGGTGCTTGATGCTGTGCTGGATAAGAGCTCCTTTGCTGATCTGGTTAAAAATTTATTGAGGCTTCTTCTGGATAAGAACCGGATAGGCGGTATTCAGGAGATTTCAGATTACTACTCAAAACTCACCGATGAGATTTCAAATATTACCCGTGCAAATATCGTCACGGCGAAACCTCTAAAAGAAGAGGCCCGGGATAAACTGGCAAAGGCCCTTGCGGGGCTGACTGCAAAAGAGGTCAAGATCGAGGTGGAAGAGGATGAGTCCCTGATCGGGGGGCTTGTCGTCAGAATAGGGGATTTGGTATTGGATGGAAGTGTAAGGGCCCAGATCGAAGGGCTAAAAGAATCATTAAAAAGGGGTGAATATAACTAATGGAGATCAGAGCAGAAGAAATAAGTCGGGTAATCCGCGACCAGATCAAAGACTACGAAAAAAAGGTCGAGGTGAGTGAGACCGGGACCGTACTCTCTGTTGGGGACGGCATTGCCCGTGTCTACGGGATTGAAAAGGCCATGGCCATGGAAATGGTTGAGTTTTCAGGCGGCATCTTCGGTCTCTGCCTTAATCTGGAGGAGGATAACGTGGGTGTCGCCATCATGGGGGATGACTCCAAGATCAAGGAGGGCGACACGGTCAAGAGGACGGGCAAGATTGCCGAGATCCCTGTTGGCGATGCGGTTCTCGGTAGGGTTATCGACGCTGTGGGCCAGCCCCTTGATGGAAAAGGTCCCATAGAAGCAACGGAATTCAGACGTGTCGAAATGGTCGCGCCAGGCGTTATTGAACGCCAACCGGTGCAGGAGCCGATGTATACGGGGATTAAGGCCATTGATGCCATGACCCCGGTTGGAAGGGGACAGCGGGAACTGATCATCGGCGACCGGCAGATCGGAAAAACGGCCATTTGTGTGGATGCCATTATTAATCAGAAAGATACGGACATCTATTGCATTTATGTTGCCACAGGCCAGAAGAAATCGACCGTGGCCCAGGTCGTTGACATCCTGGAACGTCATGGGGCCATGGAATATACCACGGTTGTCGCTGCCTGCGCCAGTGACCCTGCCACCCAGCAGTTTATCTCTCCCTATTCCGGGTGTGCCATCGGTGAATATTATAGGGACCAGGGAAAACACGCCTTGATCCTTTATGACGATCTCTCCAAACAGGCCGTTGCTTACAGGCAGGTTTCACTCCTACTTCGGCGGCCCCCGGGCCGGGAGGCATTCCCAGGAGATATTTTCTACAATCATTCCCGTCTGTTGGAACGGGCCGCCAAACTGAATGATGAATTGGGAGGCGGGTCTCTGACGGCCCTTCCTATCATCGAAACCCAGGCCGGTGACGTTTCCGCCTATATCCCCACCAACGTGATTTCCATCACCGACGGTCAGGTCTACTTGGAGCCGAACCTCTTCTTTTCGGGTGTCCGACCGGCCATTAACGTGGGGCTCTCCGTATCCCGTGTCGGGGGCGCCGCCCAGACAAAGGCGATGAAAAAGGTGGCGGGAACGCTTCGCCTTGAAATGGCCCAGTTCAGGGAATTAGAGGCGTTTGCCCAGTTTGGCAGTGACCTGGACAAGGTGACGCTGCAACAGCTCAAGAGGGGCCGGAGGCTTGTTGAAGTCCTGAAACAGCCCCAGTATCAGCCCATGGCGGCCGAAAGAGAGGTCGCTATCCTCTTTGCCGGCGCGAACGGGTACTTAGATGAGTGGCCTGAAGATTCCGTGGCTGGCTATGAAAAGCAGATGTTGGAGTTCATGGACAGCAAGTATCCTGAAATCCTGAAAGACATTAAGGAAACCGGCGATATTTCAGAGGAAACGGACGGGAAGCTAAAGAAGGTCCTTGATGAATTCAAGGGGATTTTTCAACCGGCTGCTTAGTAATTGAGTTTGCTTGGTTTGTTGAGTTTCTATAGGGCTATCGGCTTCCAAAAAACAGAATAAACCCTTTGACACAATGAGTTAATATAGTGTCTGAACGAAATGACTTCCCTGTTTCATAATCTTAATCATAATCGTAATCTTACTCAAAACGATTATGATTAAGATTACGATTAAGAGTATGAATCCAAAAACAAATTTTAACTGTGGCAGTTATTTCGTCCTAATTTGTGTGAGTTTTTAAATCCAAAATCGTACCTGAACAGGGTTTTCGGTCAGACACTAATATAAGAAGAGAGAAAGGCTACATGGCAACCTTAAGAGATATACAGCAGAAGATAGGCGCTTTCAAGAAGACGAGGCAGATTACCAGGGCCATGAATATGGTGGCTGCGGCCAAGCTCCGCGGCGCCCAGATGAGGATGGAGGGCTTTGAACCCTATGCAACAAAGTTCTCCGAGGTGCTCGGCAACCTGGCTACCCGGATTGAGTCTGATATTCATCCCTTGCTGGTAAAGAAGGAAGAGGTAGCCCGGGTTGAGTTGCTTCACTTCACGGGCGACAGAGGTCTGTGCGGCAGTTTCAACGCCAACCTCATCAACTTGGCCGAGAAGTGGATTAAGGAAGAGCAGGGCAAAGGGGTAGGGTGTAAGTTGACCACGGTTGGAAAAAAGGGGAGGGATTATTTTCGGAAGAAAAACTATGACGTGATCGACAGTCATACTAATTTGTACGGCAATGTGGATATATCTTTCATCAATCAGATGACCGGAGGCTTTATTGACCGGTACTCAGGGGGTGAGTGCGATGAGGTCTATTTGATATACAGCCGATTTGTCAGTATGAGCAAACAGATCCCCACGTTAATTAAATTGATCCCGATTGAGCCTCCAAAGATGGAGGAGGGAGAACAGAATCTGGAGGGTTCCGCAGAATATCTCTGTGAGCCTGATCCCGAGTCTCTGCTGATTGAACTCCTGCCCAAACATATCAGTGTCCAGATATATAACGCATTCCTGCAAAACGAGACGAGTGAACATGCAGCCCGGATGGCCGCCATGGACAACGCGTCCAAAAATTGTAACGATCTTATAGAGAGTCTTACCTTGGTATACAACAAAGCACGACAGGCGGCCATTACGGCTGAACTGATGGATATCGTGGGTGGTGCCGAGGCCTTGAAGGGATAATGGTTTCTAAAATATAAGGAGGTCTTAATTTAACCATGAATGAGGGCAAATTAATTCAAGTCATAGGTCCGGTTGTTGATGTGGAGTTTTCAGATGGGGAACTCCCGGCAATTTTCACAGCGCTTCTTCTCACTAATTCAGCCATTGACGACACAGAGGACAACCTTGTTGTGGAGGTGGCCCAGCATTTGGGCGACAATGTGGTACGGTGCATTGCCATGGACGTGACAGACGGTCTTGTGAGAGGCATGAAGGTCAAGAATACGGGAAAACAGATTCAGATGCCTGTTGGAGACCCCGTGTTAGGTCGTATCCTTAATGTGGTGGGGAAACCGGTTGACGGACTGGGGCCTGTCAATGCCACGGAATTCTACCCGATTCACCGGGATGCCCCTGCATTTGAGGATCAGGACACCAGCGTAAGCGTCCTTGAGACGGGCGTAAAGGTGATTGATCTCTTGGTGCCCTTTCCCCGTGGTGGAAAAATGGGGATGTTCGGCGGCGCCGGTGTGGGCAAGACTGTTGTTATGATGGAGATGATCCACAATATCGCCATGCAGCACGGTGGCATCAGCGTATTTGCCGGGGTTGGTGAGAGGACCAGAGAGGGGAATGACCTCTATCTGGAAATGAAGGAATCGGGTGTTCTTCCAAAGGCTGCTCTGATTTATGGGCAGATGACAGAACCCCCTGGAGCGCGCGCGCGAGTGGCCCTTTCGGCCCTTACTGCGGCTGAATATTACAGGGATGAGAAAGGCCAGGACGTACTCCTGTTTATCGATAATATTTTCCGTTTTACCCAGGCAGGCTCAGAGGTTTCCGCCCTCCTCGGCCGTATCCCATCCGCGGTTGGGTACCAGCCTACCCTGGGGACGGACTTAGGTGAGCTTCAGGAGAGGATTACCTCGACAAACAAGGGGTCCATCACATCGGTACAGTGTGTATATGTTCCCGCCGATGACTTGACCGACCCGGCCCCGGCTACGACCTTTGCCCATTTGGACGGTACAGTGGTTCTTTCGAGACAGATCACCGAGCTTGGTATCTATCCTGCGGTTGATCCCTTGGATTCCACATCTCGAATCCTTGACCCGAATGTGCTTGGGGAAGAGCACTATTCCACATCAAGACAGGTCCAGCAGATACTCCAAAAATACAAAGATCTTCAGGATATTATCGCTATTCTCGGAATGGATGAGCTATCTGACGAAGACAAGCTCACGGTGGGCAGGGCCCGCCGTATGCAGCGCTTTTTGTCCCAGCCCTTTCATGTGGCCGAGACCTTTACGGGCACGGCAGGCAAATATGTCCCGGTGAAGGAGACGGTCCAGGGATTTAAGGAGATTATCGAAGGCAAGCATGATGACCTGCCAGAGGCAGCCTTTTACATGGTAGGGAACATCGAAGAGGCCCAGAAAAAGGCTGAACGAATGGCTGCGGCGAGCAAGTAGAGGTAATTATTCATGGGAAAACTACATTTAGAAGTTGTCACCCCTGAAAAGGTGATGATAAGCCAGGAAGTGGATATTGTGGTTGCGCCCGGTTCTATAGGAGAATTCGGCGTTTTAGAGGGGCATGTACCGTTTCTTTCCGGGATTGTTCCAGGCGAGCTGCGTTATTCATCGGCTAATCAGACTGAGCATTTTGTCGTGACAACGGGTTTTGCCGAGGTTTCCGACAACCGGGTCTCTGTCCTTGTTGACGCGGCAGAGAAGGCCTCTGAGATAGATGTTGAACGCGCACAGAAGGCAAGGGATAGGGCTGAAGAAAGATTAGCAAAGGATAGAGGATCCGAAGACCTCGACTTTATCAGGGCAGAGGCTGCGCTAAAGAGGGCCATGTTACGTATTCGAGTCGCAGAGAAGAAAATATAATACCGCAATTTCATAGGAAATTTTAAAAGAGGGCAGGCGCAAAGGCGCTTGCCTTTTTTATTTATTGACCTTTTTATGTTTCAGGGATATTATAAAATTATTGGAGTAGGAAATTGCCCACTTAATCCCATTAACCAGAATGTTTGGTTTAGTTTATTGTCCAGTAAGTTGGCCATATGGTGGGTGCTTTCTATAATTTAGGAAAAGATTGAGAGGTTTGATTCGATATGGAGAGTGGAGAAGAGACCAGGCAGTACAAAGTTTGGAATTCTTTGAATTCAGAAGAAGGGGTTGATCAATTCCAATTGCTCGAAGATAAGATTGACAACCTTATTGAAATGATAAAGAGCCTAAAAAAAGAAAAGGAATCTTTTGCTGAGAAGTTTCAGATTCAAGAGGAGAAATTGGCTGATCTGACCAAGGAGGTGGAAGGTCTGAAATCAGGCAGAGATAAGGCTAAACAGAGGATTCTTGCTCTCTTGGAGAAGATGGAACAGATCGATGAATAGAGCGAATGACTCGGTTATAGTGTGAGGAGAATATCATCGTAATTAGCTCACATTATTGGAGATATGGAAAAGCCTATTAGAATCAGAATCCTTGATCACGAGTATCTTTTGAGGAGCGATGAAGATGAGGCGCGAGTCAACGAGATCGCACAATTTGTAAACGTCAAATTAGGGGAGATCAGGGATACCGGGGGGAGGCTCTCTGAGGGGAAGGTGGCCATATTGGCTGCTTTTCATATTGCGAGCGATTATTTTCAGGTATTAAGAGAACGTGATGAGCTTATAAAAGATGTTCAAGATAGGGCACGTTCGCTTAATTCCCAGATTGATGCCTTAGCTGAATAGGTGATCTTCTCTCTAAAGGTGATACGCCCGTAAAAAGTCCTTTTTACGGGCAATTGCGAATTACTGTCAGTTAGTTAGCTATAGGAGGATTACTCTGAATCCTGAACTTTTTGACTTTTTGCGAGACCATCAAAGGTATTAGCCGTAATAAACAGATGCACGGGAGAATATTTCTCCGGGCTCATAATGTTTCGGTGTAGATTCATTTTGTGTTTCGGGGAGTTTATATATGTGGGGATTAAGGGTTAATCGGGATAATTACACTGAGTGTTAGTGATATATTTATTGAGTCAAACAAAGATAGGTATTGCGTGAATGGTGTCAATGGTTTTCGAGAGACTACTAAAGGATCTGTGAAGTAGCGCATCTCTACAGGGACGTTTTCAGCCCCTATTATCCCCCCTTTGTAGTCCGGATGATCTACTCTTTTGTCTGGATTACCCCCTTTTTCCTTTCATCCTTACTCCTCTCAGAGGCCTGTGCCTCGTGCCTTTTGGGCTGGCACTTGGAGCGTACCGAATTCCGGTTTATACGGGTGATGTTTATCATTATCAGGAGCGTGAAATCATGATGGATGTGAGCGCCGTTTATATAATTTTGGTTGTGGGGGCAGGATTAATTGCCGGGGTCGTCATTGGCTTCTTTGTCCGCAAGAATCTTGTGGAAAGCAGGGTGGAGGCCATAGAAAAATACTCTAAAAAAGTGTTGGCCGAGGCCCAGAAAGAGGCTAAGACAACAAAGAGAGAAGCCACTTTTCAAGCCAAGGACACTCTTTATCAGATGAAGGTTGAATTTGAAAAGGAGACCAAGGAGAAGAAAGAGGCTCTGTTGGTCCAGGAGAACCGCCTACTTCAAAAGACGGAAACCTGGGATAAAAAGATTGAACAATTAGAAAAAAGAGAAGAGAGGATTTCAGAAAAGGAAAGAGGCGTTGAAAGGACTGAAAAGGAGATAAGAAAAAAAGAGGGGGAGTATAAACGTCTTGTTACAGAGCAGAGAAGACAATTGGAGCGGTTGGCAGGCATTTCCGCGGAAGATGCCAAGCAGATTCTCGTCAATTCAATGGAATTGGAGGCCAAGCATGATGCCGCAAAAACGATACGAAGGATTGAAAACGAGGCGAGATCTGAGGCAGATCGTAAGTCGCAGGAGATCATTGCTTTGGCAGTAAAAAGATATTCCGGGGATTATGCAGCTGAAAAAATAGTCTCTGTAGTTAACCTTCCAAATGAGGAGATGAAGGGGAGGATTATTGGCAGGGAGGGAAGAAACATTCGAGCTATTGAAGCTGCCACTGGTATTGATCTTATTATCGACGATACCCCCGAGGCGGTTATATTGTCAGGATTTAACCCTGTGAGAAGGCAGGTTGCAAAGATTTCATTAGAGAGGCTCATTGATGACGGCAGGATTCACCCTGCCAGGATAGAGGAGGTTGTCTCCAAGGCAAACAAGGAGATTGAAGCGAGCATTAAGGAGGCCGGAGAGCAGGCCACATTCGACGTCGGGGTTCATGGTATTAGTCATGAACTTGTCAAACTTATCGGCCGACTCAAGTATCGTTCAAGCTATGCTCAGAATGTGCTTCAGCATTCAATGGAAGTGAGCTTTCTTTGTGGTGTTATGGCCGCCGAGCTTGGGTTGAACGTAAAACAGGCGAAAAGAGCGGGGCTTCTTCACGATATCGGGAAGGCAGTGGACCATGAGGTGGAGGGGCCTCATGCAGTTATTGGGGCGGATCTGGCAAGGAGGCATGGTGAGGCGACCCAGGTAATTCACGCCATCGCTGCCCATCATGAAGATGTTCAACCGGAGTCTGTTTTAGCGGTTTTGGTGCAGGCCGCTGACACCTTGTCCGGGGCAAGGCCAGGCGCACGCCAGGAAATGTTAGAGTCCTATGTTAAGAGACTGGAAAAGCTCGAGGAGATTGCCACGTCTTTTCATGGGGTCAACAAATCTTTTGCAATTCAGGCCGGCCGTGAGATTCGAATTATGGTTGAAGGAAAAATCATTGATGATGATCAGGCCTATATGCTCTGCAATGATATTGCAAAGAAGATAGAAAAAGAGCTGACGTATCCGGGCCAGATCAAGGTGACAGTGATTCGCGAAACCAGGGCGGTGGGGTATGCCAAGTAAGAAAAGTGCCTAAAGTTTGCGTACTTTATCCACTTAAATCAGCGTACCTTCCAGGACCAACAAAAACAAGCCACCTCCTTTCAGTTCTCAACCGGGAATTCAAATACGACTTCTTTGTTATGATCCTGGTTTGAAATGTGCGTCCTTTCCATGAAGGTTACGCAATCATTCTGATCAATTAACAGAATTACCGAAGATCTGGTGCCGTAGTTTGGGCTGGAAATGAAGATCGACGAGAGGACCCTTTCCCATTCAAGCCCCACGCCGGTATCAGGGAGGTTATTGTCATCGGGGATCGACCGGTCGAAGAGCATGTCAAAAAGCGATTCCGGGGAAGGGCCTGTTTTGTCTGACAGGAGTTTTTTTAGGGCAGCCTTCCCTCGAGAGACCTTGGGCCACGGGGTATCCAAGAGGTGGTTGCTCACACCGTATATACCGGGTGCGAGACGTTGTGTACTCTTACCCCGGTTTGAGTACCAGTAGATTTGATCTTTAACTCCAACTATAAGGTTGAATCCGTTATAACCCCCTGCTTTTAGATCCAGTCCGGCAAGATATTCCTCGGGGGTCTCTTTACCCGTCAGGAAATCGCTCACTAATTCCCCCCTGGAAGGCGCATGGCTCTTGAGAGATACCGGGTCGCGATAATTGGTGACGGCCGCGATCCTACCCTTTTTAGTGATCCCAAACCATGTTCCCCCGGCGCGCAGATCCCTCCCTGCAAGGAGGTCAGGCCTATGATCCCAGAAGGATGCGGGGGCTGTCGGACGGTCGTAGTATTCGTCCCGGTTTGCCGCAATAACCAGTTTGTAAACAGGATGGGATTTTAATGCTAAGAGGAGAAGGCACATTGGTTTCCCCGGATAAACCGGAATTACGAATTTAGGGATTGAGGAATTGAGGAATTAAAAAATTTCCTTAACGTAATCCGTGAAGCCCGAACCCTGATCGAAAACTAAGCAGGTCGCAAAAGTTTAACCCTTTTCAATACCGTCGGAAATCCTTTCTATTACTGGCTTATCGGGCATTGTAAAGAATTTCTTGTGTTTTTTGCTCAAGACTTAATTGGTAACTGTCTAAATCCCTGAATTCCTCAATTCCTCAATCCCTCAATTCCTGAATCCATGTAAAAAGGACTTTTTACATGACCATCAATACATAAGATTCGGCAGAAACAGGATGATCTGAGGAAAGATCATCAGGATAATAATTCCAACGATCACAGCTAACAAAAAGGGGAGTATCCCTTTGAATATGGATTCGAGGGGGACTTCGCCAATGACGTTCTTGGCCACGCCATAAACCACATAGACATTGATACCCACCGGCGGTGTGATCACACCCATCTCCGTCACCATCACGATGATCAGGCCAAACCATATGGGATCGTAGCCCAGGCCGGTGACTAAGGGATAGAAAATCGGAACGGTGAGCATAACAAGGGCGAGCGCATCCATAAAACAGCCGCCAAAAAAGTAAATCAGCACAATTATCGTCAGAATCATATATGGGGCCAGGTCAAACCCCCCAACCCAGGCTGCCAAGTTAAAGGGTATTCTGGTAACGGCAAGAAATTTTCCAAAGATGACGGCCGCGGCTATCAGTAGCATGACCATGCAGGAGGTCCTGAGTGTCTCATAAAGGGAGTTGACAAACCCCTCCCAGGTAAGCTGACGTCTGATCAAAGATACCGCTAAAACACCGAATGCCCCTACGGCGGCGGCTTCGGTGGGCGTAAACAGCCCTATGAACAGACCACCCATGACCAGGACGAAGACGGCTAAGGTTTCGCCCATGCCTAAGAGAGACTTCAGCTTTTGTTCCCAGGTAAATCTCTCTCCGGCAGGACCTTGTTCCGGATTTAGCCGGCATCTTATGTATATGGAAATGATAAAAAGGATGGTGACGAGAATGGCGGGTATGATCCCTGCAACAAATAGCTTCCCTATGGATTGTTCCGTCAGGATACCGTATACGATCAGCACAATACTGGGCGGCATGATCATGCCTAAGCCCCCGCCCGATGCCACTGCACCGGTGGCCAATTCATCAGAGTATTTATAACGTTTCATCTCCGGCAGTCCAACCGTCGCCATGGTGGCGGCTGTAGCCGGGCTGGAACCGCACACTGCGCCGAAGGCCGTACAGGCGGACACAGTAGCCATGGCAAGACCACCTTTCGTACTTCCCAAGAACTTATAACCCGTATCATAAAGCCTGCGGCTTATACCGCTGTTAAAGGCGAGTTGACCCATAAAGATAAAAAGCGGGATAGTTGTAAGACCGTAAGAAGAAAAAACATCATAAACTGCCCTGGAAAGAAGGGAGAGACCTCCTTGACCGGAAATCATGATGCTGAAGCCTAAGTAGCCTATCATTGCCATAACAAAGGCCACGGGCATTCTCGACATGAAAACGATGACCATTACCAAAATGCCGATTATGCCGATCAGGGTAGGACTCATTGGTTTCTCAACTTGGTAATATTCTGGATGATATCTCGCAGAATGATAAGGGAGAATATCATAAAACAGAAGGCGGTTATATATATGATAGAGTATTCGGGAAATTCCAGATTCATGGATACTTCACCGGATTCGTGCATTTCATGGGCATAGATGGCCATTCGCCAGGTGGTAATGAGGAAAAGGCCAAGACTTAGAAAACTGGTGCAGGTGTCAATAATCGTCTGGGTTTTTTCTGAAAAGATCCGCACCAATATCTCCACTCCGATATGCCCCTTGATTTGTTGCGTATAGGGCAATGCCATGGCCACCGAAAGGGTTGCCATATAACCAACAATCTCAACCGAACCGAAGATGGGGTGTCGAAAAAACCGGCCCACTACGTCCGCACAGGTCAAGAAGGTCATCCCTACCAGACATATTGCTCCGATTATCTTGAGCTTGTCCAGGATCCAGTCAATGGTTTTCCAGAATACGCGCATGATCAAA
>SDBS01001264.1_pt1 | contig 25822 bp, 26 predicted proteins | sample 2277091 | NCBI WGS metagenome assembly SDBS01 (sample SAMN10404972, study PRJNA504765) | marine sediment metagenome | isolation source: marine sediment core GS10_PC15, 163 cmbsf | place: Arctic Ocean: Southern Knipovich Ridge | collected 2010
CTATAACGGGTTGATAAAATTGGAAAGCTTACCGTTTGAGCGGCTAAAATTTACTAAAAAGGATGTCCTCAGACCATATAAAGTTCATAAAGAGATTTTAAGGAATTTGCTTAGATCGAATTAAAATTTCGAGGTAAAATGAAGGAATTTTTAAAATAATTTATTATATCTTTTTAGGGTATTTGCTTAATGAATCCACACGCGACACATATGAGTTTACCTTTCTTATGTGAACCACTCATTAAATTATTACATTTATCGATGAGATGAGATTCAATTTATAGATAAGTCTGCTGAAAAACTGGATCGAACAAAGGATTTTAAAATATTATTCTCTTATCATTTCATATGCCTATCTTAATTGAAAAAAAAAATAATATTTGCACAATAATTATTAATAATCCTGAAGTTAAGAATGCCGTAGATGGAATAACAGCTAAAGAACTCGCCGCCGCTTTTAGAAATTATGAACGCGACGACAGAGCTTTGGTTGCTGTGTTATGGGGTGCAAATGGTACATTCTGCTCAGGTGCTAACCTTAAAGCTATAGCTGAAGGTAATGGAAATAGAATTGATAAAGAAGGAGATGGTCCAATGGGACCTACTAGGATGTGTTTATCAAAACCGGTAATTGCTGCCGTAGCAGGATACGCCGTCGCGGGAGGTCTTGAACTCGCATGCTGGTGTGATTTAAGAGTTGTCGAGAAAAATGCGATCTTTGGCGTGTTCTGTCGAAGATATGGTGTTCCTCTCATTGATGGAGGAACAGTTAGACTTCCAAGATTAATTGGATTAAGTCGTGCATTGGAGATGATACTCACAGGACGACCAGTTACAGCACAAGAAGCTTATTCATGGGGACTTGCAAATCATATTGTAGACAACGGCAAGTCAAGACAAGAAGCTGAGAATCTTGCTGAAATTATTGCTGCTTTTCCACAAATATGCATGAGGAACGATAGAATATCTACATATGAACAGTTAGGCATGAGTGTAAAAGATGCTATGCATAACGAATTCGAATGGGGTAATAAAACCTTAGCAAGTGGTGAATTTTTAAAAGGAAGCGCCGAATTTAGTCAAGGAAAGGGAAAGCATGGGAAATTTTAAATTTAAAAGAATATGAAAGATGGATAAAATGCCGTAATTAATTCAAGAAGTGAAAAAATAAACAATTCAATTTATTGATGCAATTTTTTTTTTTAATATATAAAATATACCAGAATAATTTAAATACGAATGTATATATACACTTTTTAACTTAGATAGAATTTATGATACATTTGAAAAAAAGATAATGTATCAAAATCTTCTATTTGAGAAAATCTAAATAAAAATTAAACACTTGTAAAAGAGTTGCTAAAGATTAATGGAAAAGAAGTTTAAAGTAATTGGACTCATAGCAATAATAGCAGTTAGTACAATTTCAGTTGTAGGATTTTTTATTATTTACGGAGATATTTTCCAAGAGGATGGTATTGAACCATCAGATAATGATGAACGTGGCTGGAGACTTTTTAATGTAGGAAATCATAATTTTAGTTCTCTTACTGATGGGAAGGTTAATAATTCCTATTGGAAACTAGAAATTGGATATCGAATAACTTTAAAGGGAGAAGATGAAGGAGATCATATTGTAGTAAATATTACTGTAACAGGCGAAACAGAAAATATCACTATAGGCGGGCGAAATATTACGACTAGAGTTGTAACAGAAGAGGAATATGAAGATGGAGAACTTGTTGAAATTTCATATAATTATCTTGCAATATGTAATGAAACTTTTGATATAGTTTACTTTGGTGAATTATCAGTCGAATATGAAGATAAAGTACCAGTTGGTACTCCCGGGTCTTGGAGAGCTGAAGGTCTGAATAAACCCGGTATATTAATGCCAGGAATTTTTGTAGTAGGTGATAGATATTGGCAAGAATATGCTCCTGAAGAAGCGATGGATAGAGGAGAAAATATAGCTGTTAATGTAGTATTTCGGACAACCTTAGGTTTACATAATAGTTGTGTAATAATTGAAGATTCGAATTTTTTGGAACCTCCACGAGGCGAATTTAAAGTCTATGCTCCAGGAATAGGAATAATAGCAGACGAAACTTTGGTTATCACTAAATATGGATATGTTTCAGTATGAATTAAATAATAAAATATGTGAGGTTAAGTTAAAATGAAAATAAAATGTTTTTTAATAGGAATTTTTCTTATACATATTATCCTTCTTAGCACAGCTGTTCAGGTTCAAGCCGCTAATTATTCTATGGGTCTTAAAAAGGACACTGAAATAATATTGGAAGTAAAAACCTTTGATAAAGATGGCTTGAAAGATGTATTTGGTGATGGTTGGAAAGAGGCTGTACCTGAGGATGCTGATGAGGCTGGATTGAGATCTAAAATTATAATAAGAGAAGTAGATAAAGATGCTAAAATCGATTTAGGGATATTAGGTGATTATGACGCTTTTGGCATTGAAGCTGATATTTGGGAGTGGACAGATGGAGAATTTGACGAGGAACCCGATGAGGACGAGTTTGAAATAGTGTGGTTTCAAGACCCTGAAGATTTAGACGATGCATATGATGTTGTCGGAGGTTATGCTTATGATGTAACCATGCCATTTGTCCCTATCGATGTGGCTAAATATTTGGACGAAATTGACGAATGGAGAGAAAGTGATTACGAAGAATGGAAAACTAAAGATAATATGGTCATTCACGATTCTATTTTTGACGAGGAAAATTTTGTAGAGATTTTTATATATGATACAGAAAATGGTTTCTTAGTAGGATATAAAATAATTGATGAAGATGGAGAACTTATTTATGAATATGGGTTAAGCCAAGTTATCCCGGGATATGAGATTCCCATAATATTAAGTATTACTGGTATCTTTACAATTGGGCTAATATACATTATGAAGAAGCGGAATAAATTAATTTTTAAATAATTTTTTTTTTTTAATTTTTTTTTAATGCGATGAAAAATTTAAAGGTTATTATAAAACTACATACAAGCATTACTGCAGACATTATGGACAGAAAATCTCTCTCAAACCATACGTCTGGCAGCTATGGTTGTATAATATATTTATTTTAAAATTTACAAACCTAATAATAATAATTAATAAAAGTGATGACTTGACCTATCATATTTAAAACAATCTTTAAAATAGAATAAAATAATATCTAAAAATATTTGAGGAAGATTTTTAAAATGGCGGAACTAGAAATGATAAAATTTGTTGCTATGGTTATATCAATCATAGCTTTCATAAATTTTCCAATAATCTTTAAGAAAAGGAAGGATTTTGTAAAATATTTACCCGGGATTACTTGTTTAATATTGCTTTTCACATCTAGTTATCTAGAAGATGCCTTTCGCATATTTGAAATATTAAAAAACTTTTTTGTTTTATTCGGAGCGATTTTTTTATTTATAGCTGCTCGAATTGAATACAAAAATATTCATATAAATAAAGAATTGGAGGAGGATAAGGTAATTGAGTGAAGAATGGGAGCATATTCATCTGTTTGAAGGATTAATGAATCTATTTGCGTTACCATTTTTCATCATAGCTCTTATTTTTACACTACTTATATATAAAAATAAAAAAACAGCATCAAGAGCAATTCTAGCTCTATTAATTTTTGGAGGATGTTTATTTTCTTTTGGTGAAGTTATTGAAATATTTATAGATTTTGAATATTATCCAGAGTTAGATGTACTCGGCGACTCTTATAATATTTTCCTAGCATCTATCCTCCTTATATTGGGATTTATTGTTATTTTAGAACAAAAATTAAAAGTATCAGAACAAAGATTCAAACATTTATTCGAGAATTCTCCTTATGCCGTAGTCCTTTTAGAATTAGATGGAACGATTTTTGATTATAATATTGCTACTGAACGATTATTTGGAATCAAAAAGAATGATTTTCTAGGCAAAAAATTTTCGAAATTTTTTCCAGAACCTTTAAAATTATCAACATTATTAAGTAATAGAATTGAAGTTATGAAAAAGGGTAAATTATTGAGGCCATTAGAACTTCAGATTCATAATAAAAATAACCTTTTAATTTGGGTGAATTTACAGACTTCTTTATTTGAATTACAAAATGACGTTTTTATGCAAGCTATACTACAAGATATTACTGAAAGAAAGAAAGCAGAAAAAATTATTAAAGAAGAAATGAAAAAATTAAAAGAAATTGATACAATAAGAAGTGATTTTATAAGAAGAACATCGCATGAGTTAAAAACTCCATTAATTTCCATTTACAGCACAACTCAATATCTTTTAGATAATTTTAATATGGAATTGAACGAAGATATTTTAAATTTACTTGAATCAATAAATAAGGGTGGAGAACGATTAAAAAGACTTACTGAGAATTTGCTTGATGTGTTTAATCTTGAAACTAATACAATAACATTAAGAAAAGAAAAAAGTGATCTTGTCAAAATAATAAATGATTGTGCTAAAGAGTTTTCCCTATTGTTGAAAGAAAGAGAAATTTTTTTTAAACTCGATCTTGGTGATCATTGTTACATACAAGCTGATAAAATTCGAATTGAACAGATTATTATAAATCTATTGTCAAATGCAATAAAAAATACACCCTTGAATGGTCTTATTTATATAAGTGTAAATAAAGAAAAAGATTATAATGACATAATAATTAAAGATTCTGGTGTAGGATTTACTGAAGTTGAAAAAAAGAAGATTTTCAAAAAATTCGGAAAAATTGAGAGAAAAGATATTGAAAAAGATATTATTATAGATGGATCTGGATTAGGACTTTATATTTCTAAGCATATAGTTGAGTTACATAATGGAAAAATATGGTTGGAATCCGAAGGAAGAAATAAAGGATCGACTTTTATTGTGAGGCTTCCTGTAGAATAAAAGTATTTTATAGCGAATTTGTAAAATTAAATTAAAAAAAAATAAATAAATAATTAGAAACTTTTTTATAAATTCTAGGATTCTTTTTTTATCAAAATTCTGGCAATTGCTAAACAATTTCCTGCAAATGATATAATTATTCCACTGAACATAAAATAAAACCAAAAATGTGTACCTTGCAATGTACTTGCGTCCATACCTTCTTCTACTTCCCACCACTCGTGTATAATATAATTCCATTTACCCTCCACCAAAAGATGGTTAATAAGTGAAAAGAAACCTAATATCGTAAATATTACGCCAATTAGAAGTATTACAGCAAATACATATTCTATTTTTTTGTCCGGAAACTCATATCTTTTTAATAAAAGTTCGGCAACTGCAAGACAATTTCCTGCAAGTGATATAAAAATTCCACTTAACATAAAATAAAACCAAAAATGTGTACCTTGCAATGTACGTGCGTTCATACCCTGTTCTATTTCCCACCACTCATACGTAATAAGTTTCCATTTACCCGACACAATAATATGGGTAATAAGTGAAAAGAAACCTAATATCGTAATTATTACGCCAATTAGAAGTATTAGAGCAAACACATATTCTATTTTTTTTTCCATGAATCTCATCTCTTTTTACTGTACTTTTTCATAAATTTAGTTGATAACTTTAATGTACTTGATTTACTATACATAAAAAGCTTAAATAATAAAATTCTTATTTATATTTAAATGTTACTCATACAAATAAAAATATCATTTTAAACATAGAAAAAACTTTAACAAGATATAAACTATTTCTAAATATTCTAAATAAATAAAGAGATAATTCAAACATCTTCTTAATTACTTTAATATTGTTTTAAACGATCTCTAAGCACATTTACTTCATTATTCTTTTAAATGATTTCTATGCACAAATTAAATTAAAAAATTTAACTTTATACACTAAACTTAAATAGAAAAAATATTTTATATATTTAGGATTATAAGAATTGATTTTGATTAATAAAACTATATTGAAAAATAAAAAAGTAATTTTACGATATGAAATACAAATGTCCTTTCTGTGGAAGTTTAAAAAAGCCCAAGAATATTAGTCCTTATCCAATTAAATTATTAAAATGCTTAGATTGTGCCAAAATAAGTGCTGAAAAAAAATTTCTGATACATACAAACACGTTGAACAATCATATAAATTAATTCAATATTTCTTGGTATATTTCAGTGGTGATGGTTATTAGTGAATATATTAAAAAAACGGAAGAAATGAAAAGATATGAAGTCGAAACAGGAAAACAGGCTATATGGCGTAATGTAATAACAGAGGGCTTTAAAAAGTGGCAAAAAGGAGAAAAAGTTTATAGAAATGAGAAAGAAAGAATAAATATTTTGTTGTCAGAAGAAAAAAAAAAAATGTGGCAAGATTTTATAAATAAAAATAAAATTACTTCAATTTCTAGGCTTATCAGAGATGCCGTTGATCTTTATATTACTACAAAACCAAAATTTGAAGAAATAAAAGATTTTTCCAGCTCAATTCATAATTTAAAAGAAGAATTAAGTTCAATTAAAGGTTTCTCTCAGTTATTAATAGAGGAACATAAAGATGAGTTAAGTTGGGAGGCACTTCTAAAAGTAAAAGAAATAATTGATAACAGCGTAAATATTGAAAAAATTATAAAACATATTTTTGATACTCGCAAACTTAAAGATGAGCAATATGATATTCTAATAGTTGATGACGACGTCTCAACGATTAATTTATTATCAAACTATTTTAAAAATAAAGGGTATTCTCATATAGATATTTCTTTAGGAAATGACGTAATTGAAATATTGGAAAATAATGTTCCTAAATTAATACTGTTGGATATTCTTTTACCAGATAGTAGCGGGTATGATATTTGTAAATTAATTAAAGCTAATAAAAAATTTAAAGATATACCGGTTTTTTATATTACAGCAGTACCTAAAGCTGAAGTACATAGTAAAATGAAAGAAACAAAGGCAGATGGTTATTTTTTAAAACCTTTTAATATCTCTGAGTTTAACGAATTATCGAAATATTTTTATCACCCATTGGAAGGATCAAGTAAATAGGGGGTATATATTATATTTTTACTCCCATTAGGATTTTACGTGATTTATTTGGGTTTTTCTCTGATAGAGCATTTACCATTTTCATAAAAAGCTCCATTGATTTTCTTTTCATTTCTCTTATTCAATTAGTGAAATTATTAGATAATTTTCTTCCCAGGTGTGGCCACTCTTTCTCGTTATGTTAAATTACCTTCATTAATTTCTTTAATTTTAACTAATCCCTGTTTTATATATTTTAATAACTTCAGCTGAATTATTATTTTTATACACATAGATTTTCACAAAAACTATAATAAATAATTAAAAAAAAGGTAATTAATTATAAATACAACTTCCTCCCTTCTTTTTAACTTTAAACGATTTAGGACGTTATAGAGAAGGAATTGCATCCTCATAAGTTTCAAACCAAATAAATCTTTTCCTTCCATTTTCACTTAAGTAATATCCAACCCATTTATTCGCTAAGTCTGAATAAATTAAGGAGATTAGTTTATTCGATAAATTCTGCTTCTCTTTCTTCATACTTAATTCTAAGTGTTGTAATCCTTTATAGAGGAATATTGTAATCAATGACGCAATTCCCGTTGAAAATAGAACATCTGAAGCATAATGGTCTCCTGAAAGAACCCTAGAAATGGCAATGAATAAACCAAATCCAAGTACAGAAACTACCAGCATTATTTTAACTTTTCTATCAATTTTTTTATTTTTTACTAAAAATAATAATGGTAAAAAAGACCAAGCAGCAGAAGTATGTCCACTAGGAAAACTCTGGTTGGAACCATCATAACCATCTCCATTAATAATATACCACTCGGTAAATTTGGCCTCAGATGACAGATGGTTGAACCTTACCCTTCCCCAAATAATTTTCATTGAATCAACAGTTATATCAAGAATAATAATAAGAAGTATCAAAGATACTGCAATTGGAATATATTCTCTCCAGTTTTTATTATACGCCAAAATTAAAAACGCCAATAAAAAAATAATCGTCACACCAGCTATAAATAAATCATTTTCGTTGCCTATTAACACAGAATATTCTAAATATACCACATTATAAAGTATCATCATCAGTCCTACTTTTTTTTGCATTTTTATATCATTAAAAATGCTTCCTACTAGAATTGTAATTCCTAGAAAAAACAAAGGGTCATCAAATTTTGTTCCATATTGTTTACCTAATTCAGCCATGCGTGAATTTGCATGTGAAACCGCATATTTAGATATTTCTAAATCAAGAAAAGCAAATATTATTGCTAAAGTTATCCATAAACCAATAATTCCAATTAATAATTTATTTATATTTTCCATTTTTTTTTAACCTCCTTATATATTATATATATTTTAATTTTTTTGGTTTTTTATAAATCAAAAGTTGATTTATTATAAGATATATACATAATTTAATATTTAATTTTTTCGTAATGTATAGGAATATTTGAGTAAAAATGTACTTTATACATTATTTTTAATAATTAAGTAGTTCTAAGCTCCAAATATGATAATCCTTCTGTAGATAAGCAACATAGAGCAAATTATAATTCCTAATAATAAAAGAAACGTAAGATCTAAAACAGTCTCATCCAAATTGTTATTATTATTATTGTTATCATCATTAGAATTTCTAATAATTATTACTTCCATAAAGTTAGAAATGAGAATATTACCAAAACAATTTATTTGTTCAATGGAATGATTGTTAGAATAGCCAATGTTATAGAGAACTTGACTGTAATTAGAACTATGTAGTATTATTGCATAGTCATGATTAGAAATAATGTTATTTAGGAGGGTATTGTTGTTTGCATCCTTAAGATAAATACCCGTATAATTATTATCCGATAATGAATTGCGTATGAATTCGTTGGAAAATGATTGATTGACAAATATGCCATAAATATCATTTGAGTAGATATAGTTAAAATGAATAGTGTTATTGGTAGAGTTGTTCAAATGAATCCCAGTAATTTTATTATCGTATATGAAACTGTCATATACTTCTCCATTAGTTACATTGTTTACATAAATCCCATAGCTTGCATTATAAAATGAGCAATTCTGTATTATAAAATGCTTATTTGTATTATTAATTAAAATACTATATTTATTATTGTAGCCATTGATGATTTTATCTTTAATTACGTAAGGATTTGACTCGCTTCCGTTCCCTGATGTAGCCATCTGTTTTAAATCAGAGTTATTGTTAATAGAGATAATTCCATTACTGCTGGCTGTTTTTAACTCATAATATCCTAATTCGGAAAGTTCTTCTTTAGTATTTGAGTATGACGTGTTGGCTAAATACCTCTATAAGCACCCAAAAAACTACAAGAAAGCTCTTGAAGCGTGTAATCTCAGCTTAGATAAGAGTCCGAGATGTAAGATTTCCTAACGTTTCTGGAAGAGTCTTAATCTTATTTTCATATAGATTTAGTATCTTAAGTGATTTAAGGTTACGCAGATTTAGTTAAAGATATATTTGAAACGAGTAGTTACACGAAAAAATGGGAAGGTCTTGGAATTTTAATTAAAGAAATATTTTATTAAGACTTGATATTATTTTATTTTTTTTTATCTTTTTTTGAAGTGGATTTAATGAAAGAAGAATCTATATGAAGTAAGAGTTTAAATGAGACAAAATAATAACAAAATTTTAGATAATTTTTCAAAGTTGGGGACATCTTATAAATAATTCAATATTTTCTTTGTTATTATTTCTGTCTACAAAATTCTGCGCCCCTATTTGCTTAATCCTTCCAATGGGTGCTATAAATAATTCAATTTTTCAAATTTTAAAGATAATTTAATAAAGTTTTAAAATCTGAGATATTAAATGGTTTTAAAAAATACCCATTTGCTTTAGTTTCACTCATTTTGTCATGCACTTCATTTTCTGGTACCGCAGTTATAAAAAAAACAGGGATATCTTTCAATTTTTCATCAGTTTTTATTTTTTTACAGATATCATAACCGTTACTGTCTGGTAAAAGAATATCTAACAGTACTAATTTAGGAACAGTTTTTTGCATTAATTCAATTGCTTGATTACCTAGTGAAGTATCTAAATAAGTATAACCCTTATTTTTAAAATAATTAGATATTAAATTAATTGTAGAAGGATCATCATCGACTATCAAAATATCGTATTGTTTATCTTTAAGTTTGTGAGTATCAAAGATATTGTTCAAAATTTTTTCAATATTTACGCTGTTATCCATTATTTCTTTTACTTTTAGAAGGGCATCCCAACTTAGCTCATCTTTATGTTCCTCTATTAATAACTGAGAGAAACCTTTAATTGAACTTAATTCTTCTTTTAAATTATGAATTGATTTAGAAAAAATGGTTAATTCATCGAGTTTAGGTTTTGTACTAATATAAAAATCAACAGCACCCCTAATAAGCTTGGAGATTGTAGGTATATCATTATTATTGACAAATTCTTGCCATAAATTCTTTTTTTCTTCTGACACTAAAATATTTATTCTTTCTTTATCTTTTGAAGAATAAATCCTTTCACCGCTTTGCCACTTTCTAAAGCCCTCTGTTATTACCTTACGCCATATAGCCTGTTTTCCTGTTTCTTCTTCATATTTTATCATCTCTTCCGTTTTTTCCATTTCTTTAGTTTTTTTATTACTATTATTAATAAACATCACCATTAATACATAATAAAAAATGATTTTTCAAAATCTTATACAACAATTATAATAGTGTAGGAAACCACTATTCTAAAACTTAAGCATTTGCATATTTTCCATTATAATAAGCTAACATCTTATCTACCGCTTTTGTAATTTGCGATTAAATTTTTTATAGGATCACGAATGAAGAACACCTAAAATATATGAAATATTTAGACTCTAATTATATAATAATATATGTATAGGATTCGTATTAATCTTATGATCCCTAATACATAAATTTAAATGAAAATATCAACCAAATGAAAAGTAAATTAAAAAGAGATGAGATTTATGGATAAAAAAATAGAATATGCTATTGTAATAATACTTCTAGCTGGAGTAATAATTACGATATTAGGATTCTTTTCACAAATTGGCCATCTTATGCTGGTTGGAAAATGGAATCTTGTGGTGCACGAGTGGGTTGAAGTAGAACAAGGTATGAACGAACGTACTTTGCACGGTATGTATTTTTGGTTTTATTTTATGCTAAGTGGAATTTTCATATCAATCGCTGGAAATTGTATTGTTGCCGGACTTTTGTTAAAAAATGATAAGGTTATAGACAAAAACAGGAAATATTTATTTGCAGTAATACTTATAGCTGGAGTAATAATTACGATATTAGGTTTTAATTCACTTATTAACCATCTTATAGTGGAGGGTAAGTGGAATTATATTCTTTGGGAGTGGTATGAAATAGAAGTTAGTATGGACGAAGGTGATTTGCAAGTTTTACATTTTTGGTTTTATTTTATGTTCAGTGGAATAATAATATCACTTACCGGGAATTGTATATCAGTTGCCAGAATTTTGATCCAAAAAGAATCCTAAAAATTACATAATAATTTTTAATAATTTTTTTTTTAATTTTAATTTTAATTATTTTTTACCATTAAGTACATTTTGATTAAAATCTGGAAAATACCTTCATACTGTTGCAATTTATTGAACAAACAAATGATAATATCATTTTTCTGATCTCATCATAAATTTATCAAGTTCAAGGAGAATAAATCTTTATAGTTCAATTAGCTAATTATACAAAGTTATATAATGGATATTTAAAAAATTCAAATATTTGCATATTTTTCATCATAGTGAGCTAGCATCTCATCTACCCCTTTCGTTACTTGACCCTCATACTTGGAATTGATTAAATTTTCTATTAACTCAATTCTTAAATAATCAGAAATCTGAGTTAATATTTTCATCCTCTCTTCATGTGATTTAATAGCGATTGTGATAATATCTGAATTATAATCTTTTTGCCACATACTGATTGATGCCCATATCATCCCTTTTAGTGCTTCCGAATCGATCGGTATAAATTGATGAATTATCTCAAAAAGTTCTATATATATTTTATGTTGTTCTTCTGTTAAATGTACTCCTTCAAAGTATTCCTTCGCTTTCTTTATAGCTTTTTCTTTAAAATTTGATTCATCTAACATCTTAAAGTTTTAATGATGGTATTTTTATTTAAACTTTTACGAAAGTAAAAAAAAAATTAAAACTCTAATTTTAAGAGATATATTTTATTTGTTTGTATTATTAAATTATTATATGGAACATAAATCCCTTCCTCCAGAAACAATACTTATAAGACCTCCAGTAGAAGCTTATTCTCTTTTAATTGCTGTAACTGGTGGATGTTCTTGGTCGAATTGCCGTTTTTGTGGAGTATATAAAAATATACAGGATTATGCTATCCGTTCACTTGAGGATGTTTTAAATGATATTGATCTTGAAAGTGTATTATATCCTCATCATAAATGGGTTTTTCTTGCTGGCGGTAATCCTACTTCTGCACCAACAGATTATTTGTGCAAGATTATTAAGCATGTAAGGAAAAAATTCCCACGAGTTGAACGAGTTAGCTGTTATTCTAAAGCTCTTGATATTGTTATGAAAACTGATGAAGAATTAATAAATTTAGCTAAAGCAGGACTTGACATTGTCTATATGGGTCTTGAATCAGGGAGTAAGAAAATTTTAAGAATAATGAAGAAAGGAACAAATGATGCAACGATAATAAAAGTAGGAAGAAGACTATTAAAAGCAGGAATCAAATTATCACTTTATATTATTCTTGGTTTAGGTGGTTATGAACTATCTGAAGAACATGTGAAGGAAACTGCAAGAGTACTTACTGCAATTAATCCAACTATATTTCGTTTTCGTACTTTCAATGTAGGACAAGAAAGTCTTATAAGAGATGATATTAACTCAGGAAAGTTAACACTACTTAAACCTGTTGATACTCTCAAAGAAGAGAGAGGTATAATCCAATTACTTGGTGATAACGTCACATCTGAGGTATATAACGATCACTACGCAAATTATTTCCCTGGTCATTCAAAAAATATAAAAAAAGATAAAGAATGGTTCATTAAATCTTTAAATGAACTAATAGATAATCCTGAAATCCAAAAATTAGAACCCAGAACGCTTTTACATATGTAACATGCTAATTTCTTGCTCTAAGAAACTATGTGAATATGGTGAATTTCGAAGAAGCATCATTGAAAATTAGAATTTATATATAAACTATCGGAAAGTTATTATAAAAAATTAAAAAGGTTCATTTATTTGTCCGAAAAAAGAGATTTGATTTATAATTCAAGTGAGCTTGCAGATTCTGAAATAGTGGCAAATGCTTTCATGAATCGTAATCGTGGATTGGCAGGGGTAAATAGTTATTCAAAGGATTTAAAAATAAACCTCCCTTCCATTATTTCAGTCCAAATTGAACAAAAGAAGAGATTTTCTTGGTTGGATTTATGTTGCGGAAAAGGTCGTGCATTAGTAGAGGCAGCAAACTTTATAAAAAACAAATTAGGGAAATTTGAAGAAAAAAAGATTCAAAATATATCAATATTTGGGATTGATTTAATTGATGATTTCATACATATTCCTGACGACCTATGTTTTCTTTCATTAAAACAAGGTGTCTTACCGGATGCGATACCTAAAGGATCTTTTGATTTAATAACATGCGTTCACGGGCTTCATTACTTAGGAGATAAATTAGGAGTAATTTCAAGTATTTCAGGTCGACTTGCTAAAGATGGATTTTTTATAGGAAATATTGATCATAAGAACCTAAAATCCGAGAATGGAAAAACTTTAAGAGGTATATTAAAAATCTTTTCCACTTTTCCTCACTCTTACTCTTCATCAACGCATATTTTAAAAATCCAGAGTAATGCTGGAAAAAAGATTGATTATAAGTATAACTATCTTGGTTCAAGTGAAGAAGCGGGCCCCAATTATACGGGGCAGAATGTAATAGACTCTTTTTACAAAAAACACCCCATAGAAGTTGTTTAATTGTTTCAATTTATCAGATTTTTGTCCTTTTAACTTAAATTTTGAGTAAATATTATCAATTCTTAGGGATCGGAAAACAAATAAGGAATTGAAAATTTCTAAAATCAACATTCTAAGATTTTTGATGCTTTTTGACGGTGTAAAACCATAAAAGAAACTAAATTTAAAATTTTTGATGGTCATTTACACAGCTTTGGGAAGTTTTTAAGTCCGAGCCGCGATGTACTTGAATATATGGATAAATTTAATGTAGAAAAAGCTATAATTACAACAATAAATAGAACAAAATTTCCTTCTAATAATGATACCCAAAAAAGTAATAACTTATCAGACGTTTTAGACCATTTTAAAAAAGTCATGTTAAAGGGACAAATATCTCATCAAGATGTAATAGATATTGCTAAAAAAGCTCCTGACCGATTTTTTAAATTTTTTTGGTTTAACCCGAACATAAGCCCAGAGGAAGAGCAATCAAGTTATAAAATATTAGCAAATCACTTCGACTTGGGTTTTTGCGGAGTTAAGATTCACCCTGTATTTCATCTGGTGAGAATTCCAAAAGATTTAATTAAAGTAGTCTCATTTATGCAGGAATATAATAAAGAATTAATATTATATATTCATTCAGCACCTAGAACTTCAATATTCAATGGTGTTTCGCCAAGGGATATTGCAAAATTAGCAAAGAAATTTCCTAATTTAAGAATTATTCTAGGTCACGCAGCATATTCGATGGAATATGCCATGGAAGTTGGGATGAGTTTAAAAGATTATAAGAATATTTTTTTTGAGACATCTGCTTCGGTATCTTACGGAATATATAGGTTGATTAGGATGATAGGAGATCAACGCATAATCTTTGGTTCTGATTCTCCAGTTGTGTCTCCAATTCAGATTGAAATAGATAAAATATTGACATTACCAATCTCCGACGAGGAAAAGCAAGATATATTATATAATAATGTTAATAAATTACTCGAATTTTGGCGAAAATAAATGTCTTCATCAATTTTGTTTTATAAAATTAAATAATAAAAACTAAATTCTAAGGATTATTTCCACACAATAATAATAAAATATTCTATGTAAGAAAGTTTAAAAATTAAAAATTTCCTCTAGAATAGTAGTATAGAATAATTATGATACGGATTACTCTTTTTAAAACCAAAAGATTTTGATTGAAAAAAGAATAAGGAAGAGTAAAGGAAACTATCATGATTAATTAGAGGATATAACAAAAAAATGGTAAACTTCGAATATCTCCAAGACTATTTGGAAGAACATAAAGAAAATATCCATTCTTGGTATAAAACAAAATTAGAACTTTTAAAAGCATATGATATTCCACTCCCTATTTTTTCGTCCTTTGACTTGAGGGATAGTGGATATAAAGCTTCGATTGTAGACTCTAATGTATTTCCTTCAGGTTTCAATAACCTAGATTTAAATTCTCAAAAACATGCTTCAGATAATTTTTTGACTTATTTACATTCATTTACTCCAAAGAAAAACGTTTTAATTATTTCAGAAAACTATACAAGAAACACATATTACTTTAGCAATATTAATACACTGACGCAAATTTTAAACGCTTCTGGATTTAATACTTCCTTAGGCTATATTGGTGAAAACGGAGAAAATAATACTAAATTTGCTTTAGATAACAATGGGAATTCTTTAAAGATTGAAAAAATCTATCGTAATAATCAAAAAATTTATACCGAATCATTTAACGATGGCATAGTAATATTAAATAATGATCTCTCAGTAAAAAGACCAAAAATATTAGAAAATCTCAAACAGCCAGTTTTGCCTCCGATCTCATTAGGTTGGTATAATAGAAAGAAGAGTGATCACTTTACTCTCTTTAATCAATTAATTGAAGAATTTGCTTCACTAACTTCAATAGATCCATGGTTTCTAAGAACTATTTTTTCACATGTCGATGATGTAGATTTTAAAGATAAAAACTCTCTTGATAATGTGGCCGAGTCTGTCGATTCAGTTATTGAAAAAATAACTATAAAATACGATGAACATAATATCTCTGATGAACCATTTGTTTTTGTTAAAAATAATTCAGGAACTTATGGTTTAGGTATAATTAGTGTTAAATCGGGAAAAGAGATACTTAGTCTTAATTCGAAAAATCGAAAAAAGATGATATATGGCAAACAGCGGTCAAAAATCAAAAGCGTTTTGATACAAGAGGGAATATATACCAATAATTTTGTTAATAATTATCCAGCTGAGCCAGTTTTATACAATGTTGGAGGTTCTGTTGTTGGTGGCTTCATGCGGATTAATACAATGAAAGAAAAGAATAATAACCTTAATACAAAAGGGATGCATTTTCAAAAGCTTGTTGAAAACGAACTAACTAAACCAATTATTATAAAAAATTGTAAATTCTCACTGTATTCACTGCTTACTATGGTCGCAGATCTAGCTATTGCTTTAGAGCATAAAAATATGCTGAATTAAATCAATGGTATTTTGAATATTATGAAATGGCTATTTATTATTGATCCTATTGAAGAATTAAACCTTGAGACAGATTCTACTTATGCGATAATGAAAGAAGCCTTTCGACAAGGAATAATTGTTTACTATTGCACTATTCCAGATCTCTTTTATAAAAGCGGAGTTTACGCTATAGCAAAACTATTTTCTCTTACAAATGGTCAGTATAGCGTTGAACCGGGGCAAATTTCTCAACTAGATTCTTTTAATATAGTTTTTATGAGAAAAGATCCTCCTTATGATTTAACATTTCATTATGCTACAGAACTGTTGTCCCTTACGAAATCACTAGTTGTCAATTCACCCCAAGCTCTACGTGATTTTAATGAAAAATTGATAATACTACCCTTTACAAAATATATTCCAGAAACCATGGTGACTGCTAGTGAGAATCAAATTAAGAATTTTTTAAAAACTCATTCAGACGGGCTTATTCTTAAATCCTTAGCTTCTTTTCAGGGACGTTCAGTTGTTTGGCTTAAAAATGCTAATGAAAATTCTAAACAAATACTAAAATCTTATACTAATGATTATAATACACCTGTAATGATTCAAGAATATATTCCAGATGTAAGTATTGGAGATAAGCGCATTCTAGTTTTAGGTGGACAAAGCATTGGAGCTGTTTTGCGTGAACCTTTGAAAAATAGTTATTTAGCAAATTTAGGGCAGGGAGGCATTGCACGAAAGACTACATTAACAAAACGTGAAAATGAAATAGTCGATTTTATTTCAGATTTTCTTTTGAAAAATGGTCTTCATTTTGTTGGTCTTGATGTTATCGGGGATTATCTTACTGAAATTAATATTACTTGTCCAACTGGAATTGTTCATATTAATAGATTAAATAACGTTATATTAGAAAAAAGAGTCGTTAATTATTTTCAAAACCTCGTTAGTAATTAAATTAACATTCTGAATCGATTTTGATGATCTATTACTTAATTTATTAAATCTCCAAACTATCAATTTTGTAGAAAACCCTTTTTTAATTAAATTCTTAATTTTTTCTAGCTTGAAAATTAAAATTTTAGAATATTGTAATAGTTTAAACTTTTTATTTTCATTTTAACAACAAATTAATTAAATAAGTTTAACAGATATCATAATTAACTAAGTAAAAAATATAATTTGAAAATTGAGTTAATTGTTTAGGGGATAATAAAAATTTGGAAAAATTAGAAAATGATGGTTGGGATTTCGTAAAAATCTCAGAAGTTAACGACAAAATTATTAGAAAATTGGTTGATAATTTAAAACTGGATCTGTCTGATGATTTTTTTCTGTCATTTGAAAGTATACTAAAATTAGGGAAGAAAGCAGAATATATATTGAAATCAACAATTAACGAAATGGATCGATCCAATAAGTTCAAAAAAGAAATTTTTAATTTTTTATTAAATGTTATTAGCACAAATAACCTTGAAGATCCATTAATCCTTAAATTGTTTCACCATGATTTCATAGTTCGAGTTCAGGCCATAAAGTATATTGAAAAGAATAAAGATTTAAAGTATGTTGACTTAATTTTAGCACTAATTAAAGATCCAGACGATTCAGTACGTGTAGCTGTAATAAATTTATTAGTCTCTCTTGATCAGATAAAAAATCCTTTAGTATATGATATTTTAAAAAGCCACATAAATTACGAATCCAATCTCATAATTCAAAAAAAATTAAAAAAGATATTAAAGAATATTTAAAAATATTTTTATTCTTCTTCTTTTTTTTGCCAACCTGTTGGCTTTCTTTTAGCGTCTTTAAACTCTTGGACCTTTTGTCTTATCAGTTTTCTTTTTTCAACAATTCCAATACGAGATTTTCTTAAAAGCTCCTCAAGCTTTTCTTGATATTCGCCAACATCCAAATTTTTGTCAAATATAGAATCAAAATCTACGTCGTTATATTTCCCTTCACTCATAATAAAATCATCCTAAAATTTTCAATGGTAACTATTAGATAAATATATTTTAAAAATAATTTCTCTTTTTTTTATTAGATTATCTTATTACGATTATTTAAAATTTAATATTTCTAAAATTTATAACATTTTAATCCTAATTCATTAAAAATATTAAAAATAGTTTTTAAAATCAATTTTATATTTATTTTTTCACGTTATTTTTTGATTCTAAACCAATATTCGTTTTAAAATAGTCGTTTTTAATAATCTCTGACAATCCTGAGCGTAAGGTTAGTATGTTAGTATTTAGTCTTTGAGATTCTCTAAATATTGTAGGAATATTATTTTTTTGTGTTTCTAAGATATTTGTAAAATTGAAATTATTATCCTCTCCGTGAGTGAAAAAGACTTCATATAAAGCGCTGATTTCATATTCTTTAACATCTTTTTTAAATAGTTTTCTCAGAAAATTTTTATCATAATTTAGAAAGAAAAGAAAAATACATTCGTCGATAGCTAAATCAAAATATTGGAATTGCGCACTACCTAAGTATTTTTTATATTCTAGACGGATTTTTTGAGCCCTTATCCATTCTAAAGCAAAATCTATTAGTTCGTGGTCCTCTTTTATTTTATTTTCATAATAGCTAAGTATTTTATTAATATTATTAACCGAAAAACCAATCGATTGAACTTCTAAAAATTTTACAGTAATTTGAATTGGATTTAAATTTTGGGATTGTTTTTTTAATCGTTCATATTGATTAAATAAACGTTCTTTTTCTATTTTATAAACATTTTCTAGCTTAATATACTCCATATTACTTATTTCACACTTCTTGTAATTTTAAGTATTTTTTTTGTCAAATAAATTTTTGATATTATTAAGACCCTCTTCTGATTTTGTATCCCACTTATTAAAAGGATCAAATTTAGAATTAAAACTAATAACAGATTTTAGTAAATCCTTCCGTTTATCTAATATAAGTCTTAAATCTTTTTTATAATGTGACAGATTTTTTGAATCTTTAAATGACTCATTTTCAGAAATTAAAATTACTCCTAAACTCCTTATTATTTCATTTTCAACTAAATATTCTTCTAAATAAATGGCTTGCTTCTCTTCAAGGGTTAGTTTTATCATCCTTAAATTGGGATGGATACTTGTTATTTGGAATAATTTTAAAGTTTGTTTTATATGATATTCATAATATTCAGGTATGATTGCCATTACATAAAATGAAGGAATAAATTGCAAAAGATCTGACACGATTGGATCATCTACTTCATAGGTATAGAGATTTGATGTATTTAAATCCTCTGATTTCACTCTTTCAATTATTCCAATGCAATGATAATCTTTTTGCTCCTCCCAATATTTTCCCCCCATTTTCCTAGATGATCCCAGAGAATATTCGATAAGGTTAACACCTCTTCTAAGTTCTTCTTTAATAAATTCATTAAATTTAAAATTTTCCGGATAAACACTTTCTTTCATGATTCTACCTTGGATAATGCTCGGATGAATGAACTTAACCATTTTTTCATATATTAGTTTAATATCTTCTGTGTATGGTGAACCAATTAAAGCAAATAAATTAGTCATGTTTCCCTCAGATTCAAGAGAAGAATTAAGTGTGAAGAAAGATTGTATTAGATCGACATCTCCCGTTATTTTTTGTTTCAAAGTTAATGAAGATTCAATAGACTCCATTTTCCAGTTCTTTCCGCCTTCTATATTAGCAGTCAAGAATAAAGGACCAAGAAATTTTAAAGATAATGATTTTAAATCATCTCTACTAGATTCAGGTAAACTCTCAGTAGATTCCTCTGATAGTTTTATATTCTCAAAGACTAAACTATATGCATCAGAAAAAAACAACGCTAAAATTAAATCGTGAGCTTTCATTTGAAAATTTATTTTTCTATTATAGAATCTTCTAAAAAGGTATTTTATCCCAAAAATAACTAATTATAATTAATATAATGTTAAGATAAGATTTTAACTTTTATTTTCCAATTTTTTATGGTTTTATATTAATAATTAAAATACATCCAGAATTTAAATATGCAAACTTTTTCGTTTCAGCATTTTAAATTCTTGTACTTTTTTTCGAATAACATTTCTTTTTTCAATATTACTTAGATTTGAATTTTCTAGCAATTTTTCTAGCTTATCTCTATATGCTTCAACTTCTAAGTCTAATTCGAAGATCGCGCTAAAATCTATATTATCATGAGAATCATCTTTAGAAATTATTACAGCTTTTTTAGGAGATTCTATCTTGTTCTCGACAATGACAGGTTCTTCGGATTCTTTTAGCTCAAAAAGGTTATCTGTAAAATTTATTACGAATTTTTTAAGAACTGGTTTTAAATCACTTATCCATGCAGATCCGTCTAGGGTTTTAATTTTGTTTATTTCTCGAAATTTAACTAATGTGTTTTTAATTAAATTCTCGAGAGCACTAACTGGATTTAAATTCTTATATTTTTCAGTTAAACCTGAATTTACATTTTCCGCAAGGTTTATGGCCAACAAATCTTTAAAATCATCATAATCATAAAATTTTCCAAATCTGAAATAAGAAATTAAAAAATCATTTACAGCACTTTCTATTGTCTTTGTCCGGATTTCCAATTTATTGATACAATATGTTTTTATTATCCTTTCTAATAGAGAACCTCTGAATTGGTAAATTTCTCCCTCTTTTTTATCAATACTTTTAGTTACTGATTGAGATTTAATTTTCTCTTCTTCCAATCTAGAGAATAATACTCCTTCATAGTCATGTACAATTATCTGAGATAAAGCAGAACGCAATGTAATTATGTTAGTATTTAATTTTAAATTTCCCTCGAGAACTGTTGAAACTCTTTCTTCATTCATTTTAATCGATTTTGCTATATTAATATCACTGGTTTGATAAGGAACAAAGAAGACCTCTGTAAGGGAAGCAATTTCATGCTCATAAATATCATTTTTTAACAATTTTCTTAGATGGTTATCGTACTCGAGGAAGAAATGAAAAATGCAATCATCAACAGCTAAACTTAAATTATTATTTTGATATTGAGCTCTGATTAAGTATTTTTTATATTCTAAACGTATTTTTTGGCATCTAATCCATTCAAACGCTAAATCTAATATATCTTTTCCAACTATTATTTTATTTTCATAATAATTAAGAATTTTGAGCACATCTTCATAAGAAGAACCTATAGACTGATTTATAAGAAATTTTGCAACGACTTGAATTTTAGGTTGATTTAAGTTGTTTTTTTTGATTCTCTCATAATAATTTATTAACCTGTTTTTATCGATCTTATATAGCTGCTCAAATTCAATATTCTGCAAATTTATACTACTCCTATATATTAATTATTACTATCTAGACTATCTCTAATTTTATTTAAACCCTCATTAGATGTAGTATCCCATTTTATCAATTTAAATTCTGGATTTATCCTGATAATAATATCACTTAACTCCTTTTGTTGATCCAAGATAATTCGTAAATTTTTCCTAAAAAATGATATATTCTTAGAATCTCTGCTATTATCATAGTCGGGAATTAATATTACACCGTAACTTATTTTAGTATCTTTATTTACCTCAAACTCCTCAATATATCTTACAATTCTATCTTTTTGACTTACTTTAATCCTTCTAATGTTAGGAAAAACACTGGTTTTTTCAAATAATTTTAGAGTTTCATCCACAAGTCCATCATAATATTCAGGTAAAATTGCCAAAACGTAAAATGACGGAATATAATGTAGAATTTCCTTTATTTGATTACTATCTTTGTCAAAAGTAAAAAGGTTAGAAGTTTTAATCTCTGGTTCACTTATTCTTTCGATTATACCAATACAATAATAATCTTGTTGTTCTTCCCAGTACATTTTTCTGGAAGTCCCTAGAGAGTATTCGATCAAGTCGAGTCCCCTTGTCAATTCTGCTTGAATAAATTTACCTTCTCTAAATTCTCTACCTAGTTTAGATTTGTTTACTATTCGTCCTTGCAAGATGCTTGGATGGATGTATTTAATCAATTCATCATAAATTATTTTAATATCTTCTGTATGCTGTGAGCCGATTAAAGTAAAGAGATTTGATACTCCCATTTCAGATTCAATCGATGAATTGAGAGTGAAGAAAGATTGAAGCATGTCTGCGTCACTCGCGCGCCCTTGGCGTAACAACAGTGAAGATTCTATGAATTCTATTTTCCAACTTTCACCGCTTCCACTCGCCGCGGTTAAAAATACCGGCCCTAAAAATTTAAATGAGAGCATTTTTAGTTGATCTTTGCTTTCTTGAGATAAACTTTCTGAAAGTTTAATTTTTTCAAAAACCAGGTTATCTTCATTGCTAAAAAACAATCCTAAAATTAATTCTTTTGAGGCACTCATTTCTTTAGTGGAAAAACTTAAGTTTTATATATTAAAATTAATTTTGAGTAGGTGGTAAATTGCATTAAATAATTGTTTATATATAATATTGGGTACAATCTAAAAAATAATAAATTAAGAAATTTTAAGTTTTTAGATTTCAAAGTATTGTTCGTTCGAAAAAAAATTATAATCTTTATAGAAATTATAGAATAGAAATTATAGAAATTTATAGAAAAATAGATTATGATACGATTATCTTTAAATCAGAACTCATGCAAAGGTCTTAATCTCTTTGAATTTGTAAAGTTCTCTAAAAATTTTGAAGGTGTAGAATTAGATTTTAAAAAGATTAAAAATGCCATCATAGTAGGTAATAAACTGAAAGATATCGCTGAAATCTTAGAAATTTATAATCTAAAAGTAGTGAGTATCTTCCGATTAAAAGATTTTTCTTTGTGTTCAGACAGAGATTACAAAACTAAAGTTTTACAAAAACTAAAGATAATTTTTCAATATTGCGATAAATTGGACTCAAATTTAGTAATTGCTAATCCCTCATTCCTAAACCAATCAGCCGAAATTCATGACATACCGAAATGGAGAGTTATAAATAGGACTAGAAAAAGGCTTATAGACATTTCAAAAAGGGCTTACCAAGAAGATATTAATATTGGGTTTGAATTTTTAAATAACAGTTCAATTCCTACATTAGATGATGCCAAAGAAATTCTAAAACCTCTAGAATCAGAAGAAAATATTGGATATATTATTGATACATTCCATTTCGCTAAAAGTAGAGCTAACCTTAATCAACTCAAAGATATTAGAGATCTCGTTTATTTAATCCAATTAGGTGATTTAATATACGACCAAACAACTCAAACTGATGAAATTGAATCTAATAACAGCCAAGTTAGACTGTTTCCCGGTGAAGGTGACTTTGACTTTGTAAAATTTCTAAGATTTATAAAAAAAATTAGAGTTAATAAACCTTATTCGATTGAATTGTCGAAAGGAAAATGCTCAGAGAATTTTTACAAAAAATTTTTTAGAATATTTAAAAACGTTTAATTTATTAAAGTTATATTAGGAGAGGTTAATTATAATATAATTATAAATTAAATTTAAAATAATCTCCGAATATTCAAGACCATAATAAAATTCATATATATATGTGAAGTTTAATGCCTGATTACGATTATACATTTAAAATTTTGTTGATCGGCGATGCATCTGTCGGGAAAACGTCCTTTACTAAACGTTATTGTTATAATATTTTTAATCCTAGTGAGAGGCTGACTATCGGAGTCGACTTTCATGTTAAAACTATTGAGCTTAAAGGACAATCCGTCAAACTCCAAATTTGGGATATAGGCGGAGAGCAAAGATTCCGATTTCTTCTCCCAACTTACATTTTAGGAGCCAATGCGGCTTTCCTCTTGTATGATATAACAAGACCTTCTACTTTAGATAATATTCCCGAATGGATATCAATTGTAAGACAAAGGGGTGGCTTAATTCCGATAATGTTGGTTGGTGCGAAGCTAGACCTCGACAAAACTCAAAGGAAAGTTCAAAGGGAGCATGGTATAAGCATATCACAAAAACATAATTTAGCTGCCTTTTCTGAGTTGAGTGCAAAAGAAAATGTTAATGTAAATGACGCTTTTGAAGTTCTAACTGAGCTCACTTTAGAAAAGTTAGAATAGTAATATACACATTTTTTGATAATTTATAGGTGGTAATATGGAAAGTGGTGAATTTATTCAATTAGCAAATTTATTCAATTCATTAGGTATAATTGAAAAAGGGATTGAAAAAATTTACCATTACTTATTAGAAAATAAGTGGATTGAAGATCTCAAACAAGTTTGTATCCATTTTGATCTTTCCTTAAAAAGAGGTTATAAAATTACTTCTGTCTTAAATGATTTAGAGCTGGTCCAGATATACGATAGACCAATGAAAATTAATTTGGCTACACCGCTGCTGTCCCTTTGGCAAAAAATTATTAATAATCGGATCGAAGATCTTCAAAGTGAGTTTCAAGATAAAAAAAAGAAATGTGAAAGTTCTTATGAATCATTTCTTACAAGGTACAACATAACTACGGAAGTGCCTCAAGAACCTATTGAATTTATTAATTTCAATCTCAGTAATTTTGAAGGGATGTACTACCCTTTTCTTGCGAAAAATGAATGTAAAATTGCCATTGGGATAAGATATGAAAATCCACTCATAAAATATATCCAAAATGGTTCTATAAAAGATATCAATAATGAACCAGATAGTCCATTGAACCAGGGATTAACTAAAATTAAGGATAACCTTAATAATGTTGATATCAGAATTATTTTTAACAATGAATTAGTTAAAGAACTAATTGAGAGCGAGGAATTTAAAATCTTAGCAGAATATATTGCATCTTCTCAACTTAATTTTAAAAGTATTAAAGTTCATATCACCGAAGATCTTTTTTCTAACTTCAGCTTAAACGATAATGAATTAATTCAACCTAGTTTTGATCCATCCAATATCCTATTAGGTGCATATATCTCTAGAGATTCGAACATATATCAAATATTTTATGATAAATTTAATGAGATTTTTGAAAAGGGAATCCCTATCAATGATTACATAAAATCAGTTGACTCACCCATTAAGGACTTATCAGATATTCAATCTCTTGTCCTTTGTTTATTGTAGAATTTATCAAAAATGTTATTTTATATAACTAATAATTTTAAAAAAGTAAAAAATAGATTTTCTTTCTCTCTCACATTCCTTATCAAAAAACCTAAACTCTTTTATAAAATTTCTGTTATGTTATTAATAATAAATCAATTTGAGTATTTTTCTTCTTTTTGAACATTTTTTTTTAAAACATCAAAAATGCACTAATAGGTTTTGTCTTTTGAGTCTATTATAAATTCATCTGTTTCCATGCGCCATAACT
>SDBS01001265.1_pt1 | contig 25788 bp, 29 predicted proteins | sample 2277091 | NCBI WGS metagenome assembly SDBS01 (sample SAMN10404972, study PRJNA504765) | marine sediment metagenome | isolation source: marine sediment core GS10_PC15, 163 cmbsf | place: Arctic Ocean: Southern Knipovich Ridge | collected 2010
AAGTCAATGAGCTCTAAGAGTGGTTGTATTTCTATTTTGTAGATAAACATGACAAAACACATGCATTTTTATTAGTAGCCTCTGAATGTTAAGGCTCTAGTTAGAGTCGTATCTCGGCAGCCAGTTTGGGCACCCTAGTGACCAATGTCTCTAGAAAAGCCCACGTTTTCCTTCAGAACTATCGTTTATATACCTAGACATTCGTACCACACCCTCGGTTTCCGGATAAATCCCTTGAAATAGGTATTATTGGAGAATACTTCGTTTATTTCTTGATTAAAATTATCACTGGACAATGAGACTATGGTGAGAATTCTCATTCAATCGATTAGTAGAGAATTGAACCAATTCATCCTATAAAAACTCTGGGGTGGACTACCAGATGCTGTCAGAACTCACTACACAGTATTGGAAAATACGGAAAACATGGTATTAGTACAACTTTTACTGATAGATAACCAAAATGACTTGACTTGTTAAATTATTAACACTATTATGGGCGCATGGCCAAAATAATCATTAAGATTATGAATTGGTTAATTTAACCACCTTCGGGTGGTTTTTTGTTTGCTTTCGCACTTACACCATAAAGTGCATAAATAAAGGTGTTAAAAGGAGGTGAGAAGAAATGAAGAAATTAATATTAAGCATTGCTTTAATAGGTGTTGTTTTAGGGTTAGTAGTTGTTGCAAAACCAGCAGAAGCTAAAAAAGAAGCTTGTACGACCATCCAGGACGGCACGCTTGTCTCTAGTACTGGAGACCTCATTACTACTGGCTTTGATGAGTGGGGATACAATTATCAAGGAAAAATGTTTAGCGGAAGATACTGTGATAGTGATAGAGATACTGGTGGAGATTACTGTGATGTTCATTTGGATATGAAATGGAACGATGCATGGCTAAGCAATAAAGATTGTGATGATGATGATGGATTATTAGATCGTCATTATGGTTTTAACAGTTATATTGGGTCAGGCGCTTGGGTCACAAATCATCAGTTTGGGGAGTATGAAGGAGATGATGGCAAAGTATGTAAATGGAACTACTTTGTTAAAATTGTTGCCGCTCCTGAGGGTGCATATGTTGAGGATGGATCCTGGTACACGGCTGATTATGTTGAAATTGGCCCAGTCATTTGGGGATCCTTTGCAATAATTCAACAAGTAGAGAACGATCAATGTGCTGGATTGCATGGTCTACAGGCAATAAGTCCAGCGAGAGCAGGGTTGGGTAATTGGTAATAAAAAACTATCAATTAACAAACTAACAATTTATCTAAATAAAATAAGTAGATTGTTAAGCGAACAATAATTGCAGGGAAATGAAAGCACCCCTGCTTTTTTGTGTAGTAAAAATACAAGCACAAACTACCCGTGATAAGCGGGTTTTTTTAATGGAAGATGAAGATGAAAAAATATTCTATCTTAAATAAAGAGCTTTGATGTTGGCATTATTTACTAATGAGCTCTCAGGGTTGTAATTTGTCTGTTTTGTAGATAGAACTGGTAATCAAAAAGGTTAAATAATTCTCTTTTTTTCTTCGGATCACCATTGTGGAGTACATGTTGAGCATAGTCTCTTAGGTCCCACAGTTTCGATTTGGGGTTGATGTCTTGGTGAATTAGTACATCTTCCCTTATTTTTCCAAATTCTGCCATATCTTCTAGAATTGTGTCCGCCAGAGTAATTTTCTTTGGGTGGTTTATGTACATAAAATTGATAAATCTTAACAAACTTCTTTCAAGTTTATTTTCTGTGACATAAGGCTCATAACACTTGTGATCACGTTGACGGGAACAGTGATAATAAATATGATGTTTGGGTTGTGCATATTTTCTTTTTCTATATCTTTCTTCTCCAATGACACTTGATTTGCAATTAGCGCATTTTAATATTCCTTTATAGATAAAAAATTTACTTCCCCATTTCACTTTTTCAGGCACTTTGTACTGTTCACGGACTTTGTTAAATAGCTCCTTGGTTACAAGGGGTTTATGAGATCCTTTATACCAATTTCCACTTTCTTGGGGATATTCAAAATCTCCATAATAAAACGTGTCACTTAGTATTCTATAGACTTGACTAAGCACAATTGGTTTACCAGACTTGAAGGTAAAATCAACCTTTTTTGACCATTTTAGAAGCTTCCTCCCACTTGCTCCCTTTGCCGCTTTTTCAAACATTTTTGTTATGAAATTAGCCCGATCTGAATCAATGGCTATTTCTTTTACGCCAGCAAAAGATCTGTTGATATATCCTAGTGGGGCTGGTCCAGGTCGCCATCCCATCTCGCATTTTGCCCTAATGCCTCTTTTGACGTTAATTCCTTTTTGATCATTTTCCAGTTTTGCTTGAGAGCAGAGAATCATAAGTAAGAATTTCTCGTTTGGATTATTGGAAAATGTTTGGGAAAAGGTTCGTATTTGTAGCAGTTTTTCCTGATCCATGAGATCAACCAGCATTCCCAAGTCTCCAGCGTTCCTGCTCAATCTGTCTGGAGCCCAAGTTAATATTCCATTAATTTTTCCCCCTCTTATGTTTTCAAGAAGTTGGTTGAAAACAGGTCTTTGTCCTGAATTTTTTGCTGAGTGACTTTCCAATTTACTATCTGAAATCATCAGCCCCTCTTTTTTGGCAAGATCACTCATTTCTTTAATTTGTGAATCTATAGACATGGTTTGCCTTTCATCTGATTCCGAAGACTTTCTGGCATACAAGCAGTAGGATATTGGAGTGTTAGCTTCCATCAGCAGGAAGGGTACCGCAAAGGCTTGGGAAGTCCAGAGGCGGAAATATCAATAAAAGTTATGATTGTGAAATGCTGCATAGGCCGCAGAATTTCTGTCCCATACTCTTAACTTTCTTTTTTTATCTTTCATTAATTCGAGAATAAGCATGCTAAATGCATCAGCTAAATCGTCGTATCTTTCTACTCCAAAACCGATTAGCTGATTAATTAGAATGCTTGCCCCTTTCCTGGGAAACAGTATTTTTCCGGATTTAATCCAGCTGGTAGTTTGTGACAACCTAGCTCTTTTATCTTGACCAGCTATTTTTACACCTTTTGCCGTAACACCTTCTTTTTCTAGTTGTTGAGGTAGTGAGCTTTGATATCCTACTTCTTCAATTAGAATTTTACTGGTCAAGTTATCATCCCTTTGTGATTGATAAAGTTTTTTAATTGCTTCTACTGTTTTAGGGAAATCCATTCTTTGGTTAATTGGGTGGGGAAGAATGTAGATTTTAAGTTTGTTTTGGTAACCAAAAACATAAGCTGAAACCATCGCTGTGTAATCAGCTGAGGATTTTTCGGAAATAGCTAAATCAACGCTGGTTATTACAAAACGAAAACCGTTACCACTGAGATCGAGTAATTCATCATAATAATGGATCCAATCGTGATTAATCACTGAATCGTTGTCGGGAACTATGGTTAACAAGTATTCTCGTTTCCAAGCAATATCTCCAATTTTGGCTTTTTCGTTCTCGAGTATTTCTTGACTGGGATATTTAGCTAACCACAGGACGTCCCCAGTTTCATTAATTAAGGGGTATGACTTGAAAACACTGTTTTTGTATTTGTCTCCAATCTGAGTTTTCAATCTCATGATAACAGAGTCTTCATGAAGCAAATTACCAATAACTACTACTTTTGTATTTTGGGATCCCATGGGAATCAAATCCCCAGTTAACCATCGGAATGTTTTATTTCTACTATCTTGGGTTTTAACTGAGTTTAGATCTTCAATATCATCACAAATAATTAAGTCTGGTCTGTTAGATAAATGTCGAAAACCACGAATACTTTCGTTTGCCGAAACTGCCATAATTCTTGTTTGAAATTGTGAAATGACCAATGAGTTCCACCTCCATTCGTCATCTGGGGTTGCAAAAGGTCCAAAGTCTCTAATAAGCAGTTCGTTTTTCTCTAGCTCCTCTTTAATATTAGACAAGATTAATCTTGCTTGTGATTGAGTTAAACTGACGATAGTAATGAACTTTTTCTCAAGTTTGCCGAGCATTGCCCAAATGGGATAAGACAGGGACATTATCGTGGACTTGGCCGAACCTCGAAAAGCCACAATAACAGCCTGCTTAATTGACTCGTCCTCTGTCAAATCAAAAATCTCTCTCTGGAACTGAGCAGTTTCATACTTAACGTAATGGCTAAAATAGATATGGAAAAACCAATAGTGACTTTGTCGAGCCAATTCTTTTCTTAGCTTGGCATTATTGATTACCTCGTTTTGTAGACTATTTATTCTCGTGTTCATTGTCTTTTCCTTCTTTTTTTATTAACGAGCCTAGTGTGAGTGCCTTTTTTACCATCTCAACTTCTTGTGGATTTAAGACTTCTTGCTCTTGATTGTTGTTTATAATTTCAAGCCTGTTTCCGTAGATTGGGTGATTATGTTTCAACCAAAAAATAATAGCGGTCATGTTTTGATCTTTGATTTGAGAGAGAAGTTGGGACTCTGCCATATCATTGATAAAAAGCCTTCCATTAAGTAGAGATTCGTTGGTCTTTGATGCAAACTCCTTGTCATCTTTTCGCCAGCGATAATAAGTTGCTCTACTGATGCCAATCTTCTGGCAGACTACCTGTACCACCGGTAAGGCATTAAGTTTTTCAATAATCAGCTCTTTGTTTTTACCAATTCTGGTTTGAATGGTTTTGTCTGTCATATTTTCTTCGATTTTTTGCCTGTTAAATATTCCCATCGTTTTTTGATTACTTCACAATAAACCGGAGATTTTTCCATGACACAACAACGTCGTTTTAGTTTTTCAGAGGCAATCATGGTGCTTCCCGAACCTCCAAATGGTTCCACTATTAAATCATTTCGTTTGGTAAGTACTTTGATATAGGGAACAAGGATCTCTATCGGCTTGGTGCCAAAGATTACTCCTTGGCCTGAGCTTTTTTCATCAGCTGCTTTATATTCGATAAAGTCAGTAGGACAATATTTATTACCTTTTTTGTAAGGTTCCCAATGAGGCTTTCCTTGTATGGCATAAAGAGCAGTTTCATACTCGTTTTGTAGCAAGTCTTGTTCTTCTTTCAAATTTAGGCCCTGTACTTTTGTACTACTTCCGACCATTGCAATGTCGTGTTTTGAAAAGAATTTATAATTGGCTGCAAAGCCTTGCATACGGTTTGAAAGATGCCATACGAGCATATTTTTTACCTGCCAGTATTTTTCCATTTCATTCCAGATGGTTTTGAGATTCTTCCAGTTTTCGTAAACAATAATATGGAAATCTTCTTTCGCAATTTTGTGGATATTGGCCATCCATTTTTCTGTAAAGTCTGGTGGCAAAACATCAGTTTCCAAATAGCGACGGTTTTTCTTGGCCCCAAAACCTGTGGTTGGATTTCCGTGTCTTTTACCACCTTTTAAGTAGTTAAGGATATAAGGGGGGTCGGTAAAGCACATGTCGGCTTTTTGACCATCCATAAGTTTCAACATATCGTCCTCAATAGTTGAATCTCCACACATAAGTTTGTGAGTCCCGAGTTGGTAGATGTCACCTTTTTGAACAGTGATGTTTTTAATGTCGAGTTTTTCCAGTTCCTTTTTCAAATCGAACTCATCCGGGATTTCTATATCAAAAATGTTGTCCAGGTCTTCAGAAGAAAATCCAAGATCAGAAAGAAAGTTTTCGTCGAATTGACTCAGTAAATCATAATCCCAATCACCGGTATTTTTATTAAGTCTAAGGTTTAATTCCTTCTCTTTATTAAGGTCAGAGATTTTAAGATAAACAACGGGTATTTCTTTATAACCAAGGTCTTTAGCCACTTTCAGACGAAAATGACCACCGATAACGACATTCTTTCTATTGGCAGCGGAGTTAACGATAATCGGATCAACCAAGCCAAAGCGACTAATGCTTTCTTTTAAATCCTTAATTGCTTTTTCATACCACTTGCGAGGATTGTAGTCAGCAGGATTAAGTGAAGATATCTTTATATATTGGACTTTAAGATTTTGTTTATTCATATCTGCCTTTATTAAAAAAGACCTAGATTGATAACAATTCCATTCCGATTCTATTCCTTGTTATTCTATCTAGGCCTCGAGGGCAAATATGGTTTGCCTGTAAGTCCTACTATACTTATAACACTTTTCTTCAAATAAAGTCAAACTATTGGAACTGCTGGTAAACAGACGAGCATCTTAATATAATTCACTAGATGAGCAGCAATAGTTCAAACATAAAAAATAATTGATAAACTATATGGAGATTGGCAACTTTATAGAAACAAAGTGCTTCATCTTGTTGAGGTTGAACCTGGGGAAAAACATTATGTCAAAAATGTTACGGAAATTCCCTTTTCAATAATTTCTATTTGTACTATCAAAGACCCAAAAGATAAGGTTGTTATATAAAAAAATTGTTCGGTAGGTTACGGAATTGTAAGGTTCTAGGCCACGCTGCTCAGCTGAACTGGGTACCCCTAGTGACCGAGCCTTTTCGAATAACCCATTGTGGCAAAAATTAGAAAAACCTTTTATATTCAACTAGCTTGCCGGCTTATACCAGCAAAATGAATCTTCAAGCAACAAACAAATATGTTGTGTTAAAATACACATCAATAGCCATTAGAAAATAATATGAGCAGTGATAAACAAGACAGATTAGATAAACTTCTGTTGGACCTTAAGGGTGTTTTGATTAAATTCGAAAAGAAATTCGGAGTGTCGGACATTATTTCCAACAGTAAAATCTATGAAGTAGTTATAGCCAACTCATTAAGACATGACCTTATACCAGGACACTCTGGATCTAGAGATGCATCTGACAAAAAAGGGCAATACGAATATAAACACTTTAAAGAATCAAGTTCAAATCACTCATGGACTTTTAATGACTATTCAGAAACAACAATTGACAAACTGCAACAAGTAGCCGCGATAATATTTGCCCACATAAACGACCTTATTCACCCCCCCGTTCTTGACTGGTATTACGCTGTGCCAGGAAATGTCATTAGTAAGTACCTAGCTCACTCAACTAAAACAATTAAAAATACTAGAAAAATGATCAACGTTAGCCCAAAACAAATTGAATCACGGCTTAAGATTAAAAAATTAACTGCCGGTAAAGCTGGATATATCTATACTCCGTGGCTTAATAAAATCTTTGAGATTACCAAAAAAATAGAAGCAGTTACTAAGACCAGCAATATTCTAACAAGTAATAAAATCTGGGAAATATTGGTAGCCGCCAAATTAGATCACCACGTTCTATCTGAACAAGGAGGAAGAGCTGGAGCCCATGATGCCGTTGATGACCAGGGGGGATACTATGAGTACAAAATCTCCAACAAAACTCGTTCTTGGAACTTCCAGGATATTTCTGACAGAGTGTTGAATAAATACAAAAATGCCGCCGGAATTGTCCTGGCAATTCTTGATAAAGAAGAAATGGAAATTCTCGATATCTTTATCGCAAATCCAAATAAAGTAATCAAAAGATTAAAAGAAAAGCTCCACGAAAAAAGATTGAGGTATAAACCTAAAGGTGGTCTTAGAAGGTTACAAGTATCTCTAAGTTCTGGTGATCTAGTAAAAATTCAAGCAATCCATACCCATAAATCCTCTTAATCAAAATCAAGTCTACAATTTGGCTTGTACTCCTTAACTCTCTTTTCAGCGAGATTGTAGTATTTTTTTGATATCTCAAATCCAATATAATAACGCCCAAGATCTTTTGCCGCCAAAGCAGTTGTCCCACTTCCCAAAAACGGGTCTAAAACTATGTCATTCTTTTTAGTTGTCAACATAATTAACTTTTTAACTAAATCCAAAGGTTTTTGTGTGGGATGCACCCTATCACCGCTTTTTTTAGGAGCTTGACATTTTAATATGTTATGTTCATAACTACTCCCCCAATACGATCCTGGTCTTTTTCCAACAACTAGTGATTCCCAAGCATTAACAAATCTACTCTTAGAATTTAAGGGTAGAGGGTCTGGCTTTTGCCAGACAACAGAATCAATGGCCACAAATTTTTCTTTTTCTAAAATATTCCAGTAATAACCTATATCCTTTTTGGCACAAAAGGTAATAATCCAGCCCTTAGTTTTTTTTACAGCTAATTTAAACCATTTGTCATTGAAGATATCCCAATTACCGAAATTAAAGTTCAACTTTGCAGTTCTTCCAAGTCTTTTTCCTTCAGTATTTAATTTTCTGCTTATGCCATAGGGTGGATCAGCTAAAACTAAATCAACAAATTTGTCAGGTAACTTTTCCATGCCCTCTAGGCAATCGATATTGTGTATGGTATTTAGCCAATTCTTCATAATATTTTTGGGTTATTTTTTCTCTCTTCAACAACAAACTCTAATCTTTTTTTAGCAAGCTTAAAATAATCCCGATCAAGCTCTATTCCTGTTGACTTCCTGTTTGTTTCTGCGCAAGCTATGGTAGTTGAGCCGCTGCCTAAAAATGGATCTAAAACATTGTCTCCTTCCTTTGTTAATCCAAGAATTAACCTTTTCATTAAAACAAGCGGTTTTTGTGAAGGATGTTTTCCGAACTTCTTTTCTTCTTTTGACCAACTATTTGGAATATCCCAAACGTTTCTCATCTGCTTTCCATGATTCATCTCTTTCAAAACCTTATAATTGAAAGTCCAGTTTTTTGCCTTCTTCTGAGAATTATTTACTGCCCAAATCATATATTCTGTACTTTCGCATAACATTCTTTGAGTTATATTGGGAAATGCATTTCGTTTATACCACACAATAGAATTAATAATTCTATTGTCCAGTTTTTTAAGTATGTGGCCTATTAAAAAAATGTTATGATAAGTTCCAAAAATTACAATATTCCCGTTTGGCTTTACTAACTTGCAAACCAACTTAATCCATTTTTCAGTAAAATTGGAATAAGCCTCATCTGAAGAAAATGAATCCCATTTCTCATTTATTTTGTTAAATTTCTTTTCTTCTTTCCATATTTTATTTGACTGCAACCATCCAATTTTTTTCTTATTATCATAGTTGGATATATTATATGGAGGATCTGTAATACAAGCGTCAAATAAACTTTTTTTCTTATATTCTGAAAGAATCTTTAAACTATTTCCCTGAATTAAAGTCTGACCACCAACAACTGTCTTGTTTTTACTATTCTGCATAATGTCTTATTAAACCACAAAACTTTCCTCTAATCTGAAGCTCTTTTGGGTAAATATTTTTTAACTTTTTATTTCTAGGCTCCAAATACACTCGTCCGTTTCTATTCCTAAAAATCTTTAAAGTCGCACCATTTTCTGTTATTGCTACAACAGTATCTCCACTTTGTGCTGTTAGTTGATGTTTAACTAATATAGTATCTCCATCTAAAATACCATCTTCAATCATACTGTCACCCTTAATTACATATTACCTTTTACTTCGTTAATTGCCTACGTCAAACCCAATTCTTGTAGATTTACGCTATACATGCTATTATATACACACCTATGAAAAAAAGTCTAACAGCAAAACAAAAACTTGTATTAGCCACAATTCAAGATCTAAGGGCGAAGCTTGGCAAGGCCCCAACTTTAGAGGAAATACGTAAAGCATTGGGCTATTCGGGTATAAGTTCTGTCCAACGCCACATTAAGGCATTAAAAAAGAAAAACTATCTTTCTAGCGAGCGATATCAAGCCCGAACGCTTGAGGTCTTATTGCCTGAAAAAATGACCAAAATTCCTCTTGTGGGAAATGTTCCTGCCGGAGCGCCATTCTTGGCTATCGAAAACATAGAAGCGTATATTCCCTATGACACCTCACGGTTGAAAGGTGACTCGAAGGATTATTTTTTCCTCAGAGCAATTGGTGACAGCATGGATAAATCTAATATAAACGGAAAGACCATTGATGATGGTGACTATGTACTTGTCAGAAAACAAGTTACTGCTGATTATGGCAAACGTGTTGTGGCACTAATAGAAAACGACGCAACTATTAAAAGACTTATTAAGAGCGATATGGGAATTTCTCTAGAACCAGAAACATCCAACCCAAACAATAAGCCCATACTGATATTTGATGACGATTTTTCAATTCAAGGAGAAGTTGTTGATGTGATTAAAAAAGGAGGTAAGTAATAATGAACACAATTTTAACAATATTAAACTATTTGGGATATATCTCCACAATAATAGTTTTAATAGCAGTAGTGTTAACCGTAATCGCTTGGATTAAAGGCATTGCTCCAGCCCTTATTCGCTTGGGAAACGGTTTAGCAAAGAGAAAGATAGCCATATTTGCAAAATCGGATACTTTATCAAGCTTGACAAGCTTACTTATTGATTCAGGGATATTCTTGGAAAAAAACATCGTAAAAATTACTAAAGAAGACGATTTTGGTAAATCGGAAGATTCAACTCTCTTTTTGGTTTATTGGCCTGATTGGAAAGACAAGATTATCGAGATTGCCAAACGCAAAAAAGACAACGAAGCCCTTGTAATATATTCACCAAAATCTGCAGGGTTTATTCCAGAAAACGTAACTGCAAAATTAGATAAAGAAAGGAATGTAACTCTAGTTAATTTCAGAGGAAGGTTGCTCAACGATATAGTGACCGCCATGATTACTACAGGATACACAAAAAAATAATATGACAGTAGAAGAATTTTTCGACAATTTCCTAGTTTCAGAAGTGAATTTGAATAAAATTTGCAAGGGAAAATGTGCAGGGTCGGAGCCGGGATGCGACATTTGTTTGGCCAAAGGGAAATACAAAGAATTAATAGAAGAACTCAAAAATGAACTGAGGGTATTGCCAACTGAGGATGAGGAGAATAAGCCTTCTCATTTTCTGACTGGATCATACAAGCGACGCACCATGATTCGTCCTCCAAAAGACGTGGACCTGTTTATTGTTTTGGATAGTGGTGAATATCAGGACTCGGAACTGAATGATCTGATTATCCCAAAAGCCTTAATTGCTAAGCTTAAGACAGCCTTAGAAGGTATTTTTTCGGATGATGACGAAGTAATAGTAAAGGGACAGCGACATTCAGTTACAGTGATCTACAGCGAGACCTTCAGTATTGATGTAATACCAGCATTTGAGATAGATGATGGTAAAGCTTATAAAATCCCCGACACAGAAACTGGGCAAAACGGACGATATATAACTTCTAACCCAAAAATTCATTATGAGTATATTAATGAGATTAACAAATCAACTAGCGTAAATGGGGAGAGGCGGTTTAAAAAGATTGTCAGGCTCCTAAAGTTTGTTAAACGGAGAATGTTTAATGAGGGACCGACAAAAATCCGGTCGTTTCATTTCGAACTGCTAGCCGCCAAAATCCTAGGTGACGGAAAGATTAATTCTTACGCGGAAGGCATTAACGACTTTTTTTCTATGGCAGGAAACTACTTTGATAAAGCTTCAATTTCCGATCCCGCTAATGAAGAAAATATGGTTGATGACTATGTAAACGAACTCGATTCTCAAGCCAGAGAATCAATCAAAAGTGAGCTTAATGAGCTTCATCAAATATCTAACAAGGCAATCGAATTGGAAAATGCTGAAGATGACGAAGCCGCCATAGATGAATGGAAAAAAATCTTTACTACAGAAGATAGTGGTGGCACAAACAAGGGTGGATATACAAGTGGATCAGCCTATGTTGGAAGTTCACCTCCCAAACCTTGGTGCAATGTTTAATCTCACTCTGACCTCCAAAGACAAGAAGTGGTTGTCTCGCGAACATCCTTCGCTAAAGATTAGTAACGTCTCTGGTATAGCAAAACTATCTGGCAAGTTGAAATTTGATATGGTTTATGAAGGTAAAGAAAATCGTTATATCATCTTCCCTGAAAAGTATGTCGGCACCGGTGTTCGCATTAAAGATGAGTACGAAATAAAGGTGTTGTTTCAAAAGGGCAACGTATCTGAATTGCCTCAAGTTTTCGAAACCGGATTGAGGATTAAGAATTTAGCAAAGAAGAAAAAACTACCCCCATCCGATCTCCATATTAATGGGGATGGATCTGTTTGTCTTTGTGTCGCTAGTAAAGAAAAAGAATATTTCCCAGAAGGCTTCAATATCAAAATATTTATTAATCAGCTAGTGATCCCATTCTTTTATGAACAGACGTTCTTCCGTAGATATGGAAGTTGGCCGTGGGGAGAGTATGGACATGGAATTTTGGGAATTTTTGAATCGTATAATGAGAAGCAAAAGGTCAATAAGCCGGACATTGAAGAAGCGCTACGTGCTCTCAGGCTGGTCTCTGAATGGGATTTAATAGGAGTCAAGTTTAAAGGCAAGGACCAAATAAAGGGACATATGATTTGTTTTTGTGGAAGAGATATGAAGATCAGAGAGTGTCACCCCACGGCATTTGCTGGAATGTGGAAATTCAAAAATGATTTAGCAAAATTTAAGATTTCTCTAAACTAATTAAATAAAAAACATGTTATCAGACAAGGTGGTTCGAGAATACAAGAAAATCTTCAAGGAGGAATATGGACAAGATTTGACTGATGCAGAAGCAAGGGAACAGGGTGAAAGGTTGGTGGGGTTTTTCGACATTCTATACAAACAGGCTCTAACTGAACACCGCAGAAAGTTACAATTGAAGAAAGAGAAGGTCAAAGGATTTTACCTTGATCCAACAGAAGGCCCCTACACTTGTGCAGTTTGCAGAGAAAACTATCCAGGTAATGAAATCTGGTGGAACCCAAGAGGTCTAAGATGTAAGGATTGCTGGAGAAACGTACAAAAGAAAGTTATCCCTTCCCTCACATATGATAACGACGATAAAGTTTGGATTAAAGAATGGCAGTTGCAATCAGACTACAGTTTGCACCCTGCAACACGAGGCAAGCTTCGAAGAGAAGATATATTGCATGGCAGAGATCTCAAAAGACAGGATGGAACAATTTATTGCACTATTTATTTAGTCAAAGAAAACAAAGAGTTTTTTTAAGAAGTACCCAAAGAAGCCTAAAATGAAAATAGAGTTTATTGGTTCTGGCGACAAAAAAATTAAATTATGAAAAAGTACCGTATTTACGCATTAATTCATGGACAAACTCTTCCACAAGGAGAGATCTTTGAGTGCGAAATTAAGAAGATGAGTTTTAAAGAGCAATTAAAAAGAAAGTTCTCGCCAATTCAAAGTGTTTTTTCAGAAAGTGAAATGACCAAGCAATATAAGACATATGTTACTTCTCTTCCCTATGTTGATCCTGTCCGAATTAAATCGGAATACGTAATCATTAGCGATATCGAGGAGAGTAAACCTAACGCCGCGCTGGGCGGAGCGATCAAAAAAATAGATAGAATTGTGAGATTTTTGTCCTTAACACAATTAGAGGATGTTAAACGGAAGTTTGGAAAAAATAGAGGTAGTTTTCAACCGTATGTTTACCAAGTAAATAAGATTTATTCTTTGGATAAAAATGGAAATGAATCAACTGTTAACTACAAACTAGAAAGTGGACATATGTACTTACCAGACAGACCAGAACAAACAGAGTGGAGGGATCCTGGTACGAAGAGATTTTTAAAAGAAGTTTACAGCTTTCATGATAAAACCCTAGAAAGAGCTCTTAAATACCTTTACAGATCTTCTATTGGATATTTCGTTCTAGACAGTGAAGAAAAGATAGCCCTAGATCACTTCAAGTCTATTGAAACAATTGTTAATTCTGTAGGAAAGAAGCGAATTGGCGGAAAAAAAACAACTTTCAAGCAAAAACTCGAAGATGTCGCAATTAAAATAGGTATTACCGATGAAGAGAAGGATCGGATTAAGCGCTTTAAGGATGAGAGATCAAGGTACGGTGATGTTGCCCATCCATCTCGATTTGACGAGGCAGAGAGATACCCTAACCAGTTTCCTATACCAAGTAACACACGTTATTCAGGTGGTAGTTTTGATTCAATCGCTCCCGGTATTCTTTTGAAATATTATCAATACATCAAAGGGGTTTATGTCGTGGATATTGATGATCCGTCTAGTCGGAAAGGTTCAGGTTCCAATAAGGGTAAATTTACCAAAGTGTATGAAATTTCTTTTTCGGGACCTACATATCTAAACCATCTAATTTTCTACTCTTCAGAAAAGAACAAACAAAAACTTACTCGAGAGTTAAAAAGCGCATTTATCAAAAAATTTAAATTAACTGAAGATTCAATGGCAGAAATACAAATGTTACCAGGTAAAAAGGGTTTTCTTCGAGGTAGGAGGTTTAGAATAAGAGTAGCTCTGAAAATATAAAGACTATATCAAACAATATCAGTTCAGTTTTTACTAAACCCTTTTTATACTGTCTCATTTGTCTCGTTTAGCCTCAAACGTGATACACTGGTTATGGGCCTAGAAGGTTCTAGACCCGTATGCTGCACAAGTTCTAGTAGATAGGATGTTGGAATAGGGGTTCGAGTCTAGGGAGCGCCAGACGGCGCGGAAATACCCGAAAGGGTACAAGTCCCGCAGCTCGGAACAAGCAAGGCTTGCGGAGGTCCCGAGGGAAATCGAGGGACAAGACGGGTACTTTAATGGCCGTTTATTTTTAACCAACATAGTTTAAAATACTGGCTAATGGGGAGGGATAATATGTATTCAAAGTTTTTGGAAGTATCAAAAAAGACAGGTGTGCCGGTGAAAAAGGTATTGGATGTGTTTTTTCTATTATCAACTGGGGAATCAATTGACAATACTGAACTCCTCCAAGGGGTTGGCGTTTCAAAGAATGCCTTAAATCAAGTAAAAAAATCTTTATCATCATTTTTAAAACCCGCTTCGAAAAATACACAACTGAATTCTGAGGGATCAAGCAAAGCAAAACAATTGTTTGCTGAAGGTTTTACGAGTGAAGAAGGGCTTTGGGGAATATTAGAAGGTGATCAATTCAGAGAAACCGTTAATTTACTTCAAAGCATTAAGAAAATACGACCATCACCAAAAAGAGAGTATGACCAATTTACGGCAACAACAGAAACTACAGCAAGACGTGCTTCCCTGTTAAGTTTTTTTGGGGACGTAAAAGGAAAGAAACTCTTGTTTCTCGGAGACGACGATTTTACTTCCATAGCAACTGCAAGCTTAAGAGAGGCAGAAAAAATAGTTACCTTAGATATTGATGAAAGAATATTAAGAGAAATTCAAGATTTGTCAAATAGTCACGAGCTTGACATTAAAACCGTCAAATATGATGCAAGAAAAAAACTTCCTAAGGAACTAGTAGGTAAATACGATGTCGTTTTCACAGATCCTCCTTATACACCAGAAGGTTTTAATCTTTTTGTGTCGAGAGCTATTGAAACGCTAGATCCCACCAATAAAGCTGCAAGAGTTTATGCTTGTTATGGGAATAGCGATAGGGCAAAAGAAAGATTCCTGCCAATCTATGAGGTTCTTATAAGCTCAGGCCTTATGGCAAGATGGGTATTTGATAAGTTCAACAGATATCAGGGTGCAGAATCCATAGGAAGTTCAAGTTCATTGTTTGTTGCAGAAATTACACCTAAGACAAAACCTACTATTAAAGGGGACTATGACAGGCCAATCTACACCAATATCTAATCACTACATTGCCCTGGTCAAGCTTGAACTAAATGATGATTCGTTGGGTTTTGTTGAGAATCTTGCACTCGACCTGATTGCTGATTTGGATCTTAAAATTGTTAAGAAAATTTCCCATGTGTTTCATCCCAAAGGAATAACATTGGCATTTATTCTCTCCGAGTCTCATTTGCTGATTCACACATGGCCTGAACTGGGAATAATGCATTTAGATTTAGTTACCTGTAGTTACAGAAGTGAAAATGAGTTTGAAAATTCCCTTAAAGCAATATTTTCCGAGCATAACGTAAAATCGATGGAGATAAAATCTGTAAATTTTGACTAGCTATGGGCTCGAGAGGTTCTAGACCGACCTGCTCAGCCAATTCGGAAACTGGGTAGCATAGACCTCAATATTGCCCAGTAAATCAACACTCTCTATATGTTCGAGTTTCTCTAAAGATTTTGCTTCGTTTTCTTTGAAATTCTTCAGGATGACAAGCGGTTTATCCAGATTTATCAGCACTTTTTGGTCTTTTAGGGTTAGGTTCGAGCCAAGAGTTTGAAGTATTCCTCTTTTTTGCTCATTGGTACCATTAATAAACCAATAACGAGCATAAGTGGCAAAGTGGAAGGTCTTTTCTGAAAGCTCTAGCCAGTTGTTAGCTCTCTTATCAGTATTTTCTAACTTACCTTTGACCTCTTTCTTTTCTAAGAGTAAGACTTCTTTCTGGTGGGTATACTCATCATCGTCTACAAGACCTTTAAGCCTTAAGCGTAGTAAATTATCAATTTGTTTCTGAATATCGTTGTAGAGGTCTTGTAGGCTCTTGTTTATAGTGGTTCTTTCCTTGACCTTTTCTTTATTGAGTTTCCTAAGCCATTTTATAGCCCATTTGTTAAACAATTCTGGAATTTCTATTTGCTCCAAAAGGCTGTTTTTTTTCGTATGCCTTGCCGATATTGTAAAGAGGTGAAGTAATAATTAGCCTGACAGATTCCTTTGGAATTTGGCTTAATAATTTAAGTCTATCACCATGGAAAATAGTTGCTTTTGCTTTTTTATTATACTTTGCAACAATATCTCCCTTTTTAACTTTATTAGGTAGTAAAGTCAGACTACTCATTTTTGTATCGGTTTTCTTTTATAAATTTGTTAATAGCTTCCTCGGGGATTCGATAACCTTTGCCAAGTCTTACAGCACCTAGCTTGCCGCTTTTTATATAATTTAAAACTGTTTGCCAGTGTACCTGAAATAGCTCTGAAACCTGCTCAACAGTCAAGAGTGAGTTGTCTTTCATAGTATTTTCTGTTATAAATCATTATAAGCATTTGTAAGTTGTAAATGCAAGAGGATTTTGAGCAAATGAGAAAAACAAGAGAATCATTCACAAGTGACAAATATGATAAACAGATTTTTGAGTTTTTAAAACTCGAGTATGATTTGTGGGGGAAAATAACTCTTTTCAGTGCTGGCCTTATCGGGATACCAGCCACACTGTTAAAACTGAATGCCCTAAACGTCAACCTTCACCTGCTCGTTTTCTCTTGGTCCCTCTTCTTAGCAAACATTATCATAGGGTTTTTATCTCTACATTTCTTTTACAGAAGCAATATTAGGATAGTGGGTTTGAGGTCCACCTTAGAACTGAATAAGACTGTTTTCAAGGTCCTAAAACAGCCAGGTGGTGCTCGATTGAGCAGAGGGGAAAACAAGGAGTTGATGATTACAAAAGAAATGAAACCATGGGCCATACCAGCCGTCGAGGAGAATATAGAAAAACTTGTTAAGAAGTTGAGTTCTCCCGGGATAACGTCTATGAGTGGGAGGCTAGTTTTATTTTTGGAAGCGATTTTCTTTTTGAGCTTCACGGCTGGAGTAGTCATTTTAGCATTGAGTGTAGTGTTGCCCTTACTGAAAGGTTAAGTATGAGAGCTGAAGACAAACCACGTTACGTCAAACAATTAAGAGGGATTATTAAGACGAGCAATTTTAAGGCCCTTCTTAGTGACCCAGATGATATTCGGGCGGTTAGCGAAATTCACAGAGCGATAGCTATTTTCAAGAACTTCAGCTTTAACGATGGTGAAAAGCTAGAGAATTTGTTCAAAGATTTTCAAAAGTGGGCAAGAGCTGGTGAACGGAAGGTTCATATAAAGAACTGCCTTAACGATGTAGTCCAATTTATAAGCCAAAAGACAGAGGAAATGAATGTCTACCACATAGAGCCCGAACCCAAATACGACGCCGAGGTTATAAAAAAAAGGCTTAAAGATAAGGATTTGTGGGCTCAATCTAAGCAGATTGGCGAAGAGGAGCATATATTTATTGGAGAGAGAGCAGACAAAACGGGCAGCAAAGTACATCTGGTTGTTGGTAAAACAGGAGAGTTGAGAATTGACCCCTCTGATAAGCCACCTGGAGACATTCTTAAAAGGGTTACGGCGCTGACCATGAGGAGTGGCAAGAAGATTACATCCACTAAGTCTACACTAGAGTTTGGTGATGAAGACTCCGAAGTGGCGAAGACGCCTCTTTTAGATGTCAGTTTCGCGGGTAGAACTGGGGGTTCCAAAGGGCATTTTGAAAGCTTCAAAATTAAGAACATAGGTGACGAGGCAGCAATTGATTGCCGTTGGGGCATAAGAGGTTTTGCTTACGAATGGAGACCGCAGGGTGAGCCACTCTTCACTTTAACATCAGGTCAAGACAAAGAAGTCACTTATCAAATTTCTGGCAAGAAGCTTTTTGTTGAGTTGGTCCCAGAATTAAATATTATTATGGAGTGTAAAAACTCTAAAGGCGAGGGGTTCTTCATTAGGAGAGAAATAGAGCAGGTTAGAGTGAAGTCGGGTAGTTTCTATAATCTCGAGCTAAGAAGTTTTCACCCTCCCGTGGAGCTGGTCAATGATGGTGTGGAGTTTATCTCTGGGCCAACTGTGAATGGCGATAGGGTGGAGGGAGAATTTGAAATAACGAGCGACAAGAAAACGGAGATTGCCACAATTGGAATTAGCAGAACTCTGCTCTCAACTTGGGAATTTATAGAAGACCCCGATTTTATAAAACAAGCGTTGTTGGAGTTGGGTTATCGAAAAGTAAGGAAAATGATAAAGAATGGTGGGGTGGAAGACTATATTTTTGTTTCTACGGAATACCCACAAGAATATCAGAATGGATTTGAGGGCTATCAAAGATTAAGAGATGCAATTTAAGACGATATGGCTATAATTCACAATCAAATTAACAAACTATGGTTTAAACCGTCTTATCAGAAATTCAAAAAGCATGGTTTTACGAGACAAGTATTTACCTCAAATGAAGCTGAAGATTTTTTGAGAATAGGGGCTTATTTAATCAAAGAGGCAGAAAAACGTTCAAATATGACTATCCCTTGGGATGAACAGAGAAGACATGAAATACTGGCAAATCCTAGGTTGGAGAATGCCTTTGTGTCTTTGGGGGCCGAATATTTTTTAAAGGGCGTTTTTTTAGTTAAGGGTGATGCAATCAACAAACCCTTGCCCACCTTTATAAAACAACAACACCCTATCAAAATACGAGGGAATAAATCTAAACTTCGTGGCGATGAGGTTCAAACTTTGTCTTATATAGTTGACAATCTTAGTAAGATTATTGATTTTTCAGAATTTGATAAAAATCAAGAAGACATGGAAAAGACTGCAAAAGATGGATTGAAGGGTCGGCGTTTGAGGGGGATAACCAGAATGACGACACCCTATCCAACCGCAAAGCAAATCTTGGATTATATTCACTTCAAACGTAACTATGCTCTGCACAGACCTTTTATCATCCCTGAATTTAGGGGCATAACAAGGCATGTGTTTGGTCTTTTGGAGTATATAGCTCAAAAGGGTGTGGGCAAGGGGTTAGATGAGCTGTCAATCCTTGACGGTAAAACAAAGTAAAAAAGTGTGGCCTTAGCCTTAACACTCTTTTTGTCTTTGGTGATAAAATAGGCTTGATGAACGGTTCATGTCTCAATAAGTTATTAACGGTCTTGTTTGTGATTATTGTGGCCTATACGTATTCAACTGGACCTGCGTTAGCAGGAGGCGGGGGGAATACTTACAAAACCGACATGCAAAAGAGGGGCTTTTGGAAAGAAAGAAAATTTAGGGCCAATCAAAATAACGAGAAAATCCAACCGAGAATACTTCTAGAAAACAAAGAATGGTTGTCCGTAGGGATATTGAGTTTAATAGGTATCGCTGGTGGTTTTATCGCCAGCTATTTTATAGATGAGCTTAAAAAGCCCTTAATTAAGTTTAAGGTTGGCTCAATAGGAAAAGGGATACCTGGCAGAAAGTGGCGCTTCATCCACATAAAAATTATTAACAAACACAAAAGAAAGTTTAGTCCCTTCTCGGTGTCTCCTGCTTTTGCAGTCAAGGCTACTGTTAAAATCGGCAAAGAAGAATTTACGGGTAGATGGACTTCAAAGGGAGAGCCACTTATAAGTACTCTGTTAGGGCAGATAATAGACCCAAATGCCGTATTAGTAGTTCCAAGAGAAGACATACAGCCTTCGAAAGGCGAGGAAAATGCTGTGGAAGTGGCCATTGGAATGAAGTATGAGGGCGAAACAGAATTTTATGGTTTTAACAATGAAAGTTATCTAAACCAACCTCTTTTGAAAAACAATAAATGGAAATTTGCCAGTGGTAATCACAAAGGTAAAATCACACTCTCAACATTGGGGGGAATTTATACCAAGGAATTTATTGTGCATAATAAATCTAAGAAAAGAAGTGAGTTCTACTTGGAACTAATTGAGAGGGAAAAATAAAAAGTAATGGACGAATGGGAAACTACGACAAATTAATTAAAGAAAACCAGGCAGACTCATTGAAACAAGTGTTAAATGAGGCATTAAAATATCATTTTTCAAACTTCAAAAAACTCGAAGAGCTGGCTGAACCCTATTCTGTGAAAGATAGGATGGGAATTGTAGATGCGGCAACTCGTATGAAAGCCAATACTCAAATTAAATTTGAGGTGCAAGCTTATGTTAATCATTTGAGAAGACTAAAGCACTTTATCAACTACCTTCAAAGTAACGGTGGTTTCAAGGAGCCGAATAAACCTGAGTTGAAACAGGTTTGGAAAGACATTGTGCACAAAGATGGTGTGATTAACATACTTGCTAATAAGTGGGCTGTTCATAGGTCTATTGATGACCCACGGGGGGAGGACAACTCTTTACATTTGGCGGTTTTACTTAATCTTGAAGGGGCAATAACAATGTGGGGAAATGGGCATTTATTTCTTTCCATCGGAAGGCACGAGTTTTACTTATTTGATTACCATCCCAAAGCTTTGAAATTTATCAAATGGGTATTTGAAAAAATAGAAAAATGAATGGATATTGATAGTATGAGTCGTATAAAAAAATATGAGTTATCGTTAAAGGTGCTTGAGTATCTTTCTGTGCAAAAGAGCTATGTATTAAAACAAAATATTATTAGTGAACCCTCCTCGGGAATAGGAAATTTAGAGAGGTATTTTGATTTTACCTTAACTAGAAAAGGGAAAAATGAACTGGCTTTAGTATTACAAGATTTGCAAGAAAAGAACTTAATAGAAGCCGTTTTTAAAGATACACAAAACAGTGGGAATGACTTAGTCATCACAGACAAAGGTAAAGTTGCTTTAGATAAAAAAGTGCTGGACAGTTTAGATGAAGCATTGCTTAAAATAGAGCCGTCTGGGAGTTTAATTGAAAAACGATATGGTGTGTATGACGCAGTTATGAATAAGGGAAGGGATTGGCAGAGTCAAACCGCAAATTCACTTGTAGAACTTATAGATGGAGTATTGAGGACAATTGCTCCGAAAGAAAAAGTAGATATTTCGAATATAGATAAGACACAAAAAGGTTCTATTCGCAAAGCCAAAATCTCATTTTATTTAAGCAGTAAGAGCAAAAGAAAAATAGTTAATAAGGCCTTTGAATTAACTGAGAGTGTCAGAAATAGATTACAAGCGATTAAACATGGTAGTAAAAAGTCTAATGCAGAAATAGAACTATTAATAAAGTTAACGGAAGATGGTCTTAGCTTTCTTTTAGACTAAGTTATGAAGAAAAAGAAATGGAAGCGTAGAGTTACATTGAGAGATAATAGGTTCTAACTTCGTCCATCAGGCGGAACCCAAAACTTGCTAATTAGTGTTGCTGCAGACACATTTTCCTGAATTTGTGTATAATAAGCGTTAAATAAAGTGGTAAAAAGCAAAATAACCTTATTGGCCACTGCTATTTTTCTCCTGCTCGGCCTCGTCCTTGGGTGGAACTTTATAAGAACTTCTCCTCAATACTCCCTCTACAAAATGTATAAGGCGGTAGAAGCTCATGATTATGAGACTTTCATTAGATATGTTGATGTTGACTCTGTAATTGACAATGTTGTAGATAAAGTACTCAAAGAAACTGAAGAGGAGGCTTCTGCAGATGGAGATGTATGGGCTGAGCTTGGGAAAAGTCTAGCTGAAGGATTTATAACTCTGATGAAGCCTAGATTAAAGGAGGAAGCCAAAAATCAGATAAGAAAGCAGATTGAATCAGGAGAGTTTAAGAAAGACTACCAGCCTAAGAGTCTAGTAAATGCTATTACAAAAATAAAAGTCAAAAAAGAAGGCAGGGTGGCAGATGTAGTTTTAATGAATGAGGAAAATAAAGAGCTTTCTCTCAAAATGAGGAAAATGGATCGTTATTGGCAAGTTTTTGATATGGACTTTGAACTCGGTGAAGAAAGTAAAGCCTCCGGAGAATCCCAACAGTTAAAGTTTGGTGAGAGAGCAGATATTGGAAGAGATTGGTTTTTGATAGCCCAAGAACCAGAAATGTATGAGTCAAGTGATATTTGGGAGAGTGCCAAAGAGGGATATAAATTAGTTTCCACAGAAATTACATATGAGAACACCAGTGAAGAGACTAGCTTTTTCTCTTTATCAAATCTCAAGGTCAAGGATACACAGAACCACTCATACTCCGATTATCTCTTTGGTGGCAAGGAACCAGCCCTAGAATCTGGGGATTTGGAGCCAAAAGGAACGGTAAAAGGTTTTGTAACCTTTGAGATACTAAAAGATGCAGAGGTTCAGTCCGTAATCTATACTGGTGCTTACAAAACTATAATTTACAGTAAATAAAGCTTTTAACTATACCTCCGTTAATTAATCGCTAAGAGTTCTTCGCTTTGTCTTAATATCATTTCAGGATATTTTGCCGTTTCTAGCAACTTATCAGTTCGAAAATCGTCCCAGTAAGCCAAAATTTGTTTTAACTTCAGAAAAGGTAAAGTCAAACACTACCTCTTGGTTGCAGAATAAGTCCTTTAGGGGGAGCACAGAAGGATTTTGAGAGTTCGAGTTGGCGATTTATTTCCTTTTTGAGTAACTACTTGCATATTTATTCTCTTTTGTAAATTCAGCAATTGCTTCTTTTTTTAGACAAACTTGACCATCGCTTTTAGCTGTTCTATTACAGATGTAGCTGTTTGCATCTCGTGAACTATGCGGAATAGGAACCCATAAGTAAATTGAAAACGCTTGTCTTTGGTGCCATAGGCTAGACATTTACCGTTGAAGTTAACAATTGCCCTCCGAACATGTCTCGGCTCGCCCTGTATTGATTTTTCGTAGTTATCCCACGATGGTTTTAAGTTGGCCTTTTTGCATAAGCGAAAAAACTCTTTTGAGTCAAAATAAATATAAATAGCCAATTTACCCGTTAGTAAGTCTACTGCCCGTTTTTGAGGGACGTTGAAAAAAAGAGGCTCATGTGTAAAGGAAAAGACTTTGTTTTTGAGCTCATATAGAGAAATCCTTTGTATTTTTTTGAAATGGTCAGCCACCTCGGGGTCTTTAAAAGATGCAATACTAGGCTTGTGTTTAGTGTAGGGACAGTCACTTTTTGGTTCTAGAGTACTATGGAGTATAAAATGCTGGAAATCCCACTTTCGGGCGATTTTAGGATTTCTTATGAGGGCAACTAGACCACTATCAAAAGGGAAATAAAGCTCATCTTCTTTTGACTGAGAGTAAAGCTCTTTAAGAGCCCCAAACAGCAGAGGAGTAAATTTTTCATCCACGAGGTCAGTCTCTACTGATAACTTGTTTCTGCCAGTGAAGAGGTCTTTTCCAACACCAGTCTTTATATATCGAAGAGCTCCTGACGACTTATCGTGTTGATTTAAGACCCTTCTGAATTGCTTTAGGAATTTTAAGGCGCTTTTTTTATCCTGAAGACTGAGAAGGTGTTTTTGTGCAATACCGAGATTACCTCTTTTTAGGGTTTTAAGTATGATGTCATTAACCCTGCCCTCTTTAAATTCAGCTAAATACCACTTGTCTTTCTTTGTGTCGATGATAACTAAATCACCCATCCCTATGCACGACGTGATGTCTGTGATTAGGGCGAATTTATTGACATCCTTATTGTAGTGTCGTGCAACCTCTATTAGTGAATCGATATTTCCCTCTAAAAGAGACTTGTGGTGCATGTCGGGTTGCATTAGGGCCTTGACTCTAGTTCGGTCCAGCTTGAAGGTTGTCCACGCAATTACATTGGTCAATTCTTCAAAAACAGCTTTCTGGAAGATAAGTTGATGGATTTTTTTAACTAGTTGTTGATAGTTCTTCTGCTGCTTTAGTTCTGATAGATGTTTATTCCCTTTTATCTTTTTCAGTCTGTCTTTAAATTTTTTTGTTTCTTTTTCAATTTCTATTAGCGAATCAACAATTTCTTTCTGGGCCAACTTGAATCCTTCGTGGCACTTGTTAATAAATTGTCTTTCCCCAATTTTTTCTAGAGTTTTCTTGGGGTCTCGATTGGGTCGCAACTTATAATGGTCAGCAGCGTAACTCAGAACAAGTGGAATTATCTTTTCTAGCCTTTTTTTGAATTGTGTATTATTCATTGTCTAATAATACACCGAGTTGATTTGGTGGTCGGGCGAATTCAGGAAAGTTCGAACTTTTTCTAAGATGTTGAGCCACACATTTTCAGCCCCAAATTTTCAAAACCTCAGATGAACGATAGAATCTGATATAATTTGCTATATGGGTCATATTCTGATTGCTGTCTCTTGGTTTCTAAGAACCTACGGGGCAATTCAAGAACAAAGAGATGTATTGCACAAACCACCTATCTGGCACAGTAATACAATGAAGATGGTACTAATCTTGTTATGGATTGCTTTATTGGCAATTGGTTCCTTCATAATATACTCTAACGATGGTTTTTGGGTTTTAGTTATAATTTTGCTTGTGTATTTTGTTATTGCCCCCACGTTTGTTGCTCCATTGTTGAAAAAGATATTAGATAAATATGGTTTCTAAGCCTTCTTTGCCAACTTGGTATTTCGTTAACATCTAATTTGCAAATAAATAATAGGTTCGAACTTCGTCCATCAGGCGGAGCTTAATTTATAGAGTAGCAGGGTATAAAAACAGGTTGTTTTACAGACATAAAATAGGTTCGAATAGCGTCCACACTCGCCAGCAAGTTTGAAATTTTTGGCCAAAAAGTTGGTAGGTGTAAACTTATTACACCTGGAATGTGTAGTCGAAAGTGTCAATCGTCAGGAAATTGGACAACGGCATTGTGACCAGCAACAGCAAGATTCATGAAGAGATTATTCAAATTTTATCCTCGGTGGTACAATACCGACTATGAGCAGGGAGAGGGTCTCCAAACCATTAACGAAAAGACAGTATGAGGTTTTGAAGTTCGTTGAGACCTACATTGCGAGCCATGGATACCCTCCAATTCTTGATGAGATCAGAGAGGAGTTCGGCTTAAGGTCAAGGTCCACGGTACGAGAGCATTTGCAGAAGCTTGTAGCTCGCGGAAAGATTTCTCGTCAGCCGCGGAAAGCTCGAGGAATTATACCTGGAACGCCTGGAACGCATTTTCTAGCTGATCGAACATATCTTCGTCCGTTTCTTGATAAAAAACTAGCCTTTGAGTTGGGAAAGCAGGCAGCTAAGCAGGCAGAGTCCTGGGAAGGAGCCTCTCGGAGTCTGGAATTTGCTGAGATTCTCAATTTGACCTGGGCCCGGGGTATAGTTTTACATCTGGTTGACGAAATAGGTGAAGTGGAGCCTAAACTTAAACCGCAAATATGGCAAGGGCACTGGAGGGAAGGACAGGAGCCACGCTCGTTCAGCTTAGGTGAGGGTATTGCAGGTTCTGTGTGGGAGACAAAGAGAGCATATGTT
>SDBS01001266.1_pt1 | contig 25758 bp, 20 predicted proteins | sample 2277091 | NCBI WGS metagenome assembly SDBS01 (sample SAMN10404972, study PRJNA504765) | marine sediment metagenome | isolation source: marine sediment core GS10_PC15, 163 cmbsf | place: Arctic Ocean: Southern Knipovich Ridge | collected 2010
GCTGGATGAAAGACAATAATGGCTATTCCACCCTGGAAAACAACGAAAGTGTCGAAGGAAAGGACATTGTAAGGTATCATGCAAAATCGGGCACCAGGGAAGTATTGCTTTCGGCGGACATGCTTGTTCCGCCAGGGAAGTCTGACCCTTTGTCTTTACAGGATTATACCTGGTCTGAGGATAATCAGAAACTCCTGCTATTCACTAATACCAGGCGGGTCTGGCGTTACCATACCCGTGGGGATTACTGGGTGTTGGACCTCCCAACAGGCAAGCTGCAGCAACTGGGCCGCGAAATGGATCCGGCGAGACTGATGTTTGCCAAATTTTCTCCGGATGCCAGCAGGGTCGGATATGTTTGCAGCAACAATATTTATGTTGAAGTGCTTGAAACGGGACAGATCACACAGCTGACATTCGATGGTGGTGATGTTTTTATCAATGGCACATTCGACTGGGTATATGAAGAAGAATTTGATTGCAGGGACGGATTCAGGTGGAGCCCGGATGGCAAAAACATTGCCTACTGGCATTCCGATACCAAGGGAACCGGGACGTTCTACATGATCAATAACATTGACTCTATCTATTCTGTGCCCATTCCCCTGCCCTATCCTAAAGCAGGCACTACCAATCCGGCTGTCAAAATAGGTGTTGTTCCTTCAGCAGGGGGTAAGAGCCGCTGGTTCGGGATTCCAGGGGACATGCGCAATAATTACCTGCCGAGAATGGATTTCATCCCAAATTCAAACGAGGTAATGATTCAACAGTTAAACCGCCTGCAGAATACAAACACCGTCTGGATAGCGGATGTAAATAGAATGGAAATAAAAACGATTTATTACGATCAGGATGAGGCGTTCCTTGACATCCACGATAATATCATGTGGCTGGATAATGCACAATATTTTACCTGGACCAGTGAAAAAGATGGCTGGAGGCACCTTTATAAGATTTCCAGGGATGGAAAAGAAGAGCAAATGATCACTCAGGGTGAATTTGACGTGGTTGAGATTACCTGTATAGACCCCAGGGGAGGTTATGTTTATTATATCGCATCCCCGGATAACCCGACTGAAAGATACCTGTACCGTAGCAAACTCAATGGGAAAGGAAAGGCAGAAAGGGTCAGCCCGGAAAATCTGAATGGCCAGCATGCCTACCAGATGTCGTCCGATGCCCGCTGGGCCATACATACATTCCAGAATGTCAGCACACCTAACCGGTACAGTCTTGTTTCACTTCCTGCCCATAAGCAGGTTAGATTACTGGAGGAAAATGCAAGGGCCAGGGCCTGGTATGAATCCCTCAAACTCCATCCGAAAGAATTCTTCAGGGTTGATATTGGCGAAACTGAACTGGACGGATGGATGATCAGGCCTCCTGGCTTTGACCCTGACAGGAAATATCCGGTCATTATATATATTTATGGTGAACCCTGGGGAGCAACCGTACAAAACAACTGGGGCAGAGGCGACCTCTGGCACCAGTACCTTGCACAGCAGGGATATATAGTTATGAGCCTGGATCCTCGTGGCACAAAAACACCCAGGGGCAGGGAATGGAGGAAAATCATCTACGGCAAGATCGGGATCGTGGCCACCCATGACCATGCTGCTGGCATGAAAGAGGTACTGAAAAGATACTCCTTCATGGATCAGGAAAGAATAGGCATCTGGGGCTGGAGCGGCGGTGGACAAATGACACTGAACTGTATGTTCCGTTATCCGGAAATATACAAGGCCGGCATCGCTGTGGCCTTTGTCAGTGACCAGCGTCTGTACAATACCATTTACCAGGAAAGGTATATGGGACTCCCATCCGAAAATGAATATGGATTCAGGGAGGGTTCCCCCATTACCCATGCGCACAAACTGCAAGGGAACCTGCTGATCATGCATGGTACGGCCGATGACAATGTCCATTACCAGAGTTTTGAGATGCTGGTGGATGAGCTTGTTAAACATAACAAAATGTTTGAGATGATGTCATATCCTATGAGATCACACGGTATACGTGAGCGGGAAAACACCACATATCATTTGAGGCAGGTAATGGAAAAGTTCTGGCTGGAACATCTCCCGGCCGGACCCAGATAGGTTATAATCCATTCATACTTTCAGGATTAAGCCGTCAACCATCAGGAAGGTTCAGACTATTGTATTCCTGGAAATTCTACGGTTAAACCCGACAAAGATAGCAGTAACCAGGAACCATTGGGCCAGGCAGGTCATGACACTGAAGGGGTTCATGGGATTGTACCACTCACCGGGTGCCAATATGGTTGCCGACAGGAACAACCACCAGAACAGGAGGATAAATGCCGCCAGTGGGATGAACAGGCGAATGGTAATGCTCCAGAATGCGCCGACGGACCAGTCATTCTCGGTGACATTAATATCATGCATCAGTTTCCTGACTCCCTCCTTTATTACGGCAAAGGCAATGAATGCACCGGAAAGCATTAGGGCAACACTCCATACGAAATCCTGGTTACTCAGCAGGTTCAGGTTTCTTGCGGAGGGAATGCCCAGAAGGTAAACCACTGCAACTATGATCCAGATGGCATTAGACCGTTTAATCCCGGTATCTACAAGTACCCGGGTAGGCAATTCCAGCTGTGCAATGAGGGATGAAAACCCGGCGAATGTTAGTCCCAGGAAAAACAACACAGCCAGGGGTGACCCGAACATCATCCGGGCAAATAACTGGGGCATCCAGATAAAGGTGAGGCCTGTTGAAGCGGGACCGCTGGTTTTCATGATTTCCAGTACCTCAGGATCTATCATGCCCATTTCTGTACGAAGGACAGCAAAGACGGTCCCGAAAATCATGATCCCTGACAGCAGGGAAACGGTATTGTTCCCGATCGCGGTTAAAAAGGCATTCTTAACCGTACCATGCTCCGCCTTCATGTAGGCTGCATAAGTGAGGAAGAGTCCCCATCCGGCCCCGGTATCAAAAGCATTCTGGGTCAGGGCAGCGATCCAGATCTTGGGATCCCTCAGCTGGCTCCACTCAGGCCGGAAAAGGTAGGCGACACCATCCAGTGCGCCAGGGAGGGTAAGGGCCCTGATAACAGAAATAAGAACAATCAGCAGGAGGGCGGGGATAAGGATCTTATTCACCTTTTCAATCGAACGTATGCCTTTCCAGATCGCCAGCGCTCCCAGCCCGATGGCCAGAATATGGGTCAGAAATGGCCAGGCACTGTCCTGGTATGTGTTCCATATATCCATGGCTGCTTCGGCAGTATGCGGCAGGGGATGGGTCAGGGTCTGGACAAAATAAAAAATGCACCACCCCACGACAACAGTATAAAAAAAAGTGATGGCAGTGGATACGAATGCCACAAAAGTTCCCATCCAGGCAAATCTCTTTCCCAGGCTTTTAATGAATACCCCGATCACGCCGGACCTGTGTTTTTTTCCCAGGGTATATTCTGCAATGATCAGGGGAATGCTCCAGAGGAACAGGAAGATGAGCCAGGCAATAAGGAATGCACCGGCTCCATGCTCTCCTCCTGACTGGGCCGCGATCCTGGGAAACCGCCAGATATTCCCGGTACCCACTGCAATCCCCATGGCACTCAGGATCAATCCCAGCCGGGAAGAAAAACGTTGGTTTACACTTGAATCTAACTGCTTGCTCATGAATGGATAGGCATCGTTTGAACAGGGCTTAATTTATCTTGAGTTGATGATCCAGCACCAAAACCTGGCCCGGGTTGGTATCAAAGCTGGATGTTTCATCACCATATTTGATTTTCAGTTGATTTCCATGTTTCGACAACACCTTTGCCGAGGTCAATATACCATTTCCCCATTCCATCTCCACCTGGAATCCCCCCCTTGCCATTAATCCTTTTACAATCCCTGTGCTCCAGGCTGTTGGCAGAGCAGGTAACAGTTCCACATAACCTGCATGTGATTGCAGTAGCATCTCGGCAATGCCTGCAGTCCCTCCAAAATTTCCATCAATCTGGAAGGGTGGGTGATTGTCGAACATATTGGGCAGGGTGGATTTGGCCAGCAGCTGTTGAAAATGGTGGTAAGCCTGATCCCCGTCTTTCAAGCGGGCATAGAAATTGATCATCCAGGCACGGCTCCATCCTGTATGGCCTCCTCCATGCTGAAGGCGGTAATCCAGGACTTTTGACGCGGCTTCCATGTATTCAGGTGTGTCGGTCCAGTTATACTGGTTTGATGGGTAAAGACCATAGAGGTGGGACATATGGCGATGTCCCGGATCGACCTCCACCAGGCTCTCATCTGACCACTCCATAATCCGTCCATCAGATCCTATCCGAACCAGTGCAAGCCTGTCAAGTTGGTCCTCGAGGGTTGCCCTGAATTCATGATCCCGGTCCAGTAATTCGCTTGCCGCAATAAATCCTGTAAACACATGCCAGACGATCTGCAGGTCCATCGCCGGACCCATGCTGATGGAGGCCGTATCTCCAGCCGGCGAGGAAAAGCGGTTCTCCGGAGAGTTGGAAGGGCCGGTAACCAGCTTTCCTGTATGGGGATTCTCCACCAGGTAATCAGATAAAAACAGGGTAGCTTCCCGCATTACTTCGTATCCGTATGCTTCCAGGAATTGCCTGTCGCCGGAAAACAAATAATGCTCCCAGATATGAGTGGATGCCCAGGCCGCGCCCATGGGCCAGAGGCCATAAATAAGTCGTCCAAAGGCAGTCGTAAAATGCCAGGCATCAGTAGTGTGATGCGCAGTGAATCCCCTGCAATCGTACAGATCCCGGGCAGTTTTCCGACCATTGTCCCTCAAATCACCGATGAAATGCAGAAAGGGCAAATGGCACTCGGAAAGGTTTGTGATCTCTGCCGGCCAGTAATTCATCTGGATGTTGATATTGATATGATAATCTGCGTTCCACGGGGGGCTTAGCCGGTCATTCCATATCCCCTGCAGGTTGGCCGGCATATTGCCCGGACGGGAACTGCTGATCAGAAGATACCTGCCAAAATTAAAATACAATTCCGCCATTCCGGGATCTTGTCCTTCCCCAGCCAACAATAAACGTTCATCCGTGGGGAGGGAATCCAACGATGATGTTCCAAGATCAAGTGCGACCCTGTCGAAATAGCCCTTATATTCCTTAAGATGATCAGCAAGGATTTTCTCATAAGATTTATTCTCGCCCTTTGATTCATAAGTATTACACAGTGCCTCCGGGTCATCACCAAAATAATCTGTCCCAGCCACTATCCTGATTTCCATTTGGTTGGCATCTTTGACATTCAATGCATTATTCCCAACCTCCACGGAGCCGCCGGGAGCCAATACCTGTAACCTGGTCTCATATCGCACACCTTGCCCATTTTCAATATGTTGTTTCATGATGATCCGGTCACCGGCCAGGAGGATCTCCTCTCCTTCGCCTGGTCTGGACAAGTATAGCTGACAATTGATTTTCCCATCCTCATCCGCAGTTTCCCTGAATACTATCACATCGTCAACCGCAGAGGAAAATACTTCCCGAATGAAATTAGTACCACCTTTGGTATACTGAACCCTTACCAATGCACTGTCAAGCTGGAGCGATCTTCTGTAGTTTGTGTAATTGGATGAATCAGAGTAATGAATATGCAGGTCTCCCAGGGTCTGGTAGGCCCTTGTCCCCGTTGGAAGCCTCTCATCCATTAATTTTTGGCTGGCCAGTTGTTCAGCCTCCCCGTACTTACCTGCAAAAAGCAATTCCCTGATCCTGGGAAGGTAAGCAGCTCCCTGCCTGTCCTGGTAGGTCCCTTTCATGCACCAGACAGATTCTTCATTGAGCTGCAGCCTTTCCTGGTTGACCCCACCAAAGATCATGGCCCCCATGCGGCCATTGCCGATGGGCAGAGCTTCATTCCAGTCCCCGGCAGGCTCATCAAACCATATATGAGATTGACTACTTTGATTAGGGGATGTTTTTTCTTTTTGGCATCCTGAAGTGAATCCCAGTAATATAATCACCGGAATTACATATAAAAATCTCCTATTCATTGGATAATATTTAGCATCGATGTATATGAATCGTTCAAAGCCTGCCGTCGAAATCGCCTTTGTTTTCAGGCACCAAAGGCCACTTCACCGGTTTGTTATCACGGGTTGAGCGATAGATGGCCGTAAATATCTCAACGGTCACCCTTCCATCCTCTCCGGTTATCAGGGGCGGCCTCCCATCAAGTATGGCCTGCAGGAAATCCTCGATCTGACGCTCATGAAAATATTCCATAGGGTTCTTAAGTGCGTTAAAGAACCCGGAATCTTCCTTTACCCATCTTTCCAGCATATTTTCCTCTCCCGGGATGGTCCATAGATCATTTATGGGTGGTTCAAGAATATTAGTCATACCGGCAATAAACATGGCCCCACCTTCTGTCTGTACACCTACTGAAGCGCCGTTCTCTCCATGGACCTGCACCTTGCCGAAGATCCCGGGCTTCTGGGAATTGGTAACGATGATATTGGCTACCCCTCCATTCTTGAATTTTATTATAGCATTGGCGGTGTCTTCCACTTCAATGTAAGGATGGTTGAGATTGGACCACAGTCCGTAAAGCTCATCTATTTCCCCCATATACCATTGAAGCAAATCAAGCTGATGAGGGGCCTGGTTTACCAGGACTCCGCCGCCCTCCCCTTTCCATGTGCCCCGCCAGGGATCGCTTTCATAATACCACTTTTCCCTCCATCCAAGCATATTGATGGTTCCGAAAATCGTTTTCCCGATTTTCCCGGAGTCTATTGCTTCCTTAACACGTAAAGCAGGCCGATACCACCTGCGCTGGCCCACAACACCTATCTCCTTCCCGTGTTTCCTGGATGCCTCCAGCATGACATCACAGTCCTCCAGCGATGATGCAAAGGGTTTTTCTATCAGCACATGAGCACCTGCTTCAAGTGCTGCAAGGGTGGATATCCTGTGGTTGGGATGAGGTGTACAAATGATAGCGACATCAATTTTTTCTTTCGATACCATTTCTGCAACATCCGTATAAGCCTTCACCCCGAACCTGGCAGCATAATCTCCGGCCTTATCTTTACTCCGGCTGCAGACAGCGGCAAATTCGGATTTCTTCAGATTGGCCAGGGCCGCTGAATGAAGATCTGTAACCTTTCCGATCCCGACAACCGCGGTTTTCAATTTTTCAGCCATGATATCTTTTGCTTTTATTTAATCACCAGGTTTCAGGACTACCTTGATCAAACCGGGCTCCTTGCTATACAAGCGTCTGAACCATTCCTCCCCTTCGGATAATGGAGCTTCGGCACTAAGGAAGGCAGACGTGTTTATCTCTTTCCGGGCAATCATATCGAGTACCGCCGGAAACTCACCGGCGATGCCACAGCTTCCCTGAAGCCTTAACTCGCGTGTAACCACAGATTGGAGAGGTATCTCAACGGCCGGCGAAAGATTTCCGACCAATGTGACGGTACCACCCTTTCTTGTACCATAAATAGCAGTTTTCACCGTTTCCGAAATACCAACAGCTTCGAAGGCAACATCAGCTCCCCTGCCCTCACTTAGATCAAGGACTTCTTTTTGGATATCACTTTTTGACGGATTCAGGGTAATACTGGCCCCTAGTTTTGCGGCCATGTCAAGTTTACTATCTTCCAGGTCAACTGCTATGATCTTCCCGCATCCCTTCGACCGTAATACCTGTATTACACAAAGGCCGATCATCCCGGTACCAACTACAAGCGCAGTATCATTCCATGAAACCGGAGTCAGCTCAATGCCATGTGCAGCCACCCCGATGGGCTCCACCATGGCGGCCTGTGTGAAACTCACCTCTTCCGGTATCCGGTAGAGGATATGCTGAGGTATATTGACATATTCAGCAAAGGCACCATGCCTGCGATATTCCCCCGGGGAGACACCGAGTACCATCCGGTTGTCACTCAGGTTGTATTGGCCTTTCCGGGTATACCAGTCATCCAGGGGATAGATGGTAGAATCAAATGTAACCCGGTCACCCGCCTTCCACCCATTAATATTTTTCCCTGTGGAGACAATTATCCCGGAGGCTTCATGCCCCATGACAATGGGTGGTTTCCTCCTTCCGGAACTGCCATCCATACCGTGTACATCTGATCCGCAGATCCCTACTGCTTTCACCTTGACGAGTACTTCATCATCAGCTACTTCTGGATCAGGCCAGTCCCTATATACCAGTTTATTGTATTCTTCGAGCACCAGTGCTTTCATGTCTTCGATTCTATGCCAATTCGGAATTGAACAGGCAGACCATTGCATCCGCCCCGTCTCCGGTCCTGATCTTATTTTGGACCTCTAAGTTATCCATGTTAAAAACATTAAACAAGTTTCCCGTCAGGTGATATAAAAATCCTATTTTTCATATATTTATAGCAAAACCATAATGCCATGAAAAAGGTAAATCAATCAAAACGAAGAACTTTTTTAAAAAAATTTGCCGGCCTGGCTGCTGTTCTGGCCCTCCCTGTCAGTCTGAAAGCAGGAAAACCGGACGACCTGGAGGGGGAATTCGTCCACATCGTTTTCTTCTGGTTAAAAAAGGAGGATGAAAAAACAAAAAAAGTATTCCTTACAGAATTAAGGAGGTTTATTGATCATGTCGACATGATCAAATCTCAGCACATCGGCACGCCTGCAGATACAGACCGGCCGGTGATAGACAACACCTATACTTTCAGCCTGATCCTTTCCTTTGACTCCAAAAAGGAACATGATGAATACCAGGAACACCAACTTCATAAGGATTTTATCCAGAATGCCTCTTCCCTCTGGGATAAGGTCCTGGTATATGATTCTGTACGAATAAACATAGCTATAACATGAAAACTCAAAGTACATTCCTATTGCTGATCATATTAGCGATCGCTGGTACGGGTATCAGCCAGGCGCAGAGTGAATTCTCCAGCACTACCATCGGGATCGGGGTGGTGGTAAGCGACCTGGAAAGATCCTTAGATTTCTATACCGATGTAATTGGTTTGAAAAAGGTTGGAGGTTTCGATGTCAGCGAGGATTTTGCTAAAAAGTCCGGACTCACAGGTGGCCTTCCCATAAAGGTTGTTACCCTCAAACTTGAGGATGAACCTGAGGCCACACAGTGGAAATTAATGAGCTTCGGCAAGAAAGCACCTGACCCCCTGCCCAGGTACGTACAGGATGTCGTAGGCATGCGTTTCATAACCATTAATGTAACGAACCTTAAACCTTTCCTGAAGAGAATTAACGAACACGGGGTCAAACTGCTGGGTGAGACACCTGTCCCACTCGGATCTTCAGGGAACAGTCATTTTGTACTTGTCTCTGATCCGGATGGAATATTAATCGAGTTGATCGGTCCCCTGGAAGGCGAATAACCCAAGGGAAGTGCCTTGTCTCCGGATGGGAAATATGCATTTGCTACAGCCCTGATGCTGTTTACTATAAGCGTGAGGTGAATTGATATTCTCCCGATCCTACCTTGTATATGGCATAGCCGTCCTCCTCCTTCTGGAAATTGACTTCCGGCATATGTTTGGGTTTTTTATTGCTCTCTTTTACCCTGCTGGCATTAACCGCTGGAACATGAACAGTAGCAGTGCAACCTGCAGGCACCGTGATATCCATGATGAACTTCCTGCCTTCTTTCTTCCAGTCGATAGATGCCCTGCCATAGGAAGTTCTGTTAGCATATGATGCAGATGTAATATCAGTGGCAGGCTGCGGTTTGAAAATAATATGACGGTACCCGGGGATTTCAGGATCGGGATTCAGCCCGGCCAGGACCTGGTAAAACCAGGTAATGCCCCCTCCGAACATCGGGTGATTTCGAGATCCTCCTCCATCCCAGCGCTCCCAGGTAGTAGTGGCACCCTGCTGAATCCACCAGCCATAACCCGGCTCACTCTTTTTGTTCATGGCCCCGTACGCAAGTTCGTGAAGGCCATGTGCCGAAAGCACCTCGAAGAAAAACTGGGTCCCGAAAATCCCGGTATCCAGGTGCCCATCATTTTTTTCGATGTCAGTTTTAAGTGCCTTTACAACCTTTTCATACTCTCCTTCAGGAACACCCATTTTCAATGCAAAAATATTACCTCCTGCGGGACCGTATGTACCATTACTTTCGTCATAAAACCTTTGCAGAAAGGCCTGTCTGGTCTTCTCCGCCAGGTTATCATATTCCATGGCTTCTGCTTCATGACCCAGGGCCCTTGCGGAATTTGCCGTCAGATCGGCACAACGCCACAGGTAGAAGGTATGCACCATCTCGTCAGGCGGAAGCTCCCCCGGTGCACACCAGTCCCCCAGGTTCATCCACCTGTTCGGATTTTCTTTTTCCGGAGCCTGTGAGAACATAATCCCGTTGTCATCTGTCCATGTAAGCATATACTTTAAATATCCTTTCATACCCTCGTAATTCTCCCGCAACATATCCAGATCACCATACTGGATATAAAATTCCCATGGCATAATGACCAGGGCTGCCCCCCATGCCACACCTCCTCCACAGCCTGGCTGCCATGGAGCACCGTTGGGCACATAACCGTTATCAGGGTTCTGGGCACCGAGCATATCCCGTATCCACTTGGTATAGAACGACCTGGCATCGAAATTACGCAGAACCGTCACGCAGGCAACCTGCCCGTCCCCCGTATAGGGAGAGCGTTCCCGGTGCGGACAGTCGCTGGCGATACCTCCATGCATATTATCTGTCTGGCTGCGGTGCCATATCTTCTGGATCTTGTTGAACAAGGGGTTTGAGCATTCAAAATGCCCGGTGGTTTCTACATCGGAATATACTGCCTCGGCCACCAGTTGTTCCGCTGTCATCTCCCCGGGCCAGTTGCTGATCTCCACCTCGCGGAAAACAAACCAGGTAAAGCGGGCCGCATAGTCTTCCAGGCCATTACCCTTCATGGTGTATGAATTCTGTCCAACAGAGGATTCACAAATATATTTGATATCAATCCGTCGGCCTGGCTCGCCTTTCACTTTCTGCAACCTGACCCAGCCTGAAATTTCTTCTCCGAAATCCACTCTGAAATGTCCCTCACTCAGTTTCTCAATCTTTTGTGGTGAGAGCTTCTCCATGACACGGTCAACAGGAGACATATGGGCTTTCAGCTTTCCTTCCGGTGCCTTCCTGTCCACTGCATTTTCCCAGCCTGAAGCATTGAAACCCGGGGCGCTCCAGCCCTCTTGTTCCAGGCGGGCATCGTAATGCTCTCCGTCATATACCATATCCATTATAATTGGGCCCTTTGAAACCTTCCAGCTCTGATCGCTTGAAATCACCTCTTCCCTTCCGTCTGTATATACTACATGAAGCTGCCCCAAAAACCGCGGGGTCCCATATCCCTGGCACCAGTAATTGGCCGGGTTGTAAAATCCATTGCCTAGAATTGTCCCTATCACATTTTCACCCTGCTCCAGCAGGTCCTTGACATCGTAAGCCAAATACATGACTCGGTACTCCCTGAAATTGTCCTGGATCATAGCCCCGATTGTTCCCAGGTCATCCCGTTCCCCATAAAGGGTAACGTTTGGCACTAAAACATCCTCACTCACCTTCTTCCCATTCATATACAATTCAAAAAATCCAAGGCCCGTAACATAAGCCCTTGCCGAAGCAATATCTCCTGAAATCTTAAATGTCTTTCTCAGCATGGGTGACGGGGGTGGTATTTTACCGGGTTCCAGTGTTGGTTCTATACTCGACCCAGGTATTCTCCTGGGTGAGGATGGCCTGGGTATGGCTGCCTCACCCTGCCAGGGTGCCCCTATCCACCCCGCCTGCCAGTCCCCGGAATTCAGCAATCCCATACTCCAGAAAGCCGGTTTACTCCAAGCTGACACCTTCCCGTCACGGTCCCAAACCCTTACCTGCCACCAGCAGTCCTGTCGTGAAATCAAAGTTTTTCCGGCATACCTGACCTGCGTAGACGGATCCGATTCAACCTTGCCACTGTTCCATAACTCAGCCTGTCCATCTGCTAATTCTTCCGATTCCGAAGCAACACGGATCTCCCAGGCAGCCTGATACTGTCCTCTCTCTCCTGTCTCAGCGATATTGATCCAGCTGAGGCGTGGATGAAGTATATCCACGGCAAGAGGATTATTCAGATATTCGCAACGCAGGTCGGTTGGACTCAATCCTGCCATTGCATCAAAGAACAGGAAGCATAATACGACGGGCAAAGCTTTTGTAAATTTCATAGTATGACTGGTAAATTTATTTTTCCACAATTTCCCGGATTTCCAATAGTACCAACTGACGTCCCTGGTCCCCCACCGGGCAGTCGATGACTACCTTGGTGCCATCGGGTGAGAACCGCGGATGTGTGTCACAGCGCCATTCCCCTTTGTAGTCTGGATCCAGGTAAAAATCACCGACTGGGATACGTTTCCCCGTCGGGACATGATACAGGTAAACATGCTGCATCCTTTCCTTATCGGGATAGGTATCGTTCAGTATCCATTCATTACCAGGCAGATAGGTATTATGCCCGTTCCTGGTCATGATCCCCTCACCAATCTGTACAGCAGTATCTGAACCGTCATCTTTGAAAAGGAAGAATCCGTCCTGCCCCCTGTGCCTGGTCCACATGGCCAGGTGTTCCGGATCCATCCAGATAAAATGGGATGTGTATCCCGATCCGTCAACGATCCTTATATTATTCCCATCAAGGTCTGAAGAATACATCAGCGTTCCGAATCCGCCAACCCTTCCTTTGGAGGGTGAGCTCCACCTGTGCAAAAAGACAAATCTTGAACCATCCGTATTAAACAGCAGGTGGTTAAACCAGTTCTTGTTTGTATAAAAATCCTTGAAAGTTGGATCATCATTCTCTTTCAGGGGCATACTGTTCATGTCGGCGATGGATATGATCAGTTCCTTCTCACCGGTTACGAGATCACATCTGTATATCCCCGCATTTTCAGGAGCAAGGACCTCCCTGTTCAGGTCCGGGATGCCGGCATAGCCATAACCGGGCCTCAAATCGTTGATTCTTTCAAAATCTACTGAGAGTGCGGTTCTGCCATCCGGGCTCAGGGTGTATATGGGAAATGGCAGGGTTTTTTGCTCATTGGTCAGGATGTCCTTGATGTGGCTGACAAACTGATCCCCCTGCCTGTCATTCCAGATTACTTTTGAAGCTGACCCCGGGATAAACTGCAGCATGCATCCCTGCTGCCAGCCCCAGGCCACGGAAGTTCCCAGTTCGGTCCACCGATTTTCCTTTTCCAGGTCTATCATACCTACCCGTATGGTATCGTCAGGCTTCGGGGATCGACCCTCAAAGTCCACCTGTGCAGTTAATACATACCTGCCTGAAGGGTCAAACTGGAGTTTGTCATAATACCCGAACCAATGGTGTTTTGGTCCACTCGTCAAAACCTTCGTCGGGACATGCAAAACTGATCCCGGGATCTTATGCAATTCCTTTTCTGATCCTGGTTTGCATGAAGAAAATATAAGGCAAACTGCCAGCACAGCGGGAACGAAAACACTTTTCATAGACTTCAAGTTGTGAAACATATTCAATTTGTAAAGTACGAAAAAATTGGTCATTGTGAATGATGAAGGCCTTGAGAAGTATTCGGACATCGGGAATTTGATGTATCTTTAAGGAAGTGCAATTGAGATATTTACTACGAGTAGAATACAGTTAATGGGTAGATTTTATTTATTTTTGAGTTTTTGACCGGGAAAGCCAAGAATGCATCCTGATATGTTCCATGAATAATTATATGGCGGAAAAAAAAATACCGGATCTGGCAGAATGGGTAGAAAAATATACCTCTGATTTGTATGCATGGGCACTTCATAAAATTTCTGATGAAGAGCTTGCTAAGGACCTGGTGCAGGATACATTTATGGCAGCGGCAGAAAAACAATCTTCTTTCAAGGGGGAAAGTTCTCCTAAGACCTATTTGTTTTCCATACTCAATCATAAAATCATTGATCACTATCGGAAAAAAGTCCATAAACCGGTTAACCTGGAGAGTCCTGTCTTATCAAGGTTTTTTAGTGAAGACGGGGAATGGCACGATAATAAACGGCCCCGTGAGTGGCATGAAGATGAAGGCAACCTGCTGGATGATGATGATTTCCAAATAGTATTAAATGATTGCATTAATGACCTCCCCGATAAATGGAATGCCTGTGTAACATCGAAATACCTGATGGATAAAAAAACTGAAGAAATTTGTCAGGATCTGGAGATATCAACTACTAATTACTGGCAGATGATGCACAGGGCTAAGTTACAGCTCAGGGAATGCATTGATGAAAACTGGTTCAATAAATAATTAGATGGTGAAACGGATCATGCACATATTATTTCTTTCCTGCCTGAGAGCATCTGAGCTGATCGAGAAAAAACTCCATTTCAGTATTTCGCGAAGGGAAAAGTACCAGTTGAAAATGCACAAAATGATGTGCAATGCATGCCGCCAGTATGAAAATCATTCATATTTTATTGACAAAAATCTCAAACACCATCATTATATCAAGCCCAAAGAAGTGGATGTTGAAGGGCTAAAGAAGCTGATCAACGAAAAACTCCCCAATTAATCTGCCTGCCTTATTCAGACCTTATCAGGCTGGACCAACCATTCAATTTCCGGATAAATAATCAAATCTGTCAGGAATTACTATTTCTTCGACTGTTAGGCTTAAAAATGAACATGAAGAAAAGTAGTGCTATATTGATATTATTGATCATACTTTCCAAAATGTATGGTCAACATACCCCGGTAATTCAGGCAGGCTCTGAACAATTTAAGGAATTGACAGCTCAAAATAATGGTATCCTGCTTGATGTCAGAACCAAATCGGAGTTTAAGAATGGTCATATCCCGGAAGCCGGGAACCTGAATTATTATGCGCTTGATTTCCGCAAAAGGCTCTTGCTGCTACCGAGAAACCAACCCATATATCTATACTGCAACACCGGATACAGAAGCGAGAAAGCTGCAGAGATTTTAATTGGAAACGGGTATACGGATGTGTATAATCTTCAGCATGGCATAATGGAATGGGAGTTGATAAACCTGCCTGTAATCGTGGAACCTGATGCCCGCCCGGATACCGATAATAAAATGCCCCCTGAACAATACCATGAAATCCTCTCATCAGGATCGCCGGTTTTTTTTGATTTCTATGCTCCCTGGTGTGGCCCGTGCAGGAAAATGATGCCCATGATTGACAGCCTTATGGTAGAATATCATCAGGATATACAGATGCATAAAATCAATGTGGATGCAAGTAAAAAGCTTGTTAAGGAACTGAAGCTGGTGGGGGTTCCTTATCTGGTATTGTTGAACGGAGGAGAGATTGTGCTATCTAAAAACGGATCCATTACACGGAATGAGCTGATGTCCCTGTTCGACCAGGCCATTATAAACCATAAGAAATCATCGGTTCTTACAATTAATTAAATAAGATTTTTGGATGTTTTTGTCAGGAATAGGATTTCAATCCGACTCTTCATGCATAAATCAATAATTCGTTCAATACAAAAACCGAATACAATGAAAAAGAAAAAACTAATAAGACTAGTGGCCGGTGTCGCAATTATCGGAACCCTGATCGGAGGTGGCTCTGCAGCTTTTATGTTCTTCAGACCACACAGGGATATACAGGCGGCTAAAACCGATTATTCAGTAACAAACTCAGAAATTGTTTCAGAATACCTGAAAGACAGCCAGGCAGCCGACAATAAATACCTGGCATCCGATGGGGATTCCAAAATACTTGAGGTCACAGGGACCTTAAATAAGATCTCGGAAAATTATAATGACCAGAAAGTTATTCTACTCAAGGAGGAAGGAGATCATGCCGGAGTAAGTGCAACATTCACCACCGAGACAAATCATAAGGTTTCGGATCTTAAAATCGGAGAAACGGTTACCGTTAAGGGAGTGATCCGTTCAGGAGCCGCATTTGACGAAGACCTGGGGTTTTATGAAAATGTAATTCTCGAAAAATCTGATCTGGTAGCCCAGAAATAATACAAACACAGAATAAAATAATTATCAAAACAATAAAAATTTAAAATCATGAAAAAAATAAGTTTATCTACGATCAGTCTGGTTTTGCTGATGACATTCTCAGCATACAGCCAGGGCAAATTAAAAAGCTCGAAATCACACATTAAGTTCTATTCTCATACTACTGTTGAGGATATTGAAGCAAACAATTATACCTCTGTAAGTACGATTGATACAGAAAATGGAGAGGTAGTATTTTCCATTCCCATGCAGGGTTTTGAGTTTGAAAAATCCACGATGCAGAAGCACTTCAACCAGGAGAATTTTCTGGATACAAAGACACATCCCAAAGGCAAATTGGTTGGCAAGATTACCAACATTGATGAGATTGATTTCTCCAAAGATGGTGTATACCAGGCGGATGTTGAAGGTGAGCTGAGTATCAAGGGGGAAACCAGGCACATTTCCGAGAAAGGATCCATCACCGTAAAGGATGGAAATATCGGCGTGGAGAGCAAATTCAATATTAACCTGGCAGATTATGGCATTAGTTTCGTGAAGGGAAAACCCTCTACAAATGTTGCCAAAGAGGTTGAGGTAACAGTTCTTGCAGAATACCAGGCTGAATAATTAATATACAATCATGAGGGTGTTCCTCTTACCTGGGACATCCTCATTTAACTAAAAGAAACCCACATCATCATAATAGTTATACTCCAAGAAGCTCTAATCCATTAAGACATGAACAGAAAGGTTAAAATAATACTTGTGGTGATAACCGTTTTCATATCCGGTTTTACCAACCCGGATCATGCGGAAAACCTGGCAGGGGATTATAACCTTTTTAAAATAGACAGGAGCAGGGGTCCGGATATAGTTGTGTATGATGTCAGGCTGGATAGCCAGGGTAAGCTGGATACATCCAGTCTCATATCTGTTTACTGGAAGAAATTCACCGAGGATGGCATTTTCGAACCTTTGACCGGGATCCAGAAAAAATTCGGATATGGAATTAAATTTCAGAATATTAGCGAGCATTCTGCCGATTTCAAATTTGTTTCTTCCATTGACCGGATATTTGAATTGAGAAAGTCAGGGGATGATCATTACAGGGTATATACATACTCCGGAGGTAAGAAAATTGAAGTACAGAAACTCCATATACTTTTTGAGGATGATGCATTCTGGTTTCCTGAAATCTCCAGGATAGAACTTGTGGGACTAGATACAGAGAAGGGACGCATGGTCTCTGAATCCATTATTCCCTGATCCTCTCCGGCTGATAAAACAAAATTAAATCATGATGATCAATTATTTATTAATGCTAATAATGGGGATGGGTGCAGCCATCCTAGGTGGTTTGCCTTTCGGACTGGTAAACCTGACGGTGCTGAATGTTACCTTCGAAAGGGGGAACAGGGCAGCCATTAAAATTGCACATGGTGCTTCCCTCGTTGAGGTTGTATTTGGACTGACTGCATTGTTCGCCGGAGGAATCCTGGCAAGGTATATTGAAGGAAATGTAATCGTCAGCTATTCAACAGCAGGTGTATTGATCATTGGTGGTATTTTCTTTATATTGAAAAAACAACGTAAAAGCGATCCCCGGGAAACAGGTTCTTCTGGATTTTTTAAAGGGATATTGCTTAACCTGGTAAGTATACAGGTATTTCTATTCTGGATACTTGCCATTGCCTTTCTTTCTTCCAGGGAACTCCTGCAATATGATCTAGTTTCCATCGTGTTATTTATTTCAGGTATCTGGTTGGGCAAGATGGCGGTATTGTGGCTGTATATGAATCTAAGCAATAAAATACTGTCAAGCTCCCGGATTATTTCAAAAAATATTAACACAATTATCGGGATTGTATTATTCGGGATAGCATTCATACAAATTATAAAAGTATAACAGTTTGACAATACATAAATAATTAATATTCATTTTAAAACTAAAGCAATGAAAACATCTATTACACTATTTATTAGCATTCTAATTGCAGCTTCTGTTTCACAGGCTCAAGTTGTGGTAACATCAACAGATAATTTCAGTACGCGTGATCAGATGCTGCTCGCCAATGAAATTAATGAAAGCGGAGAACCATTTGCAGAAGCATTGGGATATGATCTCGATTTATTGGACCCTATGGTTTTAAACATGCCTGATTCCATATCTTATACTTTAGGTATTGAAAATTATGAATACTCGAGGTACTTGCTTGGCACTGTAATCTCGCGTTCAGGCATTGGGCTTCACATGATGTGGGCGCCCATGATTGTTAAGATGGCAGCTATGGAGCCTGATAGTTTTGATGGTTCATTCACCGGTGGGACTCCCAACGGATATAAAGAAGATGATGAGCTAATGAAAAACATCATGCACTTTGGCATGCTTGCCAACCAAATGGCACCAATGAATCCCTGGCCACAGTTTGCCGATTTTGAAAGTGGAGACCCACATCTGCCACAAGCGGTAGCCCCTGATTTTCAGATGGATTTTTCAAGTTTGCGCTGGGACAGGGATTTAATGGATAAAACCCTTAATCCTGGGGCTATGGGACAATCTCTGATGAAGCAATACCTCTGGGCCCAGGATATGCTCGGTGGGTTTCACGACTCCCTTGATGTTGGCATCACTCCTGACGGGACAAATTCTCCTGACTCGGCAGGTAGTCCACATTTCGACCCACACAACAATATTTATTACGGAGGAAGTTCTTTGGATGGATTTATCGGCCAGGTACTTACAGCAGAAGCAATTAACAAAACCATGTTTTTAATCAACTCTCTTGCTTATGATGGAGATACGCTCGGTATGGTTGATCCTGCCACCTATGATCCGGCAAACGGGATTAAATATTTCCCACACAGAATCAGCGTAACCGAAACTCCTGTTGGTGATATGTTACCACCACAAGCTACAGTTTTGCAAGTAACAGATGCAAGTAGCGATCTTTTTGACCAATTATCCTATTTATGGGGAACACTTAACTATAAGAATATGATGAACCCTGCTGATAGCAGCGATGAAACACATTTGGCGTATCATACTGTATTCGATGGTGATCCGTTCCCTGCTGCCATGTCACAAACGGGCATGCCCGGTCCGTTCGACCTGATGATGGGAACCAGTAAAGTGATTTTCATGAACCTGATGGCCATGCATTATGACATGACAAATGGTACATTCGTAGACAGCTCAGGTTTATTGGAAGGCGTTCCCCAACCGGGCGAAAAAATCAGCACGCTTGAGGCAGGTTATATCATAATGGTATTGGCCAAGATGAAAGAAGAATTTACAAACACTCCTTTGGAACAGATGGTACTCGATGCACTTAACGCACAAAGCACATTCCTGCTTAATAATCTGAAAGATATTAATGGAGGGTACTATAATGCATACCTTCTTAATCAGGGCCCTGAAACCTCAGCTAAAACATCGGTTTCTCAGTCAGCTGCAGCCCGTGGTTTATATGCTGCCTATGCTCTTACCGGTAATACCGATTATCTGGATGCTGCAGACGAAGCGTATAATTTCCTGATTTCAAATTATTATGTTGCTGATCAACATGCATTTAAAACAGAATTAAATAATGACCTTGCAACTTACACTCCTTTAAACTTTGCTGTCGTTGCCGGTGGACTTCGTGAAGCTGTCCTGATTGGAGGGCATACAGATGCAGCCACTATTTATACCCGCTTTTTTAAAAAGGTTGCCAACGTAATGCAACTGGCGGAGTTTGATGTGACAGGTGAAGCGGGCAATGACTCCGATGGAGATGGCATTCCCTATTTGCCGGAGCAACCTGACCATCTGGCTCCAGTATTTGCTGCTGAAGCCCAGTTAAATTTTCAAGTTACCGGTTTAAATAATATTCGTGCTAATACTGAATTTGAAGTGGCTATTTACCCTAATCCTGCCAATGAGCAAGCAACCATTGGTTTTAATATTGAAAGATCATCAAGGGTTACAATAGAAGCAATTGATCTTACAGGAAAAAGAATACAAACCATTTTGGACCGCCAATTACCTGAAGGACAATTTAAAACTTCCTGGAATGTTATTGATATCCCAGCTGGAATTTACTATGTCCGTATTAGGATTGGAGGATCACATGCAGTCGCTAAAAAAGTGCTTGTATTTTAATATTACTCGAAACTCACAGGGCTGCAAAGCCCTGTGAGTCATAGTTATCATTATGGAACAAAAAACATACATACCCAATATCCCTGATATTGATAAGAAAAGAATTGTGATTGTCGGGGGTGGTTTTGCAGGACTTCGACTGGTTAGAAAATTAGTTGGCAAAGGATTTCAAATTGTATTGCTTGATAAAAACAATTTCCATCAGTTTCAACCCTTGCTATACCAGGTTGCCACAGCGGGCCTTGAGCCCAGTGCAATTTCATTTCCCATAAGGAAGATCCTGCAAAAAGAAAGTGATGTTCATTTTCGTATTACAGAGATATTCGAAATAAATCCTGAAGAAAAAGAAATTGTTGCCGGCATAGGGCATTTGAAATATGATTATCTGGTTTTAGCCACTGGAGCAGCCACTAACTTTTTCGGGCAAAAAAACATCGAGCAACATACACTCTCAATGAAATCGGCTTCTGATGCAATTTTAATCCGGAATACCATTCTCGAAAATTTCGAATCAGCATTGCTTGAAACCTTACCGGAAAAAATAAGCCAATATCTGAACATAATTTTAGTAGGTGGTGGACCAACCGGCGTGGAACTGGTTGGCGCTCTTGCTGAAATGAGAAAATATATTTTCCCGAAAGATTATCCTGAACTGGATCTTTCAAAGATGAGGATCGTACTTTACGCATCTTCTGCAAGGTTATTGCCCGTAATGTCACCCCATGCATCACAAAAAGCCATGGATTACCTGAAAAAACTCGGAGTAGAAGTTCACCTCAATACTACAGTGATGGATTATAACGGATCATGCCTGCAGTTATCTGACGGAAGTACTGTTTCCTCAAGAATTGTTATTTGGGCAGCCGGTGTCAAAGCCAATTCGGTCGCCGGGCTTGCTTCTGAAACTTTTGGCAGAAAAAACCGCATCCGGGTTGACCGGTTTAACAGGGTTTTGAGTTATGACAACATCTTTGCTCTGGGTGACCTGAGCCTTATGGAAACCCCGAAATACCCGAATGGACATCCACAGGTTGCCCAGGCAGCTATTCAACAAGCTAAACTTCTGGGAAGCAACTTGATTAAATTAGAATCGGGATCAGAACCCAAAGAATTTGAATATACAGATAAAGGTTCACTTGCCACTATCGGACGTAACCTTGCAGTTGCAGACCTTCCAATTGGTAAACTAAAAGGCTTTACAGCCTGGGTTTTATGGTCGATCGTACATCTTTTCACAATTGTTGGGGTTAAAAATCGTCTTTCAATTTTCCTGAACTGGTCGTTTAACTACTTTACCTATGATCAGTCATTACGTTTATTGATCAGACCAAAAATGCCACTGGCTTATCCAGATAAAGAAAATGATAATATATGCGAAACCACAAATAGTACATTGATTAGTGCAAACTAAAAACATGTTTTATATTTATCTTAGAAGATTTTATACATAAGTTGAGATTTCAATGAGTCAGAAGATAAAACTAATTACAACAAAGGAATTAATTAAAGTTAATCAAGACAAAAAGGGATTCATCATTGATGCACGAACGGTTGATGCCTATAACGGATGGAAACTGCAAAACGAGTCCCGCGGAGGGCATATCCGGCAAGCGAAAAGCTTACCGCTAAAATGGACAAACTATATTGACTGGATAGAAATAGTCAGGTCAAAAGGCATTATGCCAGAAAACCAGATCGTAATTTATGGGTACACCGACAAAGAAGCCGAACAGCTTGCTCAGTTTTTTGTTCGTGCCGGTTACACTGACCTTAGTCTTTATAATCATTTTGCCGATATATGGTCGGCAACTCCCGAATTGCCAATGGATCAGTTAGAAAGACACAGTCAATTAGTCTATCCTGAGTGGATTCAAACATTGGTTTCCGGAGGTTCACCTCCCCATTATAAGAATAATAAATATATGATCTGCCATGCACATTACCGTAATCGTAATGCTTACCTGAATGGCCACATACCCGGCGCCATTGATATTGATACCCTTGCCCTCGAATCACCGGATACATGGAACAGGCGTTCGCCTGAAGAACTTAAAGCAGCACTTGAGCAACATGGGATTACTTCTGATACAACAGTTGTTTTATACGGAAAATACCAGGACCCTGATAATGATGACCAATTCCCCGGAAGTGCCGCCGGGCATATCGGGGCCATCCGCTGTGCTTTCATTATGATGTATGCCGGTGTTAAAGACGTCAGGGTATTAAACGGGGGGTTTCAATCATGGAAAGATGCCGGATATGAGATAAGCACTGAAGATGTACCAAAATCACCTGCAAGTGAATTTGGTACAAAAATACCAGTAAAACCGGAACTTGCCGTCGATCTTCCTGAAGCAAAGGATTTACTGGCATCTGATAATGGTGAACTGGTCTGCGTAAGAAGCTGGCCGGAATATATTGGTGAGGTAAGCGGTTATAATTACATAGAAAAGAAAGGGCGTATTCCGGGAGCTGTATTTGGACATTGCGGTACAGATGCCTATCATATGGAGAATTACCGTAACCTGGACCATACCATCCGGGAATACCACGAGGTAGAAGCAATATGGAAGGAAGCAGGTATTACACCGGACAAGCACCTGGCATTTTATTGTGGTACGGGCTGGCGTGGAAGTGAAGCCTTTTATAACGCATGGTTAATGGGCTGGCCAAGGGTATCTGTATTTGATGGAGGTTGGTTTGAATGGAGCAACGATCCTGAAAATCCCTTTGAAACAGGTGTGTCTGTCGAAAAAACAATCATCGAAAAACAACACATATGAAAGCAATCTGGAATGGAAAGGTTATTGCAGAAAGCAATAACACTATTAATGTTGAGGGAAACCAGTATTTCCCTGAGGAATCAGTGCAAAAAGAGTTTTTAACCTCCAGCGAAACACATACTGTCTGCCATTGGAAAGGCACAGCCTCATACTATGATATTGTGGTCGACGGAAAAACCAATAAAGATGCAGCCTGGTACTATCCGGAACCCTCTGAACTGGCCAAAAGCATCATAGGGCATATTGCATTTTGGCGTGGAGTTGAAGTAATCAGTTAATAATATTCAGAGAAAAATGATAACAACCGAAAAAAATATTTGGAAACAATTAACACTGGATTTTAACAAGGAGTTAAGTGATGCCCTGTTGCAACAGCATCATGCAGCACAATTCATTGCCCTGGCGGGAAGACACTTGATACCACAAAAACCCGATGACAGCAACACAAATCTGCAATATCTGCCTGACAGGGAATGGCTGATTGGTAATGAACTTCCAGGCGGCATGCGGATTGCATTGAGTTTACCAGACCTGAAGCTAATTATCCTCGATAAACAGAATCAACGCAGGAATGAATTAGCCCTTGCAGGCAAATCCAAAAAACAGGTTTTTGATCAACTGAAACAAAACCTGTCTGATCTGGGCCTGGATGTATCAAAATTCACAAATGAATTACATTATACCCTGCCCGATCATGAATTAGATAAGAATGCAGCCTTTTCAACAGGTGATCAGAAGTACATCCAGGAAAACATACTTTACCGGCATAATGCAGAGATCGTTTTAATAGAAATTGCTGCAAAATATAATAAGGCAGAACCGGTGAGGATCTGGCCTCATCATTTCGATACAGGATCGTTCGTCTCCCTTGAATATAATGCAAATGGGGGTGTTTCAAAATCCATTGGCCTGGGATTGGCAATTCCCGACAGCATGGTAAATGAACCCTACTATTACCTGAGTTACTGGTCGGAAACCCCCGTTGAAAATTTCAATGAATTGCCGGATCCTGAAGCAGGAGAATGGATCAGAACGGGATGGAATGGTGGTGTGGCAAGAAATGCTGATATAGTAAAAATTTCTTCTGCCAGGGAACAGCAGGAGTTTGTTGAATTATTCTTTAATTCAGGCATTAAAATATTAAGCGGGCACTATAATTTTTAAGTAACATCATGCAAAAACCCATTAAGCTGATTGCGTATCCCCCTCTGCAGGATCGTGTTCCGGTCCATGCTGAGGCAAATGGCCTTGATCTGGTTATAGTGCCTTACGATGGAAAAATATCCGTCCTCTATGGACGGTGTTTGCATCGCGGTGCCTTGATGGCTGATGGACATGTTGAAGGGCACAACCTTATTTGCGGAGTGCATGGATGGGATTACAGATTCGATACCGGGGTATCGGAATATAATAATGCCGAGGCCCTTTTCAAGTTTACATCAAAGATCGAAGACGATACTGTCTGGATTGATGAAGCTGAAATCGATGACTTCCTGGAAAAGCATCCTCAGCCATTCCATCGTGAACAATATCTGGGTGTTTATGAGGATACTCATCCTGAAAGCCCCGAACCATATACAAGTTATATTAAAGAGCTGGCTCAACATGGACTTAAAAATATTGGCCATCATGGTTTTACCCAGGCAATGGGGGTTGAAAGGGATACACTTCCAAAATGGAGCGACGTGCAGTTTTTGCCGGCCCAGCTCTGGAAGCGTCCGTTAATGGATGATGCAGCGGTTCAAACTGAAACAATTATCGGGCCTGGAGCCAGAAAACCCCTTAAACTCGCAATACCCCTTTTTGTTTCCGATATGAGCTTCGGGGCCCTTTCGCGGGAAGCAAAAATCGCCCTGGCAAAAGGTGCAGAAATGACAGGCACGGGCATAGCAAGCGGTGAGGGAGGCATGCTGCCGGAAGAACAGGCTGCTAATTCTCGATATTTGTATGAAATGGCTTCTGGAAAATTTGGTTTTAGCTGGAAGAAGGTGAAACTGGCCCAGGCTTTTCATTTTAAAGGTGGACAGGGAGCAAAAACCGGTACCGGAGGGCATCTGCCCGGGTCAAAGGTCACAGAGGAGATTGCCAGGGTAAGGGGACTCCAGGCAGGGGAAGCGGCAATCAGTCCGGCGACCTTCACTGATTTAATCTCATCAAAAGATTTCGAGGCATTTGCAAATGAGGTCCGTGATCAAACAGGAGGAATACCCGTCGGATTTAAAATTGCTGCGAGTCATATTGAGAAAGATATTGATTTTGCCCTCAAGGCCGGAGCAGATTATATCATCCTGGATGGCCGTGGTGGTGGCACGGGTGCGGCTCCAACGATATTGAGAAACAATATAAATGTTCCTACTATTCCTGCACTGGCAAGGGCCAGGGTACACCTCGACAAATCAGGAGCAGATCATGTGTCTTTGATCATTACCGGGGGACTCCGCATTGCAGATGATTTTGTAAAGGCGCTTATGCTGGGGGCCGATGCAATAGCCATTTCCAATTCCGCCCTGCAGGCGATTGGCTGCCTGGGAATGAGGGCCTGCAATACAAATAATTGTCCAGTGGGTATAGCCACCCAAAAGGAAAATCTTCGCAATCGGATTATTATAGATAGTTCAGCACAACAATTGTATAATTTTCTGAATGCGACCACCGAATTGATGAAAGTTGTTGCCAGGGCCTGTGGGTATGATGATTTCCTGAAATTTAACAAAGAAGATTTAGTAACTTTCAGTTCTGAGATGCATAAAATGGCCGGAATTAATTATGCCGGATTGAATACTTAATCTATGGAAACCATGCAGTGGATTATACCCATCACCGTCCTTCCGGGGATTGCCCTGATCGTC
>SDBS01001267.1_pt1 | contig 25700 bp, 26 predicted proteins | sample 2277091 | NCBI WGS metagenome assembly SDBS01 (sample SAMN10404972, study PRJNA504765) | marine sediment metagenome | isolation source: marine sediment core GS10_PC15, 163 cmbsf | place: Arctic Ocean: Southern Knipovich Ridge | collected 2010
ATAGCTTTAACACGGATCTCCTGGATGCGCTGCTCTACATTGGGAGCTTCAGCCATCACAAGATCCGCATTCAAGAACCAACCCCCCGGTTTGATTGCACGGACGACCGGCTTTAGGACAGCAAGTTTCTCTTGAGCATTCAAATGGTGAAGTGCGTAAGACGAGATTACGACATCGAATGTGTCAGGCCTGATGACCGTCGTGGACATCGTTCTAAAGTCGGACAGGACCCACTCCACACGTTGCGTAAGTTCGCCGAGCCTTGACTTTGCAAGTTCCAACATCGAGGCAGCACCGTCAATCGCGACCATTTTTGAGTTTGTGTACTTTTTCAAGAATTGCTTTGAGAATACGCCCGTTCCAACGCCAAGGTCGAGAGCCCTCAAAAATCGCGTTTGATGAAACGGAAGAAGTTCATGTGCAACTTCGATCATCTTCCACCGGAGAGGGTGCATGATGTCCATGTCGGCATCGTACCTGCGCACGCGTTCCGGAAGAACATATGCTTCTACACTGTCAGAATGCATCTTGTCACCATCATGGAAAGGTTAGCGGTATCCCTGCAACATAACGCCTGATTGAGCTGCAAAACCGTGACAAAGGTTTTGTCTGCTCCAATTGATTCGTTAGGCCGCCATTTGCGACGGTTTGAATTATCTCTTCTAGTAACTGGCACACAACTTCCGTGGTTGATTTAAGGTCACCGGGCAGCACTGGGCATTTATTTCTTCTTATCTTTTTTTAATTTTCGTTTTTCCTTTGGATTAAGCTGGGCCTTTTTCTGTTGTTCCCTTTTGCCTTTATCTTTTTTTCCCTTATCACCCATATCTGTTTCTCCTTGCTTGAAAATGACTTGCCCTGAACTATGGCGAAACTCCTCATTCGGTCGTAGAGGGATGACTCAACTGGTGACCTTCCCTCTCAGGGCCTTAAGCTGTCCTCGTTTGTTTTTGCGTTCGAGGCGTTTTTTCTGAGAGCTTCGGGTTGGTTTAGTCGGTTTGCGTTTTTTACGTGTGGAGGTTACGCTTTTAACGAGTTCTTGTAGCAGGCTCAGCGCTTTCTCCCTATTTTTCTCTTGGCTTCGGTGCCGCTGAGCCTTGATAACGACCACTCCCTCATTGGTGATACGCTGATCGTTCAGCCTCAAAAGCCGTTCTTTATAGAAATCGGGTAGCGATGAAGTTCCTATATTGAAACGCAAATGCACAGCCGTGGAGACCTTATTTACATTCTGACCTCCCGCTCCCTGAGCGCGAATAGCACTGATCTCGATCTCACTGCTGGGGATGGTTACTTGTTTGGAGATTTGCAGCATTGTTCCTCTTTTACTTAGCGCGAACCCGTTAGACAAAATTTATGGGTAGCGCACTTCATCTTTGAGCTTCCATACTACAGGCCATCGTCCAAGCTCACCTGCCGCTATGGAGTGCAGCGGAATAGCGATCAGGTGTAGCGTCTTGTCAGCCACTTGTGTACTCTGCCTATTATTGACATCACAACAAATGCTGCAAAGCCTATCACACAAAGCCATCCTAGCAGGTCTCCAACAGCTGAGTATATGGTCTTAATTCCCTTAGTTGGAATATCTGCATACATAATACCATCTTCTGTTTTATCAGAATCCATAGGAGCTAATATTTTCCCATTATAATCTATCGCATAAGAATATCCATTATAAACCGGATGGACAAGAGAAAAACCATAAAACGGGCAAATTATTGCGTTTTGTCATTTTGGACCTCCTTATTTATTTCATCAAATATTTCATCAAACATTCTATACCTATTAAAATGTTTTTCAACTGCACCTACGGCTTCTTCGCATTTTCATCGCGACTAACAACAAAGCTCATCGGCGCGGCTTGTCCGCGTCCGCTGAAGCGTCCGGTTAGGCGAAATGGTGGACGATATCATCCCGCTTATCCTTGAGTCTCAAGAAACAACTTCATGGAACCGTTGTTATGAACGACCTCTTATCCCTCTTGCAGATAATCTGAGTTACATTGCGGCCCGACATAACCGCCGTAGGCACGCTACCGCCCGGCTCAACCCATTGCCCAGCCATATAGAAGTTCTTGAGTCCCGGCAGAGTCTTGCTCATACGCATCATCAAAGTCTTTGTTGAAATTAGCCAGCCCAAAAAGGTACCCTGCCAGTTGCCAGTGTAGCGCTCGAAGGTCATGGGTGTGGCCACATCGTGCATCTCCACCTGGGCGGCAAACCCCGGGAAACGTCGGTCGAGCAAAGCAACCACCTGGTCGGCGATCTGCTCCTTCTCCGCTTTATAGCGTTCAGGGTCTTGCTTTAACTTTTTCCAGTACTCATAATCAGAAGCGAACATAACTTTCACCACTGTCTTGCCCGCCGGTGCCAGGCTGGGATCGAAGTTGTACATCTGTACACCCAGTCGCTTCCGTTCCTGCCCACCAATAGTAACCGGCTCATCGAGGGGGTAGTCTATCCCTGTCACGGTATGCGGCATCTCCTCGAACGAGCGGGCTACGCCCAGGGCTATGTAGATTACGGGAAGAGTGACAGGAAGTTTATCATAGTAGCCCTGGATTTTGTCGTTGATATACTTCCCATCCAGCATGTCAAATATGGTGGTGTGACCATCGCGGCGGAGATGACGATGTCGCTGCGGTGCTCACTGCCATCAGCCAGCCGCACGCCAACCGCCCGGTCATTTTCCACCAGGATTTTAACGACCCGTGACTTGTAGTGCATCTCGCCTCCTAAGGTAAGGTAACGCCGCTCGATAGCTCGGGCAAACTCCAGGGAGCCACCTACCGGATAGCCGGCTGTTTTTTGGTCCATCCAGGCAAGAGTCACAAGCATAGCTAACATGGGGAAGTTAGAGCGATTTTGGAGACTTACGATAAGAGCAAAAGCCTGGCGCAGGAATGGATTCTTAAAGCGTTGGGCAAAGTCCTGGATTGTAATTTTGCCCCATTTTCTCATAAACATTAAGTAGGGAAGCATCTTAAAAATCATCTTAAGCCCGTCAATTGGGCTAAATATCTCGGGCGCTTTTTCAACAGGCATGGGAAAGTGAATCATAGTACGAATCCCTTTGGCAACCTCTTCGATGACATCCTTATCCTCAGGGCAAGCTCTTTCATATGCCGCTCCAGGCGGTTTATGTCGGTGTAGACAATGAAGACCTTACCTTCCTTTCCTTCAATCCGAGCGTATTCTTCGTGGTCAATCATAGTCCGCCCCTGTACCGCGCCCACTTCCTCCCAAAGACGGTAGAAACTATTTCTCGGACTGGAACCCGTCAACCAGTGCATACATCCGTCAATTGTATAGCCCCTGCGTTTCCATGAAGTACAACAACCGCCAGGTTTGGTGTCCATTTCGATGATCCGGGTCTTGTATCCGTTCATCTGGCCATAGCACCCGGCGGATAGGCCGGCTATCCCGGCCCCAATGATAATTATTGACTTTTGCATCGCTTTCAATCCTACAAAAGTGCAGGTATATTGAAACAAAACTGCAATTTCGTTGCTTATACAAGTGCAATAGAGTGTGCAGGAGAGATTCATGAATAAACAAAAACCTAAATTATTGGATCAACTTAGTGGAGTTATGTGTCAGAAGCATCATCAAGCCATTGCCTTATTCAATCTTTTTAACAAAGATAGAAAAATTTCTTTTGATGATGAGTTTAAAGCACCGGGCTTAACAACTATCTCCTGAGATTGCGCAACTAATACCGCTAATATCGCATCTTCCTGAAAAGCCGGATTACCTTTGTAAATACCTCAAGCAGATACACTTTCAGAAGGGTCTCAGGTATCCAATTACTTCTATTATACCGCGTTATCACGACCATAAATTCTTCATAACTGATATCTATTTTATTATAAAAAGTGCTATCCCTTACCCTGATAAGAAGGTCCCCAAAAAATACCTCCTTGATCGCATTGTCAAGAAGAACACATCCATTATAGTAGTGCTTGTGTGCATTATTCTCAAAAGATGTTCCCGACGGGATATAGTACTTTTCAATCAGCATATTCATTAGAAAAGCCCTTGTAAAATCTATAAATACCTCCAGGTTTTTCTGCGCCCTGTCATTATCTGCCGATGATTTCAACACTTCAAGATTAACAATACCCTTCTTTATATCTGTCAGCGAATCTCTGTACCGTATTTTCCGTACACCTTCTTTTCTTAGATGCACATTTTCCAGTCCGTACTGATAATACTTGAATATACCCTGCAGCACCCTGTTGATAGCCTGATTGAACATCGATATAAAATTTACCTCACTGGATTGCTCTCTGACTTTCTCAGTGATCGTGGCCAATGAAGTTAAATACTCGAGAGCGAGCTCATAGGCAAGGTTCAGTTCCGTCATCATTTTATGCGCCCAGGCCTCATTTTCACGATTAAAATCCGGATGGTACTTCTTTGCAAGCTTCCGGAAAGTAGTGTTAAGTTCTGTTATTGACGAAGACCCGGTTAATCCAAGAATTGTAAGCGCTTTTTCTTTTTCCATATATTAATTATGGGTTTTATTTATCATAATGTCAAATAAAATTGATAAATCTAAAATGTTCACCTAACGGCAGGACAGGATCATGATCGGCCAAAAGCCGGTAATTACCTACGCATCATTTACTATTTTGAAGCCTACGGGACATAATTTTTCATATATCTTTTACGACACTGAAGACCTTATTGATGTTATTGGTTGCGGCCGGAGGCCGCGCTATGGTCTATTCATAGTCAGCATACGAAGGGTGCCCTTCAATTCGTTTATCTGCTTTTTCTGGGTACTGATAATTGAAAGAAGATCTCCGATATTAATTTCATCTTCAGATTTACTTAAGCTTGTGATTTCCTCATAGTCATTTTTCGCTTCAATCTGGGTTAATTCGAAGGTATCCTTGTAATAATTGAGGTCCAGGGGCATATCCGGGAACCTGCCGGATTGTACGATCTTTAATGCAATTCTCTCAATATCTTTTGCCGCGATTGATTCTCCTTCACGGACTGTGAAAGGCTGATGATTTGAGAGGGATTTTGTTACAGCATCGTCAGAATATATTAAACCCATACATTCCACATCCAGGACAAGACTGCTCTGAATAAGGTCCCTCAGCTTTTCGATTACCAGGAGATCATCAGGTGATTCAGCCATGTTGATGATGAGTTTCGGCTTTAAAATCGACATATACTTCTCTGCTTTTTTTCCATTTTCAAGATCTATCGCCCTTAATTTTTTAACTACCTCGGTGATTGTGACAAAGGAACCGGGTTTCCTTTCCTTTATTACCTTTCTCAGATACTTTGAGATTTCTTCATGCTTATTAAATGCCCGTATTAGAAAACGGAATGCAAGATTCTTTAAAAATCCATACGCATTTAACACGGAGGTTGTCTGAGCGGTAGTTACAAGAAATCCTGAATTTGATATAAGAAAAAAATCAATCGCGTTAAAATTACTCCCCGACCCGAGATCAAGTAAAATATAATCAGCTTTCAGCTTTAAAATATTTCCCAGAAGCCTCTTTTTCTGTGAAAACTGTATGTTGGCAAGCCCGGATACCAGTACATCACCGGCTATGAATCTCAAATTTTTATAGGGAGTGGACTGTATAAGATCCTGAAACATAACTTCTCTGCTCGAAAGAAAATTACCTATCCCCATACCTGTGTTTTTCATTCCAAGGCAGGTGTGAAGATTTGAACCACCCAGATCAAGATCTATAACAATAGTATCTTTACCATTTCTCGCGAGCTCCATAGCCAGGTTTGCCGCTATTAAAGTTTTGCCCACGCCCCCCTTTCCACCCGCAATAGGGATTATTTTTCGCGTTACATTCTCATTTATCACCATTGAGGTATTCCCTTCCTATTATTTTGATATTATAAACTCAATCATATAGTATTATCAAGCTGTTTTTACCGGAATAAGACAACCGAAGGCTGTGTAACTTATGGTTAATTAAATCTACAGGCAATTAAACTTACAAACATTATGAAATTTTATTTCTCTCCTAGGGTTTTTACATAATTATTTCTTTGTTTTAATACACATATATTATATTATTATTCTGTAACTTTTGCCTGATAGGTAAAGAGGAAGAGATGAAATCTGTCTGGGTAACAGGGAAAAGGAAGATTGAAGTAAAAGAAATTCAACTTTCAGAGCCGGAGTATGATGAAGTTATTGTTAAAATTATGGTATGCGGGATATGCGGCACGGATCTTCACTTTTATAACGATTATCCCGAAAAAAAGAACACACCCCTGGGCCACGAGGTTTCGGGTTACATACAAAAAACCGGGAAAGGCGTAACCGGATTTAAAACCGGCGATGCTGTAATAGTACAGAACCATGTCCCATGCGGAAAATGTGATTCCTGTCTGAACGGGAGATATTCGCTTTGTACAGATATTCAAACTTACATGGACGCTTCTTCAGGAATGGCTGAATTTTTAAAAGTGAGGAAAGAAATGGTCATTCCATTTAAAAATCTTAATTATGTGGAAGCTGCTATAGCTGAACCGGTGACCGTTGCTCTTGATATCTGCCGCGAAGCCCAATTAAATGCATTTCAAAGTATATGCATATCCGGCCCGGGGATAATCGGGCTCTCATGTGTGAAGATCGCAAAGCTGTGCGGGGTGAGTAAAATAGCTGTTTTAGGAAGAGACTTTAAATCCGCCCGGGGTAAAAAAAGAATTGAAGCAGCCAGAAACATGGGTGCCCATGCAGCCTTCGATACTGATGATCCCGAATGGAAGGAGAACGTAAAAAAAGAATTTCCGGATGGAATTGAGAGGATAATCATTACATCACCGCCGGCTTCTATTCCCGATACATTTGACATAGCCTCCTTTGGTGCAGTTATTGTCTTTAATGGAATAAGCTACAGAGAAGAAAAAATAACTTTTAACGCAAACTCTTTTCACTTTAAAAAATTAAAGCTAATCGCATCGCATGCAATTCCCAACTGGGGGTTTCCAACCGCTTTGAAGCTGCTGGAAGAAAAAACAATAAATCATAAAACACTGGTCACACACACCTTTCCATTTGACAAAATAGAGGAGGCTTTCAGGACTGCCACAAGCAGGGAAAAAGGCGTCATAAAAGCAGTTGTGACCTTTTAGAAGAAATATAGCCTTACAGAGTGGCTCATAAAAATATTTACAATGATCTTGAAAAATAGAGGAGGACAAATGGATTTTAAATTAAAAGTAAGCCCTTCGCTTCTTGCCGCGGATTACGGCTGTCTGGCCGAAGCCGCAATGCTCGCTGAATCCGGAGGAGCCGATTCACTCCACGTCGATTTCATGGACGGCCATTACGTCCCAAACATCAGTTTCGGTTTGGAATTAATACCAGCATTAAAAAAAAAGGTGGGTATCCCGCTTGTTTCTCATCTGATGATTTCCAATCCTGTGGCAAGGCTGGACGATTTTATCAAAACCCGGACGGACTATATAATTATTCAGGAAGACACTGTAAAGGATATGGTTGGAATATTTGATAAAATCAGGGGCGAAGGCATAAAACCCGGTTTTGCCGTTAACCCGGACAGGCCGCTAAAAAAACTCTATAAAGAGTTATATCACATAGATTATCTTCTTATTCTGGGGGTATTCCCGGGATTCGGCGGCCAGACTTTTATAGAAGACACTCTGAGAAAGATGGAAGAGGCTCACAATTTCAGATTAAAAAACAACCTCACCTTTGACATAGCTGTTGATGGGGGTGTGAACAGGCAAACGGCAGAAATAATCGTAAAAACCGGCGCCAATGTACTGGTCGCAGGCACAGCGATCTTCGCGGCAGATGACATGAAAAAGGCAATTACAGATTTTCATTCGCTGGGATAAAACCTGTTCTTAAAACTCTTCGATTGTGTTTCCTTGCCCATTTTTTTTGCGGGTATTAATCTATTTTCAGCATCAGGTAATATTAATTGGAGTCACAGCAATATATTCACCGATTCTACCGGGAATGGACAAGCGCCCGGGATCTAAAAGTTATCAGGATCCGCTGTTCCGAAACAGATTTACTGGTGTATTCAAACCTTAATATCTATGACAGGGCGCTCTCAGCCACCCTTAAATTCAGGAAACAGATAGAGGAGACAATAAAAAAGCACCCATCTTTTTTAAAAACGCTTGTTCCAATCAAACTCAGGTCCCGGTATAAAATTATTAATACGATGATACAGAAAGCTGCTTTGGCAGGTGTCGGTCCAATGGCCGGTGTTGCCGGCGCAATTGCCGAATTCGTAGGCCTGGATCTGCTTCCCTACACCGACGAGCTCATTATTGAAAACGGGGGGGATATTTTTATCAGGAGCAATAAAGACAGAACAATACTCATCTACGCGGGTGAGGGCTCTCCCTTTAAAGATAAGATCAAAATATGCCTGCGGGGGGGAGATAGACCTTTCGGCGTTTGCACATCATCCGGCAAGGTCGGCCATTCTATCAGCCATGGTAATACCGACGCGACAGTGATCATTGCCCGATCCGCTGTAACCGCTGATGTATTTGCCACGGCAGTCGGAAATATTGTAAAAAATGAAGATAACATAGAAGAAGCCCTGGAATTCGGCCGGACATGCAGCGAACTTCGATGCGGATTGATACTTATTGGTGAAAAAATGGCCGCATGGGGTGATATTGAGCTTGTATAAAACAAGTTTGGCTAGTAGAGGACTTCTGTCCTATCAGAGCTTTTTTTTAGAACAGTTATCCGATTGTTGAAACTGTTACCCAGTACTAAATAATATCTGTCCCCCTTTTCCTCAATGACAATCTCAAAGGAAAAGAGCATTCCGTTCGGAGTAAAGGGTATAACAGCCTTTCCCTCAATTACCTCATTTCCGGGTATTATCTTAACACTTTTAAGCACAAGGTTATCAGGAAAGGAAACAGGTACAAGATACCGGTCCCTCACCTCCCCTGTCTCATTACCCTCTTCCGATACGGTAAAAAAATACCGCCTTTCTTCCAGGTCCAGGGTGAAGAGATAAACCTTTTTCCCAAGAATTGCCCTGTCACTCAGGTAAGTCAGAGTATTCTGCATTCTCAAAACAAAATTTCTTGTTTTCTGCGGGTTGACAGAGGATACAAAACGCGGGGTGACAATAAAAAAAACGATCGATATTATTGAAAGAACTATGAGAAGTTCAAGCAGTGTGTAAGCTTTAAGGAAAAAATGTTTCATCTATGGCGTTTATTTCCTCTTATTGCCGTAATCCTCGATTCACGAAACTTACCTTGTTTCCTCACCAACTGCCCCGCCTATACCTGAAGCTACTCCCAGTTTGTAATGTCAGCGTCATAACCTTCTCCCCCCTCTTCCCCGTCTTTTCCCAGAGAATACAGGTCGAAGTCTGTATTTCTTATTCCCGGTGAAATATAAACATAGGGAGTTCCCCAGGGGTCGCCGGGTAATCTTCCCTTGACAAGATACCCGCCTTCCCGCCAGTTTGAGAAACTGTCACCGGTTTCAGGCTTCTCCACAAGAGCTCTAAGCCCCTGGTCAGTTGTCGGATACATTCCGTTGTCCAGGTAATATAACTCGAGCGCCTGCTCCAGATTTGCTATTTCAACCTTTACTTTTGTTACCCTCGCATCTTCAGGCCTTTTTGAGATTTTGGGTACAATAAAAGCTGCCAGTATCCCGAGGATCACAATGACCACCATAAGCTCCAGCAGGGTAAAGGCCTCAAATAACCTGGAATTCCTTTCAGCATTATTTGGTTCGCTTTTCTCGTTACAGCTCTCTGAAAAATAAATCATATTAAACTCCATTCCTGGAATACAGATTACTTTCTAAAAATATCATCATTTCTGATAAAAAACAACTCGAAGTTCATAGCAGCATTCACGCCCTGTTTTGAAAAAATCTTTGTATCTGTGAATAAGTGATAACAAATCCTTGAAACACCTGGCAAAACTAGTTCGAATTGAATTGAAATATTCTTCATCATCATATAAATTCAGGCTGTCCCTTAACAAATAAAATTGCTTTTTAAACATAATAGGTGAAACGAAATGCATGTATAATATTTAGCATCAAATTTATAATCTGTATATATGAGGTTGTGAGACAACCTCAATTATAGTTTCAATACAGTAAAAATTTCATCCTGTGTTTCAGGAGAAAAATGCTTTTTTTATGAGGAAGATTAAAGACTACTATTTCAAGAAGGCAAAACAGGATAAGTATCCGGCCCGTTCTGTTTACAAACTGGAAGAGATTGACAATAAGTGCCGGCTTATAAAAAAAGACATAAAAATACTTGACATCGGCTGCTCGCCAGGCTCCTGGAGCCAGTTTATGCTTAAAAAAATCGGCAGAGGGAGCATACTGGGGATTGATATTAACAACAGCATCCGGATAGAAGATACACGCTTCACTTTTATGCCGGGAAACATATTCGATATCGAATCACCCCGCATACAAAAATATATACAAGCGTTTGATCTAATAACAAGCGATGCCGCACCGAATACAACGGGGGACAGTTTTATCGACAGCCAGAAATCCCTGAACATTGTTAAAAGGGTTTTTCAAATTGCGAGGGACACGTTAAAACCCGGCGGTTCTGTGGTCGCAAAAGTTTTTCAGGGGGAGGATCTCAAGGCTTTTGTCGACGGATTAAAAGAAGATTTTTCCAGAGTTATCCTGTTCAAACCAAAAAGCTCGAGAAAAGAAAGCCGGGAAATATTTTTGATTGCAATAACCAGGAGGTGTAGGCGGTGATAACAAATAGAAGAGCGATTACAGCGTCCTCATTCTTATCGATGTTTTTTCTTGGAGTTGGTGCCGCGATAATCGGGGCGGCTGCACGGAATATCGGGCTCACCGCTTACCAGATTGGATTGATGATGTCAATACAGAACCTGGGTTTCATGCTTGCCGTAATGATAACAGGCGCGTTCTCCGACACATTCGAGAAGCCAAAACTATTATTCGCGGGCAGTCTTGTGCTTGCAGTATCTTTTTTTACTTTCTACCTGAACGGCTCTTTCATGTTAAACCTTTTCATAATGTTCTTTATCGGTATTGGCCTTGGCTTCTATGAAGGGGTAACCGACGTGATGCTTATGGACATACATAAAGAAAAAGAAAGCCTGTACATAAACATCAATCATTTCTTTGTAACCTTTGGGGCCCTCATGATTACCCTCTATCTCCTCTTCCTCCAGATGAACTGGCGAAAGTCGATTACTCAATCGGCAATTGTCGTTTTTCTCCTTGCCGTATTTTTTCTACTGGCAAGGCTCAGGATTGAAAAAAAAGAAGTTGAAAAATTATCGGCAAGACTCAGGTTTTTAAGAGGGCAGAAGACTGTTGGTGTGCTTTTCATCGCGACTATATGCACAGTTGGACTGGAAATGGGTTCAGTGGGGATTTTGACCACCTTCCTCATGGAGTTAAGAAGCTTTAATCAGGTTACATCAAAGATCGGACTGATAATTTTTCTCTCAGGTATTGCGACAGGCAGAATTCTGGTCGGCACATTAACAAAAAAACAGCAGATTTTTAACAACATTATGCTGCTCTTCGGCATGTCAACTATTTTATTCAGCTGTGTTTATTTTATTAATGCCGGTATTATCACATATATTCTCATATACCTGGCAGGCATCACGGTTTCATCACTACTTCCGCTCATCATCACCCTTGCGGGTCTCACATATATAGAAATGTCCGGAACAGTAATCGGGATCATTAAATTAGCCCTGCCTATAGGCGGAATACTTATTCCCTTTATGCTTTCTCTGTTGTCAAAGTATGTTTCACTTCAAATCGCACTTCTATTATTTCCAATCATTGCCGGTCTGAGTTTTATTATACTTTTTATGAACAGGAAAGAATTTCGATCCAAAATCCTGTAAGATATTAATAGAAAAGTCCACGCCTATCAGGACGCCCTGTATAATATCTCAAAAAAGAAACATTTGACTACATTCTATAATGCTTTTATATTTCGGTTTTAATTTGATAATATTACTCTTATAAAAATATTCCTTCACAGGGAGCATCCGATGAAAAATTATACAATGGTTGTACTGGTAAAACAGGTTCCGGATACGAAAAACATTACCGGTGAGGCAATGAAAGAAGACGGAACTGTCAACAGAGGGATTCTTCCTGCGATCTTTAATCCCGAGGATCTCAACGCCCTTGAAATGGCTCTGCAGGTCAAAGAGCAATTCGGGGGAACGGTAAGTGTAATAACAATGGGCCCTCCCGCCGCAGTTGAGGTTTTGAAAGAGGCGTTCTACAGGGGCGCTGACAATGTATACCTCTTAAGTGACAGAAAGTTTGCGGGTTCAGATACGCTCGCTACTTCTTTTGCATTAAAGCAGGCTGTAATTACAAAAATTCCGGACTTTGATATTGTGTTCTGCGGGCGCCAGGCAATCGACGGTGATACAGCACAGGTTGGACCGCAGACTGCGGAGAAACTTGATGTGCCTCAGCTCACGTATGTTGTAAAAATTGAATCCCTGGAAGATAAAAAAATAAAGGTAAAAAAGCTGATTGATAACGGCTCTGAAGTGGTTGAGGCTGATCTCCCCGCGCTGCTTACGGTGACAGACACGGCGAATGAACCGAGGCCCTATATCGCAAAGAAGCTTCTGAAATACCGGAAGGCTGCAAGTGAATTTGATCTTGAAAGGCTTCTGCCCGGGTACCCTCAATTTAAAAATTCAAAAGCTCTCAAAGAACACCTCATAAGCAGAGGACTATATGTCGAAGTCTGGAACAGTACAGATATTGAGGCGAATTTTGAGGATGTGGGGTTTGCCGGCTCACCAACTATGGTTAAAAAGATAGAAAGCATTTCGCTTACAGGCAAGGGGTTCAAAAAAATAGAGCCTACAGATGAAGGAATCAAGGGCTTTGTTGCCGAACTTATCGAAGATCATACATGGTAATTCAATCCAGTCAAAGTGAGGAGAGATTTCATGGCGAAATATGGAGAGGTATGGGTTTACGCTGAACAGGAATGGGAAACACTGCAGGAAATCGGAATCGAGCTTCTTTCAAAAGGCAGAGAACTGGCTGGAGCACTCGGTGTAAATCTTTCTTCTGTTCTTATCGGCTATAATGTAAAGAGGCATGCAGATCCTCTATTCCAGCACGGCGCTGATAAGGTATATGTGTGCGACAGCCCGGCACTTGAACACTACGATACAGTAAAATACGCCAAAGCCCTGTCGGATTTAATCAAAGAGTACAAACCGGAGGTTGTTCTGTTCGGGGCTTCTACACGCGGCAGAGACCTCGCTCCAAGGATAGCTTCAACACTTAAAGTAGGCCTTACAGCGGACTGTACAGACCTGCAGATAGGAGATTTCAAGAAGCCGGGCGGGGAAGAGTATAAAAACCTCCTCTACCAGATAAGGCCGGCATTCGGCGGTAATATTATCGCCACAATTGTAAATCCCAACACAAGGCCCCAGATGGCTACAGTCAGAGAAGGGGTGATGCCTGTCCCTCCTGAACAGCCCGGCAGGAGAGGAGAAATTATCGTAAAAAACCCTGAATTAAAAAATCTTAAAAATATTACACGCATCCTGAAAAGAGAAAAAACAGAAAAAAAAGTTAACCTCAAAGCCGCCCAGATTATCGTTTCCGGGGGATACGGTGTTGGCTCAAGAGATAACTTTAAACTGATATACGATTTTGCAGGGGCACTCGGAGCAGAGGTGGGCGCGAGCAGGGCCGCAGTTGACGCGGGGTTCGTTGCGAAGGACCACCAGGTTGGACAAACAGGGACAACAGTAAGGCCAAAACTCTATATCGCGTGCGGCATCTCCGGGTCAGTGCAGCACAGGGCGGGCATGGACAAGGCCGCGAAAATAGTTGCCATTAACAAAGATCCTGAGGCGCCCATATTCGGCGTTGCTCATTACGGCATTATCGGAGATCTCAACGAGGTAATTCCAATTATGATAGAAGATATCAAGAAAAGGCGGGTGGATTAGCAAGGAAATACAATTTAAAAATATTTAGCAGCTGCAAAGCAGCAAGGACGGCTTATGGAAAATTACTTTACCGATAACGAAGATATTCAACTTCTCTTTAACAATATTGACCTTACTGAAGTGATCGCCTTAAGAGAGGGCGATTACTCTGATGCCACAGAATTTGATTACGCGTTTACAAACGCAGAGGACACAAGGGAAGGATACAGGGAAATACTCACCCTCATAGGAGATATTTCAGCACAAATCATTGCTCCTATGGCCCCGGATGTGGACGAAGAAGGCTGTCACTTCAATGCCGGGACGGTTACCTATCCCGAGGGAATACAAAAATCCCTGGATATGCTGCGAAAATCAGATCTTATGGGTTTTACCCTGCCGAGACGGTACGGCGGTCTCAACCTCCCGGGCTTCATCTATTCCATCGGCATTGAGATGGTATCACAGGCTGACGCGAGCTTAATGAATATTTTCGGCTTACAGGCCATAGCTGAGACGATCAATCAATTTGCTGATGAAGAATTAAAAGCAAAATACCTCCCTCAATTTTCAAGCGGAAGCGTCACCGGAGCAATGGCTCTGACAGAACCGGACGCGGGGTCCGACTTACAGGCGGTCCAGCTCAAGGCAACCTATGACGAGTCAGAGGACATCTGGCACCTTAACGGGATGAAGAGGTTTATCACAAACGGATGCGGGGATATCCTGCTCGTGCTTGCGAGAAGCGAGCCCGGTACGAAAGACGGGAGAGGGCTCTCAATGTTTCTCTGTGAGCATGATGAATCCCTTGCCGTGCGGAGGATCGAGAATAAACTGGGGATACACGGCTCACCTACCTGCGAGCTCCAGTTTAACAATACCAAGGCCTATCTTATCGGGAAAAGAAGAATGGGTCTCATACGCTACGTTATGGCTCTCATGAACGGAGCACGGGTCGCCATCTCAGCACAGGGAATCGGTATTGCCCAGGCAGCCTACCTGGAAGGACTGGAATACGCACTGGCACGCGAACAGTTCGGAACTGCGATTGCCGATATACCCCTCGTTTATGATATGCTGGTTAACGCCCGGGTAAGTATTGAAGCAGCAAGGCTCCTGCTTTATGATACATCACTGGTTGTAGACTTAAAATTCGGGTATGATGAAAAATTCGAAAAAACTGACAGGCCGCCGTCCGAACTGAGAGAGATGAAAAAATACTACACCTCACTCGCGGCGCTCCTCACTCCCATGTCCAAGTACATTTCAACTGAATACGCAAATAAGGTTTCATACGACATGCTGCAGGTACACGGAGGTACCGGCTTCATGAAAGATTTTAATATTGAGAGACATTACAGGGACGCACGAATAACAAACATATATGAAGGAACAACACAACTGCAGTACGTAGCGGCAATAGGCGGGGTTATCACAGGAGTCATGGAACCCGAGCTGGATAAAATGGAAGCTCTTTTTAAAGAAAACTTTCAAAAGCCCTTTCTGAAGGAATTAAGGGAGAAACGGGAACTATTAGGCAAGGTAGTTGATTTTATCAAGAAAAAAGATGATAGAACCTACCAGTCCTACCACTCCGGAAAGCTCGTGGATATGGCAACAAAACTGTACACTTCATACCTGTTTCTCAAATACGCTCCATTTTCTGATAATAAGAAAAGAACCACGGCAATCTTCTTTGAAAGGGAAATGCCCGAAATAGAAAAAAATTATGCCGTTGTTACAAGCGGAAAGAGCGTGGCTATTGATGAGTATGCCGCATTGCTGAATGAACCCTCGCAGTGATTTTAATTTATTCAGCCATAGACAACTTCTCCTTCTTCTTTTGCCTCATTTATTATTAAAGAATGTCCTCTTTCCCACTCTTCGTCAGAATAATATATAATATCAAAAGGTTTCATAACCTCCTCAATCAATTTTCTATGTATACCTCTTGTTATTTCTACTCTTTCAAATATGTTTTTATTTCTAAAATCTTTTGAAACAATTATGATATCAATATCACTATCTTTTTTTTCTTCACCTTTTGCATAAGAACCAAAAATTACTATTTTTTCAGTATCAATCCCTCTTGCTTCAAGTAATTCTATTAAAGTTTTCTTTATTTTTATAATTTCTCTTTTAACCATAACAATAATTCCTTTGTTTGGACTAATATCTTTTCCGTTCTATCTTTTTTATATTGTTTTAAGAGACTTTCAAGTTCATCTGGATATCTTGTAGGGACGCTCAAATCGTTTAAATCTTTTTTCTGGCATTTTCACCCCCATATCACAGAATGCAACCATTATTATACTTAATATTCAAAAAGAAAGCTACACCTTTGAATAACTTTTATAGGATTTTTTAGGTACTAGTACCTCAAACTGTTTTCTTTTTTCTATATGTATAACATGAAAATAAGTATATAGGCAAATAAACTTTTCAATCATTATGATAAGTTATTTCTTGCCTATGATATTTACCTAATTATTTATTCGGAAGTCTCACTTGTTTTTCACTAAATATGGGGGTAAAGAACCCTTAAATTTCCAGCTTTCTCAGAGGCGCCTCATTCATCAGCTTAACTGTTTCTTTCATACTTTCCATGCCGTCAGAGGTAGTCAAACCTTTTAAACACATTGCGGCCATGGCATTGGCAAACTTCATCGTTCTTTCGAGGTCCCACTCTTCGTGGATACCGTACAGCATACCGGCGCAAAAAGCGTCACCCGCGCCAACAGTGCTTTTTAGAAGTCTTTCAGGACAGTAATGGGAGGGCGCAAAAAACGGCTCAGAGCCTTTCATAGCGGCATAGGCCCCTTCCGGGAAGTGGATACAGATAAGCTCACTTTCACTATTCTCCATGAGCGCCCCCAGTGCCTTTTTGAGGTTACCGGTATTCAATTTACCGGATTTTTCTCTTATCTCATATCCTGTTGTTCTCCCAGCTTCAATCTCGTTGAAAATAAGGTAATCGGTGTACTTCAGCGCCGGGAGAACAATTTTGTTAAACCTGTAACTGCTTTCGCTTACAACATCAACAGATGTTTTCAATCCGCTGTCTTTGGCCATCTTTAAAACACGGGCCATCATTGTTCCATACTCAGGGTCCGGCCCGTCCAGTATATCAAGCAACAGGATGTATCCAATGTGAAACATTTTTGTTCTTATTTTCGAAAAATCAATGTGATCTATACTGAAATATTTACCGGTGCCTTTATTATGAAAATATGTTCTGTTACCTGTTCCATTTACCGTAATCACATCCGTATAGGATGTACGCACGCCATCCATAAACCGCATCATTGACGAATCAATTTTGTGCTTTTTCAGATCTTCCATGATATAATTTCCATCTTCGTCGTTACTTATAAGGCCGATGCCGTAAAGCGGTATATCTGCTTTCAAAAGAGCCAGATCCTTAAGGACGTTGTACGCGCATCCGCCGCTGGCCCTTTTCTCTTCAAAAATTAATGACAGCATCCCCTCATCCGGCCACAGATCCACTACCTTAACATGATCTATAATAAAGTTACCAGCCGCTGTAATCCCCGTTTTCTCCAATGGTAAACCCCCGATTTCAAATGTTACAACATCTTATTATAATATTTCCCATTTTGAAAAAAAGACATTATTTTTTTTAAAAGTAAACCATAAAATGGAAAACAGTTTTCAGAAAGCGGCTCGAATCATCCTGAAGGCCAGGTACCTCAGCGCTTTCACCGGATCCGGGATATCATTTGAAAGCGGGATACCCACCTTCAGGGGAGAGAACGGCCTGTGGACTAAATATGACCCCGAACTATTCGATATATCATACTTCACCGCAAATCCCGCTGAATCCTGGAAATTGTTGAAAAAACTTTTTTTTGAATCTTTTGCGGAATCAAAACCAAACGACGCCCACTTTGTTCTCTCCCGCCTTGAGCAAAAAGGCTTTCTAAAAATAATTATAACTCAGAATATCGACAATCTTCACTTCGAGGCAGGAAGTAAGAATGTGGTAGAATATCATGGAAACTCTCAAAACCTTATATGCATAGCCTGCAGAAAGCTGTACATGGCAAGCCCCGAATTGATTGAGAACCTCCCTCCGGTCTGTGAATGCGGCGGAATATTAAAACCCGACATGGTATTCTTCGGGGAGGAGATTCCCGGCAGTGCTGTAGTAAACGCTCAAAGGGCCCTGAAGAAAACTGATGCAATGCTTGTCGTTGGTACCACAGGCGAGGTGTATCCAGCTTCAATGATACCTATAGAAGCGAAGAGGAGAGGGGCAGAAATCATTGAAGTAAACATCAAACCATCAAGTTACACGAATGAAATAACGGATATTTTCTTTCAGGGAAAAGCCACCGTCATGTTAAATAAACTGGAAAGAGAGATTGATAGATATAATCCCTAAACCGAAATCCACTCTTCCTTATTATTCACCCTGTACAGCCTGTTCATAACTTTCTGGATATAGGCACCGTCTTTCAATGACGGTACCGCCGGTTTATTTTCATACACACACTTCACAAAATTATACTGGCTTCCTATATGCCCTCTGAGCCACGCGGTATTAAACCTGGGACCCGGAAAATTTGATCTCGAGCCGGGGTCCTTATTTAAAGTTTCAACAGCCTTGTAACCTCTTTCCCCCCCTATCGGGCCTTCACTGTCACGCGCGTCATAAATCCACACGAAGCCGGGGTTCATGAGGTTAAAGCGGATCGCGCCATCTGTGCCATAAAGCTCAAGGTCGAGGTCATCGTTGCTTCCCGCAATTATCTTTGATGCCTCTATTGTCCCGTATGCCCCGTTTTTCATTCTGGCATTTATGAATACATGATCCTCGGTATCGATCTTTGTCAATTTCCCGTCTTTATCAGGTCTTTCCGGAAATAGAATCACACTGTCCATACTCATTCGATCATACTCACCAAGCAGATAAAACACCAGGTCGATAGCATGTGATCCCATATCATACAGAACCCCGCCCCCTGACTCATCCATGCTCTGCCTCCAGCCGCGGAATTTATCAGGATTCAGGTTGCTCGAATGGTAATAAATTATCCTGAATGAGATCGGTTTTCCGGGAAAGCCTTCTTCCATCAACATTTTCATTTTCATGGATGCCGGGTAGAACCTGTTGTGGAAGGCAATTTGATTCACCACTTCCGATTTTTCTGCCGTGCTCACAATGTCATCCGCTTCTTCATCCGTGATGCACAGCGGTTTATCAGCATATATATGTTTCTTAGCTTTTAAAGAGTTTATTATCTGCTCATGGTGCACCTTATTCGGCGTGCATACGTCAATAATATCGATGTCCTTTCTTTCAAGAAGATCCGTGTAATTACTCGTCGCGAATTCGTACCCGAAATCATCTTTTAACCGTTCCGCCTTGCTCAAGGTCCTGTTGCAGATTCCGACTAGCTTTACTTTAAAGGGCAGTCCGTCGTAAAAAAGCGGCATGTTCACGTAGTTGTATGTATGGGTTTTTCCCATAAACCCCGCGCCAATAATTCCGATACCGAAAGTTTTCATACAATACCTCCATAAACATCATCTTATAGATCAGCAATTACCACTTCAATCCCTTTATTGCCGAACTTTTCAACGATGCTTTTGCCAACCCCGCTATCTGTAATTATTTTGTCCACCATGGTAATATCCGCGTATTTCACGAATGATTTTCTCCCGAACTTGGAACTATCTGCTATCACAATAACCTCATCTGCAATGTTTACCATTTTTTCCTCTAAATGTGAAATATTCAAATCAGAGGTAAAAAACCCCTCTTCCAGCAGTACACCGTCACATCCCACGAAGAGCTTATCAGCATGGAAATCAGCCAGATTTTTCTCAGTAAGGGGCCCGATCAGGTCCGGTATTTCTCTTCTTAAAAAGCCGCCAAATATTAAAACATCAATATTTGAATTAAATAAGGTGCTTGCAACTGCCAGAGAGGTGGTTGCCACTGTTATAACTATACCTGATTTGACAAGCTCTCTTGCAAGGTATAATGTTGTAGTGCCTGTGTCTAAAATAACATTTTCTCCGGGCTCTATCAAGCCGGCAGCCTGATTAGCAATGGCCTTTTTTTCTTTTATGTTCTTCTTTTCCCTGTGACTAAACGAACCATCAAGGAAAAGTTTGTTTTTTGCTAAAACCCCGCCGTGAACCTTTGTAACATAACCCATCTGATCAAGCGTTAAAAGGTCCCTTCTAACAGTCATGTCAGAGACATCAAACATCTCTTTTATCTCCGCGATAGAAACCCTGCCGTTCTTTTCTAGAAGTTCAAGTATCCTGGATTGACGCAGGTTCATAATAGCTGTACCCGAAATATCCTGAAAATAATTTTACTAAATGATGTTGCTTTTTAATGTTATATATGTTATAATATGTTAGATTCAACCATAAATCAACATATTTTTAAAGAAATTTAGGTATGGAGAATTAACATATGAAAGAAAAGATGAAATCAGCGCTATTTTACGGTAATAAAGAGGACATGAGAATTGAATCTATTGATGTCCCTGAAATCGCAGACGGAGATGTACTTCTAAAAGTAAAAGCGTGCGGTATTTGCGGCTCGGACGCGAGAAGCTACTTTAACGGTGTTGAAAAGCGGTATAAAATCCCCATAATTTTCGGCCATGAGCTCACGGCAGAAGTTTTTAAAGCGGGCAGCAAAGTTACCGGATATGCACCCGGTGAGCGTGTTGTGGTCGCGCCCATCTACGGGTGCGGGCAGTGTGAGTTCTGCGTATCGGGTAAAGAGAACCTCTGTGAAAATGTGGTTGTTTTCGGGTGTACCTATGACGGGGGATTTGCTGAATATATGAAGATCCCTGAGAAAGGGGTCCAGAGAGGAGTCCTTGTTAAGATAGTGGATGAAATAACAGACGAGGAAGGCACAATGATCGAGCCCTTCAGCTGTGTACTGCACGGCCTTCGGAGACTTAATATACAGCCAGGCGACTCTGTTGTCATTTTCGGCTCAGGGCCGATCGGTCTTGCTCACATGCTCATCTCAAAAAAGATCGGCGCCGGTAAAGTCGCGATAGTCGATATGGTTGAAAGCAGGCTGGAGCAGGCGGTTTCTTTCGGGGCGGAAATTACAATTAATGCCGACAGCACTGACTGGGAAAAAAAGGTTCTTGATTTTGCGGGAAGGAATGGGGCAGACATAGTAGTAACAGCAGCACCGAGTGTGGGAGCGATTGAAAGCGGAATAAAAATCCTGAAAAACGATGGAAAACTTTTGATCTTCGGAGGTCTCCCCCATGGAAGCATGTGGAATATGGACCCGAATATTGTACACTACAATGAAATCACCATCACGGGAAGCATCGATGCAACAATAGACGACTTCAGGCGGGCGGCCGAAATGGCCCCTTCGCTCAACCTGAATAAATTTATAACTCATACATTCCCTATTGAAAAAACCGTGGACGGCATGGAGGTGATGAGAAAGAAGGAGGGATTGAAGGTAATCCTCGATACAAATCAGGCCTGAACTGCAGCGAATAAAATCCGGCAACAGCAAAATATTAAAGGAGATATAAAATGTTTGAAAACATCAATCCCAGGGATTTAGAGGAAGGAAGAAAGTATCTTATGTCAGGTTCTGTGGGAGGCGGCTTACCCATTCTCATCGAAAGCGGTAAAGGAGCTGTAATTAAAGACAGTAAGGGAAAAGAGTATATTGATTGTACCTCCCAGGCATGGACCTTTAACATCGGGGTAGGCCATCCAAAGGTAATAGAGGCTGTCACCGAGCAGATTCAGAAGATTTCGCATGTAAGAACCAGCTTTGAGACTGTTCCCAAGCTGCTGCTGCTTAAGAAATTAGGTGAAGTCGCCCCTAAAAATTTAAAGAAAATAAGCTTCTGTCTTCACGGCTCGATTGCCAACGAATCCGCTCTTAAGCTGGCCATCATCAATAATCCTGAAGGAATTAAGTTTCTTTCGCCCTTTGAAAACTACTCCGGAAGGACGCTTGCCACAATAGCGGCAAGCTGGCCCTATCATCCTCTTAATAAATTATTCGCGCCTTATATGGAGCACTTTGTCCGCATTCCAAACGCGTACTGCTACAGGTGTCCTTTCAGCATGGAATACCCGAAATGCGGCATTATGTGTGCCGAGTATGTTAAAACCCTGATTGAAAGGGGATTGGAGCCTGTTATTGCCATTATCATGGAACCCCTGCAGGCAAGCGGCGGGATGATAGACTTTCCTGAAGGGTACCTTAAACGGATAAGGGAGATATGCGATGAATTCGGGATACTCCTGATTTTTGATGAGATCCAGACCGGATTCGGAAGGCTCGGCGCCATGTTCGCATGTGAACTGTACGGTGTATACCCTGATATAATGTCATTCGGCAAGGCTATTGCGGGCGGCTTCCCCCTGGCCGGAGTGATGCAGAGAGCGGACCTTGAACCACCTGCTCCGGCATCTGATTCATTTACTTTTGCCCATTTTCCGGTTTCATTTGCCGCTGCAATAGCGACACTTGATGTAATCAAAGAGGAAAACCTTATTGATAAAGCGAAAAAAATGGGTGCCTACTTCACCTCGCGTTTGAAAGAGCTTCAGAATAAGTACGAGCTCATCGGTGATATAAGAGGTCCCGGGCTGATGATCGGTATTGAGCTGGTTAAAAACAGAAAAACAAAAGAGATGGCAAACGATATATGCCACCAGATAGTGAAAGACTCTATTGAAGACGGGGTAATCTTCGGGGAGAGCAAGTTCAAAGGAATCGGCAATGTTCTCAAGATAAAACCGCCTCTTGTAATATCAGAGGCCCAGGCAGACAGGGTTCTAAAAGTTTTCGAGAGCCACATTAAAAAACATCAGGACAGGCTGGCAAAATAATCGGAATGATAAACAGCAGTCCGTAAAACATCACTGCAGGGCGAGCCTGTTTCATAAACAAAAATATTCTTTAACAAGGCGGCACTAAATGAATGAAATTCATAAAACTATTCTCGATGAATTCTACACAAACGCGAAAGGGGTATTTAAAGAAATTGGCGAAAAAAGTATGCAGGACATTGTTTCTCTTATATTAGACGCAGAGAAGATATACGTCCTGGGAATAGGCCATTCAGGGATGTTCGGCAGAATCCTGGCAATGAAGCTCAACCATGTCGGCCTGAAGGCTTATACAATTTTCGATGAGATTAACCCGCCCTTTCACGAGAATGACCTGCTCATCGCGATATCACAGTCAGGCGGGACAGCAACGGTCGTTACACTGGCTGAAAAGGCAAAGAAGCTTGGAGGCAGGGTGCTCGGGATTACCTCAAACACAGACTCACCCCTGGGGAGCATATCAGACGGGATTCTTAAAATAAGCAAACATGCCGGGGACATCTCATTTTCAGGGCTTGCCGCGATTGGCGATAAACACAACCAGAATTTATTGGGGGCTCTGTTCGGATTTAACATCTATATACTATTCTATACTCTTGTGGTAATGCTGGCAAAGGAAAAAAATGAAAGCCCTGATTCAATCAACACAAGACACGCCAATCTGCAGTAATTTTTATGTTACTCCGTAACTTTTGCCTGACAGTTAAGGCGTGTTAGACGAAATTGGTGCTGAATTTGGTTGCGGCCAGGGGCCGCGCGAACCGTGCGGTAAGCTCTTACCAATACCATGCCGGAGGTTAAAATATGTATCTTACTTTTGACGTTGGAACAACATCTGTTAAAACCGCCCTCTACAGTATAGAAGGAAACCAGATCTACAAAGTCATAAAAGACTATAGTCTAAACTCACCGCATGTCGACTGGTACGAGGTTAAGCCTGAAACATACTGGGCATCCGTTGAGGAGGGATTCAGAGAAATAATCGCGAAAAGCGGAACAGCGCCGGCTGATATAAAATCAATTTCAGGCTGCAGCCAGGGTGAAACAATTATTTTACTTGACAGTGACGGCAGCTCTGTCCGGCCCGCGATTGTGTGGTACGACAACCGGTCAAGGAAAGAGGCAGATGAATTAAAGGTTATCATGGAAACCGGTGAGTTTTACAAAATAACCGGTATTCTGGAAATGGATCCTATGTGGAGCGCGCCTAAAATCCTCTGGGTTAAAAATAATGAAACAGGTGTATTTAATAGAACAGCCAAGATCATGCTTGTTGAGGATTACATCACATACAGGCTGACAGGTAACTTCGTATCATCCGCTTCCCTGCTGTCAACAAGCGCTCTTATAGATATACACAAAAGACAGTACTGGTGTAAAACTGTTGACTACTTAGGTGTAAGGGAAATGCTGCCTGATATTATTGCTGAGGGAAGCATAGCGGGTAAGATAAGACCATCTGTTGCCGATGAGCTCGGTATAAGTAAGAGTACGGTTGTTGTCAAGGGCTCGATGGACCAGAATACAAGCGCTGTCGGTGCCGGAAACATAAAACCCGGCATCATAACTGAAACTACAGGATCAGCCATGGCAGTAGCCGTGACCTCTGAGGACCCTGTATTTAAAGAAGGTGTAAGGCTTCCGTTTCAACCACATGTAATTCCAGGCAAATATCTCGTACTTCCCTTCGCCGAAACCGCCGGGATAGTGTATAAATGGTTCAGGGATGAGTTCGCGAATGAGCACAAATCGGGCCCGGCTGATTCTGAATCAGTTTATGAAAGATTAAATGCGATGGCTTCAACCATACCTCCCGGATCCGACGGCCTTGTTTTCCTACCCTATCTCGCGGGCGCTGCTTTCCCTGAAAATGATACATACGCCAGAGGAGTATTCTACGGAATTACACTCAGGCACGGAAAGGCGCACTTTACAAGGGCTATTCTGGAATCAATCGGTTTTCTGATGAAAAAAATACTAACACACATTGAGCAGTCCGGCATAAAAATAGAGGAGATACGGTCAATGGGCGGCGGAGCACGATCGGAACTATGGCTTCAGATCAAGTCCGACATCTGCAATTATCCTATTGTAAGAATGGAAGAAGAGGAAACTTCAACACTGGGTGCCGCACTGTTAGCATCCGTTAAAGTGGGAGACTACTCAACCCTAAAAGAAGCGGTAGACACTATGGTGAAAACAGGGAAGAGATTCAAACCGGACAGGAAAAATACTGATATTTATTCTAAAAACTATTCTATATATAATGAATTATACCATTCTATAAAGCCTCTTTTTAGAAAATACAATTGAAACTGTCGAGTGAATCCGCGGGGATGGAATTTAATTCCACGTCAGTTTCAGGACATGTTTGAAAGACGCCCCTGCATTATGAGATGTTATTTTATTTTATTTCTCTTTTAGAAATTCATTTAGCCTCAGTAGAGCATCTTCCGCTTTCTTAAAACCGGGATTCAGCCTTAAAACTGTTTCCAGCTCTTTTTTACTGCTGTAATAATCACCTGCCCCCGCTAAAAGAGACGCCAGATTGAAATGGTACTGAAAATTGTCCGGGTCATAGACTATCGCAGCCCTAATTGACCCTATGGCTTTTTTATTGTCCCCTATCCTGCTGTAACAGGTTCCCAAAAGATTGTGCGCCACCGCGGACTTCGGCCTCAGGGAAACTGCCCTTTTGTACATGGCAAGAGCTTCTGTTATGTTATTATTCTTAAACTGATCCTCAGCTTTAATCAACAGCCCGTTGAAATATATCTCCTCCGTGTGATGTAATAAAAATTCGGTATTTTTGTCATATGGATAAATTTCAATAGCCTTTTTAAATTCGAAAATTGC
>SDBS01001268.1_pt1 | contig 25699 bp, 31 predicted proteins | sample 2277091 | NCBI WGS metagenome assembly SDBS01 (sample SAMN10404972, study PRJNA504765) | marine sediment metagenome | isolation source: marine sediment core GS10_PC15, 163 cmbsf | place: Arctic Ocean: Southern Knipovich Ridge | collected 2010
GAGAATAGGAGGAAAAAGCACAAAAAGTATTAAAAATATAATCAAAGCAAATATTGATTGCTATAAATCCTGGAAAATAAATGGATTAAAAATAAATCCAATAATAATTTTTATCAAACCTTTATCAAAAATTTCCCAATTTATTAAAAAATACAATTGATTGGTGGTAAAAACAAGGTTGTAGAAAATATTAAGATTGACCATATTCCTCGTTTGTTTATAATAGAAATATATGGACCAAGAAGAAAAACTAAAAAATATAGATGCTGACGAAATAAATCTGATGGATTATGTTATGGTAATTTTAAAAAGAAAATGGTTAGTTTTTGGTATATTTTTAATATTTATTATTGTAGTTGGGGTTTTTAGTTATTTCACTCCAAAAATCTATGATATTGATACCTCCCTGGAAATAGGAAAAATAGGAAAAACAATAATAGAAAAACCTATACAAGTGGTAGAAAAAATTGAAAATAATGTTTATAAATTATCTGTTATAGAAAAATTAGGAATAGAGGGTGGATATTCTAAAATAAAAGCGGAATATATTAAAAACACTGATTTAGTTAAAATAAAAGCGAAATCCGACAATCCGGAGTTGTCTAAAAGTATTTTAGAAGAAATGAATAATTTAATTTTGGCCGAGCATCAAGAAAAAATTGATACTCAAAAAGAATTAATTGAAAGCAATATAGAGACAACTCAAGATAAAATCCAATTAGTAGAGAACGACATTGAAAGAATAGAAAATAAAATAAAACCTTTAGAGAACGACATTGAAAGAATAGAAAATAAAATTGAATATAGCGAAGAAGAGAAAGAGAATTTGGAGGCAAAAGTTGAGGCTTTAGAAAAGGTTTTAGTTTACGAACAGACACCAGGCACTCAATTTGCTTTATTTGACACTAAAGAAAAATTAGCCAGTAAAAAACAAGAGATAGAAGATTTATACTCAAGAATTAACTATTTAACAATAAACATTGAGGATTTAAATTTAACAGTTAATTCTTCGGAAACAAGCATCAGAGATTTAAATACTCAAATTAATTCTTTAAGAGCGTCTTTAAGTAGTGTTAAGAATACCGAAGTAATAAAAAAGCCCATTATTTCTGCGATAAAACAGAGATTTTTATTAAATGTGACTATAGCCGGAGTTTTGGGATTATTTGTGGGAGTATTTTTAGCGTTTGGTAAAGAGTGGTGGCAAAGAAGTAAAACTCGCTAATCTTCTATCAATTAAAGTTAAATCTAAAATACTAAGAACCCCTTTTAAAAAGGGGTTTTAGTTATAATCAATTCGTCTTTCTTTTTATTGTGTTCCTCCTTTAAATACAAGATTAACAGTTTTTAGAATAATTTTAAGGTCTAAAAGTAAAGAACGGTTTTTAATATAATAAAGCTCGTATTGTAATTTCTCTAAAGCGTCTTCAACTGAACTTCCGTAGGAAAAATCTACCTGAGCCCAGCCAGTAAGACCAGGCTTTACTATGTGTCGTATTTGGTAAAAAGGAATTTTCTTTTCCAATTGGTCCACAAATTCCGGTCTTTCCGGTCTTGACCCAATAAAACTCATTTCTCCCTTTAAAATATTCATAAATTGGGGGAGTTCATCAATTAAGGTTTTTCTTAAAACTTTTCCGACTCGGGTTATTCTGGAATCATTTTTTTGGGCCCAAATAGCTTTACCTTTTTCTGCTTCTTTCTTCATTGAGCGAAACTTGATTAAATTAAAAACTTTTCCATCTTTTCCTACTCTTTTTTGAGAATAGAAAACAGGTCCTGGACTATCTATTTTTATGGCTAAGGCTACTAAGGGAAAAAGTAAAAGAAACACTATTCCCAGAATCAAACTTATTAAAAGATCAACTGCCCTTTTTACTCCTTCATATATTTTTGTCTCTCTTTGTCTTAAATTTTTTAAAAACCAAATCTCATCAATCTGAAGAAGAGGAATTTTGCCGGTAATTTTTTCGTAAAAATCAGGGAAACTTTCAAAATTAAACAAGGACAAATGTTGATATAGATATCTGGCAATCTCGGGGCACCTATGGAGATTAACGGCCGAGATTACAGTATGAATATCAGAGTTTAGTTGTAAATCAGATAATTTGTCTTTTTGATGATTTATTAAAGAAATAACTTCATATCCTAATTGAGGATTTGAATTGATAATTTCAACCAGTTCACGGGATTGAGAATTTTCTCCGATAATTAAAAGTTTGTTAGAAAAAGTCGGGAATTTGACGAGGAAATTATAGATATGACGCCATATAGAGAACAATATAAAAAATACGATTAAATTTAGAAAAAGAATTGTTTTCGGCGTAATTCCTGATAAAAAAGGAGCGAAATAAAAAATAGCTGTTGCTAAAAAGCCACAAAGAACCAAGCTTTTTATAAGGACAGTATAAAAAGCTAAAGTATTTTTAGCCAAATTTAAATCGTAGAGTCCAAAGATATAAAATATTATTAACCATACCAAATATACGATGGTAAATGGAAAAAAAAGCTTCTGCCAAATCTGGATATCAAATCGGGAACCCAAGCGAATATTCAATGTTATCCATAAAGCTAAATATAAAATTGAAATATCTCCCGCTATTAATAGTCCTTTTTTAATTTTCGTAAAGAAATTACTCATTTTACTATCTTAATTTTAGATTATTTCTTATTGTTTGACAATCAATGTTCTTACAATCAAAAAAAGTCCTCCGATTTGAAGACTTTTGGATTTATTGTATTTTATCTAATTTCACCTAATTACTTTGGTTGCTGGAAACTCAATTATTCCTTCACAGTCCATTCTTTTGAGTTTTGGAATTAGTTCCCGAATCTTTCTTTTTTCGCAATCAAACGAAATACTATACCAATTTTCTTCAACAATTTTCCTAACAGTCGGCAATTTTAACTTTGGCAAAATCTTTAAAATTCCTTCCAATTTTTTTCCCGGGACGTGCATTATTAAACTTACCTCTTCCTCGGCTTTAATCACCCCCTGAAGTAAAAGAGCCATCTTTTTTATTTTTTCTTTTTTCCATTGGTCCTGCCAGGCAGTTTTATTGGCAATTAATTTTGTTGAACTCTCTAAGACCGTATCTAAAACCTTTAAATTATGGGCTTTAAGCGAGGCTCCTGTTTCGGTTATGTCAATTATGGCATCAACAAACCTCGGCGGTTTAACTTCGGTTGTTCCCCAAGAAAATTCTACTTTCGCCTTAACCCCTTTTTTCTTTAAATAACTTTTAACGAGACCTACTGCCTCGGTAGAAATAGTTTTTCCTTGAAGATCTTTTACTGATTTTATTTTCGAATCCTCTGAAACGGCCAGAACCCATTTTACTTTCTTTATTTCCTGTTTGGCATATTTTAAATCACAAACCTTGACCACTTTTGCTTTTGTCTCTAAAATCCAGTCGTCGCCGCTAAGACCTAAATCTAATTTTCCTTGTTCCACGTATCTTGGAATTTCTTGAGGTCTTAATAAAAAACATTTAATTTCTGGGTCATCAATTTTTAAAAAATATCCCCTTTTAGGAATAGTAATATTAAAACCAGCTTCCTTAAATATTTTTAAGGTATATTCTTGAAGTGATCCTTTTGGAATTCCTAACTTTAGTTCTTTATCCTCCATTAAATTATAACTTTATTTAAGGGAAATTCTACAATGTCAGTACAGCCAAGTTTTTTCAGCTTTGGTATTAGTACTCTTATCTCTTTTTTATTTACCACCGTTAAAAGATCAAACCAATGCCGTCCTCTTAATTGGGTTACGGTGGGTTTTTTTAAAGATGGTAAAATCTTAAAAACCCCTCCTATTTTTTCTCCGGAAACATGAAGCATCAGTCCTGCCATCTCTTGAGCCAATCTCGCCCCTTTAAGTAAAAACCCTAAATCCTCGATTTTTTCTTTTTTCCATTTATCCTGCCAACTCTTCCGATTAGCAATTAACTCTGGTGTAGTTTCCAACAAAACATCAATAATTTTTAAATTATGAGACTTTAAAGCATTTCCGGTATTGGTAAACTCAACTATGGCATCACCGAAGCAAGGAATTTTTGGCTCGGTTGGTCTGTCACTCCATTCAATTTCTGCCTTGACTTTATGTTTTTTAAAATATTCCTTGGCAATTTCTAAAACCCTAGCCAATACTTTCTTTCCTTTTAAATCTTTTACTGATTTTACTTTTGAATTTTCGGGAACCGCTAAAACTAACTTGGTATTCCACCAGACATTATTACCATAATTAAGTTCAGCCACCTCAACCACTTTTACCTTCTGTTCTAAAAGGCGCACCTTCTGAGTTATTCCGGCATCTATTATTCCTTTTTCTACGCTGGAAGCAATTTCTTCGGTTCTGGCTAAAATACATTCAATTTCAGGGTCGTCTATTTCCAGGCGATATAAATCTTTTTCAAGTTTAACCTTATAGCCGGCTGCCTCAAATAATTTTACGGTCTGGCTTTGCCATTCTCTACTTGGAAACCCAAGTCTTATTTTCTTTTGTTTTTTCATCTGATTTTTTTAAAAAAGCAAGTTTTGCGACCGGTGTGGCAAACCTTGCTAATTTGTTTAACCTTAATTAAAAGAGTGTCGTTATCGCAATCAAGCCAAATTCCTTTAACTAATTGAAAGTGGCCTGAAATTTCACCTTTTGTCCAAAGTTTTTTTCTAGTTCGACTCCAATAAGTAACTTTACCTTCTTTTAAAGTTTTTTTCAAGGCCTCTTTATTCATAAAACCAAGCATTAAAACTTTTTCCGTTTTATAGTCCTGAGTAATTACCGGGATTAAACCGTTTAACTTTTTCCAATTAATTCTTGGCAGTTTTTTAATTGACATTGATTCCTTTTTGTTTTAAATACTCCTTTAGTTCCAGAATTTTTATTTCTCTAAAATGAAACAAACTGGCAGCTAAAGCAGCATCGGCTTTTCCTTTTTGAAAAGCTTTAAGAAAATCCTCCTTTTTCCCCGCTCCACCAGAAGCAATAACAGGAATTGGAACTTCTTCTGAAATTTTTCTTGTGAGTTCTAAATCAAAACCCTCCTTAGTTCCGTCTCTATCCATGCTAGTTAATAAAATTTCTCCTGCACCTAATTGAGCAACTTTCTTTGCCCAAAAAATTGCGTCTAAACCGGTAAATTTTCTTCCGCCGTAAATTGAACATTCAAACCAACAATCCTCTTTTTTTGTTTTAATGGTAGTTTTATCTTTCCTTTTCTCATATCTTCTTTTAGCATCAATCGCCACTACTACTGCCTGAGAACCAAAAACCTCGCTTAATTTCTTTATCAAATTAGGATTTTTAATGGCTGCTGTATTAATTGAAATCTTGTCCGCCCCAGCTCTAAATAGTTTTTTAGCACCTTCTATATCTTTTATTCCACCTCCAACGGTAATAGGAATAAACACTTTTTGACAGGTTTTTTTTACAACTTCTACCATCGTCCCCCTTCTTTCATGAGAAGCAGTAATATCTAAAAAAACTATCTCATCTGCTCCTTCTTTATAATATCTTTCGGCTAATTCCCAAGGTAAACCGGCATATCTTATTTCTTTAAATTTTATCCCTTTAACTACCCTCCCCCCTGGAATAGCCAGATCGCAGTCCATACACGGAATTATTCTACGTGCAAGCATATTTTAGATTTTAGCAAAGTTTTTTAAAATTTGAATACCGGCTTTTCCACTTTTTTCTGGGTGGAATTGAACCCCAAAAATATTTTTAAATCCAATTGCTGAACAGAAGTCTTTCCCGTAATCGGTTTTAGCAATTATAATATTTTTATCTAAGGGTTTAACATAAAAACTATGCATAAAATAAAAGAAAGTTCCTTTTTTAACACCTTTAAAAAGATTTGATTCTTTTTGAAACTTAACTTGATTCCAGCCCATCTGAGGAACTTTAACTTTTTTGAATTTTAAACACCTTCCTTTAAAAACAGCTAGTCCTTTTGCCCCCGGTTTTTCCTCGCTTTTCTCAAATAGTAATTGCATTCCTAGACATATACCCAAAAATGGTTTTCCTTTTAAAATTTCTTTCTTTATTATACTATCTAATTTTTTTCTTTTTAGATTATTAACTGCTTCACTAAAGTTACCAACCCCAATTAAAATAATCTTTTTTGCTTTTTTAACTCCGGTTGGCTTACTTGTGATTTTAACGCTTTGTCCTAGATATTTGAAAGCGTTTTCAATCGACCGAAAATTTCCCATCCCATAGTTAACAATAGTAATCATAAAAATTTCAATTGTAAAGATTTTTTAAATCAGAAATTCTTATCTTCTTTTCATAAATTGCTTTGCCGATAACCGCTCCCTGAACTCCAATTTTTGAAAGCTTTTTTAAATCCTCTTTATTTCTTATTCCTCCGGCTGCAATTAATTCAAAATTTGGAAACTCTCTAAGTAATTTTTTATATAAAGAAAAATTTGGTCCTTTTAATACGCCGTCCCTTTCAATATCAGTGCAAATTATTGTTTTCACCCCAAGTTTAATTAAAGTTTTCAAAAAGGAGCTTAACTCCTTTTTAACTTCTTCCTGCCATCCCCTACAGTAAATTTTGTTTCTTTTAAGGTCTAAAGCAACAATAATTTTTTTAGAATCAAACTTTTTTAAAATCTTTTTAAATTTACCCGGCTTCTTTAAAGCCAAACTTCCCAAAATTACCCTATCTATCCCTAAATCCAGAAGTTTTTTAATATCTTTTTCATCCTGAATTCCTCCGCCAAATTCAATCTTCAAATTTGTGTTTTTTGCAATTTTTGAAATTGTTCTCCAATTTTTAACCTTCCCTTCTTTTGCTCCGTCTAAATCAATTAAATGTAATCTTTTTATTCCTACTTTTTCAAAAACCCGAGCTATTTTAAGGGGATTAGAACTATAAACTTTTTTTAGTTTAAAACTACCTTTAAACAATCTAACGCACTTTCCTTCAATAATATCAATGGCCGGTATTATTTCCATAAGATAAATCCTACCATATTTTTTCATTTTAACAAGTTAAGTGAAAGAGCCCAATTACTTTTATCTGTCTTCCCTCTTCTTCTTTTGATTCTTCTTTTATTATATTGAAGGTTTTTACTGCTTCTTCCGTTTTATCAATTATCAACTCAATCCCCTTCTCTTTAATAAAATTCTGGGCATCTTCCGTAACTTTTGCTATCCCTGACTTCCCGATTCCAATTATGATTGTCTCGGGATTTTCTTCTACGGCTCTTTTGACATCCTCAATGTCAATTATATGACTTTCTTCCCGCCACCAATCCAATACTTCTCCGGTCCATCTGACCTCAACGTCGCGGTCATAAGTTTTACCCTCAATGGTAACAGAACCAAAATGATATTCTTCAATCATGTTTTAAGTTTAGAATAAAGTTCCTTGTTTTGACAAGCTCTTTTGTTCTCCTTTTGAAAAAATCCTTATTTTCCCAAAAACTCCGTCAAAACCCGGTTCAATATAAACCTTTCCCTCTCTAACCCTTATAATACCTTCCGCAATCTCAGGTAAAGTTGCGGCTTCAAGCTCTTTTTGGGAGACATCAAGTAAAATTTTAAATTCGTTTCCTAATTTTTCAATTAAATTATTATACTCTTGCTCTACTTGTTTTGCCCCGGATAAAACGCCCTCAGCTTCAGCAATTATTTCCCCCAAAGGAATTAAACTCCTAAAGGGGATACCGTTCTCCGGTTTAAATCCTTCCGGTCTGTCAGCCAAACTATTCACCCTATTTAAAACTCCGATAGTTAAAGGCTTCCCACATCTTGGGCAAATATTGTTGTATTTTTTTGACTCCTGAGGCGAGAGTCTTATCTCACAATTCCGATGGCCGTCATAATGATATTTACCCTCCTGAGGAAAAAATTCAATAGTGTAGAGAAATTTTTGAGGGTTGTTTGATTTTATAGCTTCGGCAATTGCCTGATAACTAATTTCAGTGTCAAAAACATTTACCTCTCTGCCCAGCTTCGCTGGGCTGTGGGCATCTGAATTACTTATTAGAGTGATTTTCCGACCATCGGGCATTCGCCAAAGCATCGAAGGGTCCGCCGAGAGTCCTGTTTCGCCAGCAAAAATATATTTTGAGTAATCTTCAAAACATTCTTCAATTGAATCAAAACCTGAACGAGAGCCAAACAAAGAGAACCATGGTGTCATTAGATGAGCAGGGATTATTAAACAATCCCTAGAAGCTTCTAAAACAATTTTTGTTAATTCTTTTGCGTCTAATCCTAAAATTGGTCTTCCGTCAGATTTTAAATTACCAATCCAGCCCAGATGAGTATTAATTTTTTCTACCGCTTCAAAATTTGGAGCAAAAACTATAATGTGGATTTTTCTGACTTTTCCTCCTTTAGAATAAATACAACTTATCTCCGAAGTTAAAATAAAACTGGTGTCATTATCTCCATCTCTTAATTTATAAAGACCGGCTTCTGCCGGCTCTAATTTCTCTTTTAAATTCTTGAGCCACTCAGGATGAGTAAAATCTCCTGTGCCCAAAACTCTTATTCCCTTAATTTTTGCCCATCTGTCTAAATTTTCCAAATCCATCTGAGGGGAAGTGGCTCTTGAGTATTTTGAATGAATATGAAAATCGGCTATAAACTTCATTCTCAAATTTTATTCAAATCTCTTAACAAACCGCTAAGTTTTATATTATACATTTTTGCAACCTTTCCTATCTTCAATTTTTTCATTTCCTGAGCAGCAAAAGGACAACTTAAACAAGGCACTTTATATTTTGCTAAAATTTCTTCGGCTCTGGGACGCTTTAAAATCTCAAATAAAGTTGTATCTTCTGTGACTTTGCCTAACATTTAAAAAATTTATATAGAATTAAAGAGAGGATTTCTTGATAATAATCTTATAAATATTTTCCAGAAAATCTCCACCGGCATAACCAACTATAAGAGCTAAACCAGGAGAAATATAATCCAGACCTAAAAAAGTTATTCCCAATTCTTTAATAGCTATGGCAGTCAAAACACCTATCACTCCAGAAAGAAACATCATAGTAAAAAAATAAGCTATATTAAAGCCCACATTCTTGTAAGAATATTGGTGTTTAATAAAACCAACTAAACCTCTAATCATTCCGCCGCCAAACCCGGCAATTAAAATTGAAATATACATATTGTAACTTGAATTTTTAAAAAAAACTCTTTAATTTCGACTTTATTATACTATATCCTTTTTTTTCTTCAAATAGTATATAATTTATTTTGTCAATGTTTTAGACAATGAAATTATTCTCCGTTTACAAAACAAAATGTAGTATTTCAAAGATAATTCCTAAGACAAAAATTCCGGCCAACCCGTAGAAAAGCGGGTTTATTTTTTGAGAGAGTTTTTGAGACAAAAATTTCTTGTATAAGAAAATAATCATCAGCCCTTCGGCTCCCAACATTAAGGCACCCGTGAAACCGATAATCTCAATAAATTCACGAAGACCCAAAAGAAACAAAGTAAGAGGCAAAAAGGAAGTAAGAAACCAGGAAAAATTAGGAGATAGACCGAAATCATACCAGAACACTTTTTTTAAGGTTAAACCGAGAGTAATAAAAGAAGTAAAACAGGCAATTACCCCAAAAATAAAACCTAATTTTAAAATTCCGTCTCCAATCTTTCCAACAAAACCCGAAAGAGCCTCTTTAGAAGTACCGCCTCCTGAAGTTCCTAAAATTACAAAAATGAAAAAAAGATAAGTACAGACTGCAATTATAGTCCCATAAAGTATTACCTTTCTCAATTGCTTTCTATCCCCTCCTAACATTTCCTTAATTTCGGGAACTATAGCGCTCCCCCATAAAGAAAAAAGAATTACTCCGTAAGGGAAAGCAAAGAATTTCAAGTTAATCGTTTTAAAATTCTCAATATTAATAAAAGGGAAAGCTTTTATTAAAAAGAGAAAAAGGATAATAAAAAGAACAATAAGCAATGACAACTCAATTTGAGATATACTTTTTATCCCTCGAAAAATTAAATAACTACCGGCGATAAAAAACAATAAAGTATATAAAGTCTCGCTGCCGCCGAAAAAAGGACTAAAAAAGGACTTTAAAAAACTGCCCCCAATAATTAAATAGGCGAGGAGCGCTCCCATTAAACCGAGACCAATAATTAAAAGGCTGACTTTTTTCCACCTTGGGCTAAGATATTTCCCTACATAACCGGGAAGTCGATGAATTCCCTGGGTTCCTAAGGCAACTTCCCCAAAAATGAAATGAGTGATAATGGCAATAAATGCCATCGCTAAAAAATATAAAAGGACAATAAAAAAGCCGGCTTTTGAAGCGACATAAGGTAGGCTAAATACTCCTACCCCAATTACAGTCCCAGTGAAAACTGCCAGGCTTTTAATAAAATTTAATTTCGGCATTTATTCTTCTTTCCCAAAAATTTTTTCTTCTAATAATCTTAAACCAGTTAAAATTGCTAAGATTAAGAAAGCGGTAAAAATAGCTATAAGATAAAATTGAACACCAATAGCTATACCAATTGCAGCTACCACCCAGATGCCGGCTGCGGTCGTTAGACCTTCAATTCTAAAGCGCCGATAGACAATCAATCCGGCTCCAATAAAACCTACTCCCATAACTATAGCAGCTAAAATTCGAGAAGGGTCAAAAGTAACCCCGGTTTTATTTAACCAGGGGCCGAAAGCTTCTAAAGAAATAATGGTAAAAAGAGTCGCCCCTATACAAACCAAAGAATGAGTTCTTAGACCGGCTGCTCTCTTTTGATACTCTCTTTCAAATCCAACTAATCCTCCTAAAATAGCAGCTAAAAGAAGTTGATAAATAATTCGAACTTGAGGATTAAGTAAAAAATCCATAATTATGATGTAATCTCCCCTAATTAGTATCGTTTAGACCTTGTATACTTTGTATCCTTCTCTAACTTTCTCGCTTACTTTTAGTCCTATGGACTGGCCTTTTTTTGCTGTTTCTACTTTTTCATGCTCCATTTCCATTGATCCAACGGTCTGAGTGAAATCAGTATCTTCTCCCCCAACAATTCGAATATCATCTCCCGTTTTAAGAGTATCGGAAAGTTCAATAACTGCTACCTCAATATTCCCAAAATAATGGGTAATTTTACCAATTAATTTTCCTTCTTCTTTTTCCTTGTTTGGCATAAATTTTAATTAATCAAAATTTAGGTTAATTCGACCTTTTAAATTTTTTCTTTTCCTTTATTGCTTCAATCAATTTCTTAACAAGGTTTTTAGGATTAGTATCGTAAATAATTGTTCCGGCTTTTCTATGAGGTTTTTTAATAAGATTCCTGATAATATCAGCCGTCCCTCCAGTACCTTCTAAAACACCAATTGGCTTTCGGTCCTCAAAAGCAATCGTGAATTCGTTTAAAGTTCCCATTCTGCCGCAAATAACAATTACGCCATCAGAAGCTCGAGTCATTAAAAGATTTCTCCCAGCATAATCAAAACCAGTATAAATCATAACATCATAATATTCTAAAGGAAGCTTGTAAACTTTTCGGTGCTCTAACTCCGAAACAGCCGGAGAGAAGCCAATGGAAACACCGCTAACCTCTTTAGTACCTTGAGCAGCAAAATTGGGAATTCCGGTTGTTGCTCCACTAATTAAAATACAATTTTGTCGAGCAATTTCTCGACCGACTTCTTTAGCTAACTCTTCAGCTCCTTTAACACAAGGAATGAGTTGAGCGGCTCCACTAACAGCAATTTTGTATTTCACATTCGTATTTTAACATAGAGAGGTTATTCTTGAAAAGGGATATTCTTTATTCTAACCAAAGACTGTTAGAGAGTTCCTCTAACAGTCTTTGGTAAGGGGGCTATAACTCTTAACGCTTTCGGTTGATACTCGAGTCTGATTTGAACAATAAACCAGGTAAACACTTAAACCTCCTTCATTAAGAATCATCTTGTCCTTGAGAATTCATCCCTCACCCCCTTATGTTACAATTTTAATCGTTTGGAAAAATATGTCAAGCCTTTTATTTTAAACTTAAAATGAGAAGTTAGTCCACTTTTTATCCACAAATAATTCACACCTCTAATCAAATTTGATGTGCCCTCGGGCTGATTCGAACAGCCATTTTCTCCTCCGGAGGGAGATGTTCTATCCATTAGACTACGAGGGCAAATTTTGGTGCGGGGTCCAATTAAGCTATAGGGAGGCTTATTTCTCGGCAATCAAATAAATATTTCGCCGTTTGCCTGTTTCTTTTTTAATAATATCCACTTCTTTAATTTTAAAACCTTCTCTTTTCACTAAGTTCTCTAATTCTCTTTTTGAAAACCAATGATAATATCTTTCTGTTTTCTTGCCCCAGGGCTCAAAAATGTCTTTAAAATCTAATTTTGATTTTCCTATAAGTTTTAAAATAGTATACTTAAAAGATAGGAATACCTTTTTTTTGCCGTAAAATTTCCAAACTGTTAAAATTAAAAGTCCTCTTTGTTTTAAAACCCTTTTTGCTTCTTTCAAAAATTGCGATCTAAACTTTTTTGAGGGCATATGATGTAAAACAGCGATACTGTAAACTTTATCAAAATAATTGTTGGAAAAAGGAAGATTAAAAGCATCTGCTGTCTGAAATTTTACCCCCGGATTTTTTCTTTGGGCCAATTTAATCAACCTTTCAGAATTATCCACTCCTATATAATCCACCCTTTTTCCTTTGACTGTCTCATAGTAACGGCCGTTTCCACACCCTAAATCTAAAACTCTATCTCCTTCTATTAAATAATTATCAAATAAAAATCTAATCTCATCCCATATCCGCGCCCTGGTTTTTGAAAAATCCTCGGCAATCAGATTATAATCTTTTTGGGTCTTTTTTAATAAGTATTCGGCGTATTTTTTTTCCATATGAACACAGTAAATAAAATTACAATTCAAGAATTGATAAAAAGCAGGGTTAAAACTCCGGCTGATTTGGCTCGGATTAAAAGGAAAATGTCAAAGAAATATAAAGTCCCCTGTTCATCAAACATAAACCTCTTAAAATCTTATCACGAATTAATTAAAAACAAAAGGATAAAACCTTTAAAAATTATTGAAAATCTGCTTCGGACCCGACCAATTCGTTCTCTTTCCGGAATTGTTAATGTTTCGGTGCTAACCAAACCTTATCTCTGTCCGGGAAAATGTATTTTTTGTCCTTCTGAAAAAGGTTTACCAAAAAGTTATTTATCGGGGGAACCGGCAGTAGAAAGAGCAAAAATCCTGAAATTTGACCCTGAACTTCAGGTTAGAAAAAGAATTGAAATGCTTAAAAATCAAGGGCACCCGGTAGATAAAATTGAATTAAGAATAATTGGTGGAAGTTTTACTTTTTATCCTGAAAGATATAAAATCTGGTTTCTTAAAAGATGCTTTGACGGCACAAACTTAAAAAATTCTAAAAACTTAGAAGATGCCCAGAAAATTAACGAAAAAACAAAACATAGAATTGTCGGAATATCAATTGAAACTAGACCGGATTTAATTACTGAAAAAGAAATTAAGAAATTAAGAAAATTAGGAGTGACAATGGTGGAAATTGGAGTCCAAACCGTATTTGATGACATTTTAGAATATTCCAAAACTGGCTTAAGGATTAAAAATATTATAGAAGCAACAAAACTTTTAAAAGATGCCGGATTTAAGGTAATGTATCAGACAATGCCGAACCTGCCGAAATCTACAATAAAAAGAGATGAAAAAGTTTTTGAAGATTTCTTCAAAAACCAAAAGTTTAAGCCGGACTGGTTAAAAATCTACCCCTGCGTTGTTTTAAAGGAAAGCAAATTATATAAACTATGGAAAACAAAAAAATACAAAAGTTATTCTGATAAGAAACTTATCTCTTTAATAAAGTGTGCAAAAACCATCTGCCCTTTTTGGGTAAGAATTGCCAGAATCTACCGAGATATTCCTAAACAAAAAATTGTCTCGGGATGTAAGATTTCAAACTTAAGAGAAAAGATTAAAGAAGAAATGGAAAAGGAAAAGATAAACTGCCGCTGTATTCGCTGCCGGGAAATTAAAGGAGAATACAATCCAAAAGAAAGAATTTATCTTTTTAGAAAAGATTATCAGGCCTCGGATGGAAAAGAAATCTTCTTAAGTTTTGAAAATAAAAAAAGGACAAAACTTTATAGTCTCTTGCGCCTAAGAATCCCTTCTCAAATTTTAAAACAGGAAAAACACTTCCTCCCGGTTTTACAAAATGCCGCCATAATCAGGGAAATTCACACTTATGGCCAAGTTCATCCTCTGCAAGGACAATTTCCATTGATTTCTCCTCAACATAAAGGATTTGGTAAAAAGTTAATCAAAGAGGCAGAAAAAATAACCAAAAAGGAATTCAGCTTAAATAAAATCTCTGTGATTTCCGGAATCGGAGTTAGAGCTTATTACAGAAAATTGGGTTACAGATTAAAAGATACCTATATGATAAAAAGAGTATAAAAAAAACAGGTTTCCTTTAAAAACATTCTAGGTTTTAATAATTATCCTTTTTTGTGTTTAACGTCGGGTTTTAAACAAAAAAATAAAAAGTCCCTGTATAGATTTCTCTATTCAGGGACTTTATTTTTCCAAAGAATAAAGGTTTAAAAAGAACCAAGGGACCAAGTGCCCAGAGACTTACTTGCGAACGACCGCGAACCGCCAGCATTTATCCCAATCGTTCTCAAAACAGAGGAGGTCCAGGTTGCGTCTCTCAGCGTCCCAGGACAAGTACGGAATGAACCGGCCACCATCACGGTGCTGCCAAACAGAGCCGAGACAGATAATCGGAGACTTCTTTTGAAGCTCTGGATAAGCAGCACCCAGAGCAAGAAGTTCCTCAATCCTAACAGAGCGAAGATTCCATTTTCCCATTTTCTCAAGAGCATTTTCCGAAGAAATAGGACCGTTGAAAGACAGGAGCTTAATCACGACCTCCTCTCTCCCTTCGTCCGCAGGATGGTTAGGAAAGTTCTCTTGGATGATTTTCTTATTCACCCAGCCGTAGTTGCCGACCTGAATCATCCGAGCCAGGGTTTGAGCGTAGTCGACGGTGAGTTTGTAACGAGGATCCTCTCCCACAATCACCCTAACGATCTTATCGACAAGGTCTTTGTTTAAGAGAACCCGTCTTAAATCCTCATCATCGCCTCCAGCTGCCAGTACTGCGTCTGTAACAGTCTTAAAAATTTGGAAGGCGGTCCCGAAGCCCGATAGAAATTTACTCTTCTCTCGCGACATCTCTCGTTCCTTTCAATTAGTTGGCTTACCTCTTATCCCGTAACGCACGAGATCTAAGGCCTGCCTACCTTTAGAATGTACTACTCTTAATATATCATACTATTTTTGTTTTGTCAATCCTAAAACCAAATTTTGGTGGCGGGGTCAATATATAAATACAGAAAACTGGCTGAAAAGCCAGTTTTTAAAAATAATTTAAATTAGAAATGGTTCTTATTTCTTAACCCTTGAGACCCTAAACAAACCGGAGCAAGGAACAATCTCAATTCCTTTTTTTTCTAACTCGTCTAAAAATAAATTCATTCCCAGAGAATCAGAAGACATATGGCCGGCAATGACCACATTTATATTTGAGGCCTCTGCCTCTTTTTTATGCTCTTCAGACATATGCATACCAATTATTGTTCCAATTCCGGCGTTAGCCATTTTTTCGTAAAGTTTGGAAGAACCCTCGGTCCCTCCGGTAATTTCGGTGAGAGCAATTTTACCACAGCGATTTTCTTTATTGCCTACAAAAATTTTAGGACCTGCTCCAATTTTAACAGCCTCTTTATACTCTGGAATCTCTTTTAGAACCCTTATTAAATCATCAATTCTTTCTATTTCTTTATTGTTCTCTATTTTTTTTCTTAAAAAATTTGCCGCTAAATTATCACAAGGGGTATGAGAATTCACTAAACTTATTTTCAAAAGTTTAGCCGCATCAACTGTCCTTTGATGATTGGCCGAGTTAACACCTCTGGCTACTTCTTCAATTCTTTCTTTCATTAGACCCTCGGCAATATTTATCGGCACTCCATAAAAATTCAAAACATCGCATTGTAAATCCATCACATCTGCTAAATGGGCTAATCCTTTTCCAAGAGGATGATGAGTAATCACTAAATCTATATCCCCAATTTCTTTTACCATTAAAAGTTCTGCCGGCTCAATATCAATCCCGGCTAAAACTTTTTTAACTTCCTTATCCTCGGCAATATGGTAAATTCTTGAGTCTAAGTAAGGGTTTTCTAAAGTTTCTTTATCAAATTCTTCTTTTTCTTTATCCTCCATTTTCTCATATTTCTTTCTTTTTCTCTCCAAAAATCCTTTAATCCCTTCTTTTCCCCGAAAATCCGCCTCAATCCCCATCTCAATTGCTAAATTGTAGATTTCCTTAATTTTCATTGTTGTTCTTTAATTTTAATTTTTTATATAATCTGTTGATTAATTCTTTTTGTTTCTTCAAATCCAAAACCTCCCGACGAATTCGGGCTTTTTCTTTTCTGATAAACTTGCAAAGCGATTTGGGCATACGTTTTTTCATAAGATAAAAAAATAACTTCCCTCAAAAAAGTCAGAGATGAAAAACTTGAGATAAAAAATAAACACATAGGAATGGTGTTTATATTCTAAATCTAAACAAAATAAAAATCAACCCCCTATTCTCCTTTTATTACTGCTAAGGGAACAAGTTTTGCTACTTTTTTTGATAAACCAGCATTGTGAACCACTTCTACAACCTCATCAATGTTTTTGTAAGCTAAAGGGGCCTCTTCAGCAATACCTCTTATTGAACGGCATTTGACCAAAATCCCTCTTTCTTTCAACCTTTTCACCACTTCCTCTCCCCTAACTTCTCTCATCGCTGCGTGTCGAGACATCCTTCTACCGGCGCCGTGACAGGTACTAAACCAAGATTCTTTTCCTTTCTCTGTTCCCGTTAAAACATAAGAAGCAGTCCCCATACTTCCTGGAATTAAAACTGGTTGACCGACATCTTTGTACTTTTCTGGAAGCTCTGGGTGGCCGGGAGGAAAAGCCCGAGTAGCACCTTTTCTATGTATGCAAACTTCTATTTTTTTACCTTCAACAGTATGTTCTTCAATCTTAGCAACATTATGAGCTACATCATAAAGAACAACCAAGGGCGTAGCTTTTTCTCCTAAAACGCTTTTCCAGGCCTTTCTAATCAAGTGAGTTATCATTTGTCGATTTGCCCAAGCATAATTTGCTCCACAAGCCATAGCCATAAAATATTTCTTACCTTCCGGGGAGTTTATTGGACAAGCAGCCAATTCTCTATCCGGTAATTTTATCCCATATTTTGCCATACTTTGCATCATCAAACGAATATAATCTGTGGCAATTTGATGACCAAGACCACGGGAACCCGTATGTATCATAATTACTATTTGGTTTTTAAATAAGTTAAATTTTTCGGCTGCTTTCTCATCAAAAATTTCTTCAACTTTCTGAACTTCCAAGAAATGGTTGCCCGAGCCAAGGGTCCCAACCTGATCTCTCCCCCGGTTTTTAGCCCGTTCTGAAACAGCGGAGGCATCAGCTTGTTCTATTTTTCCTCCCGCTTCACAGTTTTCAATATCTTCTTTTCCGCCGTATCCTTGTTCAACTAATCTCTTGACTCCTCTCTCTAAAATCTTATCGATAGATGAAACATCTAATTTTATCTGTCCTCCTCGGCCAAGACCCGAAGGAACTTCTTTTTGTATTTCAGTAGCCAAATTTTCGAGATGAGGTTGAATATCTTTTACCAAATAATCTGATTTTAAAAGCCGCATCCCGCAATTTATGTCATAACCAACTCCGCCGGGTGAAATCACTCCATCAGTCATTCTCATTGCGGCTACGCCGCCAATACAAAATCCGTATCCCTCATGAGCGTCCGGCATAGCCATACTATAATTTACAATTCCTGGGAGGGTGGCTACATTAATTAACTGTCCAAGCGACCTATCCTGCAATATACCTTCCAGCATCTTTTCTGAAGTATAAACCCGAGCTGGTACTCGCATATCAGCCCGAAAAGATTGAGGAACCTCCCATAACCAATCACTTATTTTTTTGAAATCTTTCTTAGAAATCATATTTATCTTCATTCTAAGCCAATTTTGAAAAAAAGAAAAACCTTTTCTTATTTTTTCAAGTCCCCAAAAAAGGGGCCCAGTTTTGAATAAAACTGGGCCGTTATATTATGTATCTCGTTATGAGATACGTTATTTCAACCAGGACACCCCATCGAGGTAGGGTGTCCTGGCGCTCGTAGGGGTTTGGTACTATATACCCTGGTCGGGGGGCATACGGGTCTCTGTAGGCGGTTGCACACCTACTTGTACTCTGGACCGATACCCAGCCCCAACATCGTAGGCGGAGGGGGACCTACGATGTGAGCGTCAAAAAAGGTTCTATCTTTATTTAAAAGGTTTCTTAACAACGTGTCAACCCTCGTTAGATGTGGTCAATGGTTAAATAGCGACTAAACGTCAAAAAGTACTGTTGCCTCCCAAGTGCCGTCCTTCCCTTGATGAACATCTAAATTATGGTAGGTAACAGCTTTGATATCTTCTCCAAATCTTTCCACTTTCCGCCCAAAGAGTTCTGCTTTGAGCTCTGTATCAGAAAACTCTTTGAATTTAACCTTAATATAAATTTCTTTATTAACTTGAGTTAAGTATAAAACCTCACTTAGAAAATCCACCAAAAGTGCTCCTAAATCCGGGGATTTAACTTTTATATCTTTGATCCTTATTTTTTGTTCTTTAATTTCGGCTCGAAGGGCTTCTGTTATTCCTAAAAGCGCATTAGAAAACAACTCTTCTTTTGTTCTACCGAAGACTCTGATTTTTAAATCAGCAGTGTGTGGCAAAATTTCATATTTTTTCATATTTTAATTTTTTTTACCCGGTTAAATTGTCCCGAAGGGACGCCCTGCTAAGGCGGGGATTTAACCGGGTGAATTCTTCTTTAACTATCTCTCGGTCATCCCAGGGAATTTTTCTACCTTTAGCAATACACATCCAGGGTTCTGACCCTTTACCAGTAATTACTACGATATCGTTAGGGTTTGCTAATTTTAATGCTTCTTTAACTGCTTCCCGTCTATCTAATATCTTTTTAGCTCCTTTCCCCGCTCCTTCTGCTACCTGCTCAATTATCTCTATTGGACTCTCGTCATAAGGGTCTTCATTGGTAATAATTACCTCTTTACAATATTTTCCTGCTAATTTCCCTAAAACCGGCCTTTTCCATTTATCTCGCCCCCCACCACAAGCTCCTAGAACGCATATTAAAGGATTATCTTTTAGATTTTTGTAAACTTTTTCCAGAGCAACCGGTGTGTGAGCGTAATCAACAACCACAGTAAACCCCGCCCGAGGCAAGGTAATTACAACTTCCATTCTGCCTGGAATTCCAGTCACTTTTTCTAATACTCTTTTACAATCCTCTAAAGAAACTCCCTGAGATAATCCAACACAAATCGCCGCTAGAGCGTTATAAACATTAAACTTACCCAAAAGATTTAGATTAAATTCGATATTTTTAACAGAAAATGAAATTCCCTTAGCTGTTTCGTTATAACCAGAGGCTGAAATTACTGAGACTCCCTCTCCGGAGGCTTTAGAATTTTCGGAAATTTTAAATCCGATTTTCTCAGCAACAGGGTTTTTCAAAAAATGTTCAGCGTTTTCATCATCTATATTAATAATATGAATTTCTTTTGTATTTCTAAAAAGTTTTAGTTTCGCTTCTCTATATTTCTCAAAACCGCCGTGCGATTCAATATGCTCGGGACTTAGATTGGTAAAAACCGCCACATCAAAATCAATAAATTTGTGGCGAAATTGCTTTATCCCTTCTGAAGTCACCTCTAGAACTACGTATTTACAGTTATTTTTTAGAGCTTGCTTCAAAAACTTCTGAAGTTTAAAGCGACCGGGCATTGTCATTTTTAAAGTATTCTCCCATTCCTTCTTTCCAATTTTAAATTTTATAGAAGACAAAGAAGCTGTCTTGTATCCTGTTTCCTCCAAAATTTTTGTCGTTAATTCAACCACCGTAGATTTTCCACTTGTTCCGGTTATACCGATAACAGTCATTTTCCGGGAAGGAAATCTATATAAAAAAGCACTCATTACTGCTAATGAGTAGTGATAAAAATCCAATAGAAAAGAGGGAATAAATTTTTTAATTAAACCTTTCATTGTCAACCCTGGTCAAGTTTTTCCTAAAATTTTTAAAGCCTCTTTAATTCTTTCTTGAGCATCTTTAATTTCTTGAGGAACCTTTCTTAAAACTTCCTTTACCCTCTGCCGGGAAAAACCGAGGTTAATCAAAGCTTCTTCGGTTTCATCAGGTTCTTTTGTTTTTTCCTTTGAAACCTCTTTGATTTTTCCTGAAAGTTCTAAAATAATCGTCATTGCTTTCTTCTTGCCAATTCCCGGAATTTTTTCAAATATTTTTTCGTCCTGGGCTAAGATTCTCTCTTTAATTTTCTCTAAGGGTCCTAAAACAGAAATTTCTAGAGCTGCTTTAGGTCCTACACCCGAGATACTTTCTATAATTTCAAAGAACTCAAGTTCTTTGTAGTCCAAAAACCCATAAAGAGTTAAACTATTTTCCCTTACATGAAGAAAACAAAACAGTTTAAGATTTTGGCCAATCTCTGATATTTTAGAAAAAGTTCCTTGTGATAAAAAAACCTTATAACCTACCCCACTAACATCTAAAATAATGAACTTTTCCTTTTTTAAAATAATTTTCCCCTGAAGATAAGAAATCATTACTTTATTATATATGTTATTTAAACTAATTTCAAAAATTTACTAACAAGCGATTAATTCTTTACTACATTTACAAAAATCTTATCTTCTGCTACAATAATCCATTATGCCCGTTACTAAATCCGCAAAAAAAGCCCTTCGTCAAAACTTAAGACGAAGAAAAAGAAATCTTCTTTACAAGAAAAAAATGAAAAGACTCATAAAAGAGGTGAAAATTTTAGTTTCAGAAAAGAAAACTGAAGAAGCAAAAAAACTTTTGCCCGGAGTATATAAAATATTGGATAAAGCGGCTAAGGTTGGAGTAATCAAAAAGAATACCGCTTCAAGAAAAAAATCGAGAATTACTAATTCAGTTAACAAACTTATTAAACCTGAGTAATCAGCATCTCTAAAGCAAGTTCAGGTTTAATCTTCCCTGTTTTAATATCAAGGTCTGCCTGAAAAATTTTCCGGTAGATTTTTTTTAATTCTTCAAAGGTAAACTTCTCTGACTGAAAATATGTTTTTTTTACTACAAAAGGATGAAGACCACTTTTTCTTAAAATAACATTATAGGTTTTGCGGCTTTCAATAAACTCTTTTACTATTAAAAGATTTCTAAATTGAAAATTAATCATCGAAAGAAGATATAAAGGAGAATCACCCTTCTCTAAGTGTTTGTGTAATAATCTGAGAGCCTGTTTTTTGTCTTTTTGAGCAATTGCATCTATAGTTTTAAAAATATCGGTTTCAATTTTCGGTCTTACCAAGAGTTCTATATCTTTTTTCTCAATTATCCCTTTTTTCCGATAACTAACTAATTTTTTGATTTCATTAGAAAGGGACCAAAGATTATTACCAGTATAATCAACAAGTTTTTCTAAATCTTCAGGGTTTATTTTTATTCCTTGATATTTTTCAAATTCTTTTTTTACCCAATTTTTTAGTTCCTGACCTTCAAGGAATTTGAATTCCTGGGATCTGGCTTCCTTTTTCAAAAACTTAAAAAGTTTATTCCTTCCATCAATTGAACCTTTTTCGTACACTATAATAATATCTTCTGATTTTACTAAATTTTTACTATTTTTAAGAAACTCCTCTTGAAACTTTGTGTTTAAAAAAACATTTTCTAAGATTATTAATTTCTTTTCGTCAAACATTGAACTAATTTTAAACTGGTCAGAGAAATCTTGGAATCTTATCTCTTTAGTATCAAGCCGTTTCAAATTTAACCCGGTTTTGTGGGTTTTTTTATAACCATCAACAATCTCGTCTAACTTCTTTCGCGACCTATAAGTATCTTGTCCGTAAAGAAAAACAATCATAATTTTTGACATTTAGGGCAAAAATGAGCGCTCCGGCCTCCAATTTTTACCCTTTTAACAATTATTCCACAGCGAGAACATTTTTCCCCTTCTCTTCGGTAAATTTTTCTCATTTCATCAAATTTTCCTTTTTTACCCTCTACATCTCTATAATCAGAAATACTTTCTCCTCGTAGCCCAATACCCTCTTTTAGAACTTCTCGGAAGGACTGATAAATTTTCTTAAGCTCATCTTCTTTTAATTCTGAAACATCTTTAAGCGGATGAATTTTTGCCCTCCATAAAGTTTCATCAGAATAAATATTTCCTATTCCGGCAATAATTTCTTGATTCATTAAAATTTGTTTAATCTTGCCCTTTTTGTTTATTAAAAGCCCTTTAAATTTTTTAAAAGTAAAACTTTTCTCTAAAGGCTCTGGTCCCAACTTCTTTAGTTCATTTCTTAATTCATCTGAGTCCCAAAATTCTACCTTGGCAAACTTTCTTAAATCAGAAAGGGCTAACATTTTGCCATTATCTAAAAAAAACATTAAATGAATATAACTATTAACCTTTTCTTTTAAAGGACCAGTAATTTTAGTTTTCCAAATTCCAGATTCTAGATTCCAGATTCCAACCAATAAGTGCCCGGTTAATTTCTGGTGAATCAAAAGAGAAAATCCACCAGAAAGTTCAAAAATAATATTTTTACCTCTTCGCCAAATTTTTTGAATCTTCTTACCTTTAATTCTTTTCTTAAACTCTTTAAAGTTTTTCGGTCTCTTTATTATATTATTGTTATCCGTCCAAACATCAATAAAGGCCCTCGAAAGGACCTTTTCATTCAAACCTCTTACTATTATTTCTACCTCAGGTAGTTCGGGCATGTTGGAAATTATTAACAACCCCTTTATTTAAGCGCTGATTTTACCTTGTTGATGATATCATCCGGAGTAAAATGAGCTTTGATTAAAAAATCAACTGCTCCTAATTTTAGTCCTTTTTCCACCTCTTCTTTTTGACCAAGATTTGAAATAATAATCACTGGAATTGCAGAAGTATTCGGGTCTTCTTTCATCTTAGCCAAAACTTCGTATCCTTGTATTCCAGGTAAGATTAAATCAAGCAAAACCAAATCAACCTTTTCTCCTTTTATTTTTTTAATTCCTTCTTCTCCATCCACAGCTGGAATAATTTCATAATTCTCCTCTGTAAGCTTCCTGATCAATAATTCTCTCAAGAAAGTATCATCTTCAATAATTAATATTTTTTTTGACATATTATGTAATAAGCGAGGGAACTAACTTTCGACACCACCGCAGGCAAGTTAGATTCCCAATCTTATATTACCCTAAAAATTAGTTTTAATTATTTAACTGGTAAAGTGAAATAGAAGGTAGAACCCTTTCCCTCCTCCGATTCAAACCAAATTTTGCCTTTATGGGTTTCAATGATATTTTTGGTTATATAAAGCCCGAGTCCTGACCCTACCGTTTCCATTCTCATAGCTGAAGATGCTCTATAAAATTTAGTAAATATTCTCTTTTGTTGATCTTTAGGAATCCCTATACCAGTATCTCTCACCGCTAATAGAACCTCTTTTTTATTCTTATCATATTTTATTGAAATTGTCACCTCCCCGCCAGGATTAGTATAAGTAATCGCATTTACTAACAAAATCTGGATACAAATAGCAATTTTTTCTTTATCCATACTCAATCCCGGGATTTTCCCTTCCGGTTTTAAAAACTTAAAGCCGAGATTTTTTTGCTTTATTTTTGTTTTTAAGGGCTCAATTACTTTTTCTGTTATCTCAATTATGTTTTCTTTCTTAGTATAATAAAGGTAGCGACCTTCTTCAATCTTTGTTACATCTAGAAGGTCATTGACTAATTTAATCATCCGCTCATTGGCTCGATAGGTTTTCTCAAGAAATTCTTTTTGTTCTTTTTTTAATTCTCCAAAACTTCCGTCAATCAACATTTTTAAATTCCATTTGATTCCAGATAACGGCGTTCTTAATTGGTGAGCTGAAAGAGTAACAAATTCTGTTTTTAATTTCTCAATAAGCTTCTGCCGCGAAACGTCGTGAAACATCAACAAATATCCTTTCTTCTCCCCTTTACTTATTATAGGGATAGAGGTTAACTCAATCGTCACTTTTTCCTGAGGTGAAAATTCTGCTCTTTTAACTTCCTTTATTCCTTTTTTATCTAATATTAAATCGACAGCTTTAGAAAATAAAGGGTTCTCTTTAAGTTCTCTAATATCTTTTCCCTCTAATTGCTTTGCTTTTAAAAGAAAGGTGTCTTCAATCTGAGAATTTACTTTAACTATTTTTCCATCCTTATCTAAAATTATTAAACCATCAATAAAGTTATTGATAATAGCTTCTGTGAGCATATTGTCCTCTTTGTTTTCTACCTTTCTCTTCGGTTTTAACTCTTTTTTCACCTTTTATATTCTTTTAGCTCTTCCTTTAATCTTTGGGCTTCAGCCTGAGCCTGCTGAAGGGCTTTTTTTAATTCTATTATTTCTGACTCTCGCTCTCTTGCTCTGTTTTTAACTTTTTGCTTTAAACTTTCTATACTTTCTTCTAATTCTTTAGTTCTTGCTCTGACTTTGACACTAACGGTATTCTTCGCCTTCTCAACCATAGAATGACTTCTTTCTAACTCTTCAGCTATTTGATTAAAAACCCTGGCTAATTCTTCAAATTCATCTTTAGTTTCCAAATAGATTCTAGTTTTCAGAGACCCTTTACTTAATTCGATTGCTTTCCTTGTTATTTCTTTTATCGGAGAAACAAGTCTCTGACCAATAGTCAAACTAAATAAAAAAATAAAAATTACAGCTAACGAAAAAACTAAATAGAACTCAACTTTTATTTCTTCATAGCTAAGCGCAATAAAGATAGATATTAGAAAAAGTCCTGAAATAATTAAAGATAAAAATATTTTTAAAAAAATACTTGTTTTCATGGTTATGAATAGTTTACTATTTCTATTCTTTTAGAAGCGTCTTTTGTCTGTCCTGTAACGTATTGGATGCGTTACGGGGCCTGTCCCGCCTGGGCGGAGTCTTTTGAGGCTCTGACGAAGGACGAAGTGACGACAAACGATTAAGAAGAGTATAAAACTCAAAATCCTTTAAAACCTTCTCGACCTTTTTTTTATCAAATTTACTAAATTGACAGTTTTTAATATTAAAATCAATAGGAACATCTCTCTTTGCTCTAACTAATGCCTGAGCGAGAAAAGCTTGCTCTTTACTTTTCAGTAAAATTTCTTTTATTCTCGGTTTAATATCTATATTTCCTTTTCCAATTTCTTGATAAAGATTTTCCAAACTGCCAGATTTTTTTAAAAGTTCTGAAGCCGTCTTTTTCCCTATTCCCGAAACTCCGGGAATATTATCGGAGGGATCACCGGTTAAAGCTTTAAAATCAATCATTTGTTTGGGCAAAACTCCAAAACGAGAAATAACTCTTTCTTTATCATAAATTACTACTTCTTTTATCCCTCTACCCAAAGTATAAACTTTTGTGTTCTTATCAACAAGTTGAAGAGTATCAAGGTCTCCGCTTAAAATATAGGTTTCTAAAGGAGGATAAATTTGCTCTTTTGGAG
>SDBS01001269.1_pt1 | contig 25689 bp, 17 predicted proteins | sample 2277091 | NCBI WGS metagenome assembly SDBS01 (sample SAMN10404972, study PRJNA504765) | marine sediment metagenome | isolation source: marine sediment core GS10_PC15, 163 cmbsf | place: Arctic Ocean: Southern Knipovich Ridge | collected 2010
GATTATGCAGGATTAACTACACAGGAAATTACATTGATAGGGATTGACGAAGATTATCCTTTCACTGTAAAAAATGAATTTATACGTATGACTTCAGGAAATATCCAAAGCTCATTTGGTAAATTGTTTGATAATAATCAATCTTTTTCATGTATTATTTCAGAAGCAATTGCAGTTGCTATGTATTTGCGTGTAAATGACAAAGTTCGTATAGTAATTCATAGGGGAGATGAATTAGAAGTCTACCCTTTTGAGATTGGGGGAATAGGAAAAAGGATGCCTGGATTTAGTCAACTATTCATGAGTAATCCTATTGGAGCCGTTGGAGGAGGAGTTTTAATTTCTCAGGAACTTTATATTCAAATTATGGATATACCACCTGTTCCATACTTAGATAAAATTTTTATAAAATTACGAGAAAATGCGTTATCAAGGGCGAGATCCATTGAAGTATTTATTGATGAAACCTATCAAATACATTATAATTATGAAATAACTAATTTAGCAAGAGAAGTAAAGCAGCAGCAGTCTTTTTTTGTAGTAATGGATACTCTTTTTAGCTTAATTGCCATGACTACGGTTTTTATATGCATATTTGGATTATTATCATCATCTTATTCTACAATTATTGAAAGAAAAAAAGAAATTGGAATAGTCAGAACATTAGGATTAAAAGGAAAAGAAATCAACCGATTATTTATTATTGAGTCTCTTATTATAATGATCAGCAGTGGAACAATTGGAATAATTGTTGGGTGGTTATCTGCGTGGCTTGTAACTTCAAATTTAAATACTTTAATGGAATCTCCTGATGTGCTTTTTATACCTTGGTTTAATATAGTATTTATATATGTTTTATCCATTATACTTATTTTTTTTGGTATGAAATTATTGTTACGGAAAGTAAGAAAGAAAAAAATAATAGATATATATAGAGAAACAATTTAGGGGGATCAAATGCGGAATAAAATCAAATTACTCACTTTTATTTTGTTTTTCATTGTAGTTACTCCCAATTTTTATTTTACTCTCAACTTAGGTAGAACACCACAATTTGCAGGCTATGCCAAAGTTAAACAACCTATTAACGATAATATGTTAAGAACATCAGATATTGCTGGTAGTGATCTTTATGCTGAAAAAATTCATACATATGTTGCTGGAAATAAATCAATTATAAAGCAATCTCTTTTTACTAATGATACTAATATTCTTTCTCAATTCGATTCAAATGATCCAGCGTTTTTTAAATGTAATGTACTTCTAAGTGTTTCAAATGGGAAAAATCCTGGAATTTTCCCAATGATATTAACTGAAGGTGATATTACATCTCAATATTCGGTAGGTTATAACAGTTTTGTAGGATTTCTTTATTACGATCATGATATTGATCCTGCTGATGCACGATTGAGAGCTGATAGAGGTCTTGAAATAGTCAGAAGTAAATTTGGGATAGATTTAATTATGGTAAATACGTCAGAAACTAATTTTTTCCCTTTTGTAGGATATTATCCTAACTGGGAAGGATTCTTTGAAGAACTCACGAGAAATGTGCCAATGGATGGATACTGGAAAGCTTTAAATATAAATCGCCTAATTAGTCAGGACTATATAGAAAATCATCATTTATCAGCAACCTATATGTTAATAAACTCATTAGATTTTTTTGAAGGTGATTATAAAATCGAAATGGATCAAATTAATTATAATATAGGATCGATCGATTTATCTTTTTTAGAAAGTTTGGATACGGGCAATCTTGTTAATCAAACTGACACAATCATAGATAACTTTGGGGACACCTTTAATGTTTCTATTTCAGACGAAGGATTAGAACAATTCTTGGATTTATTTAACACTTTTTCTTTAACAAATAATTCTAATTATTCGACAATATCTATACAATATGAAGGATTACCTGAAGGAATTCAAAAAATTGGGAACAATCAATATAGATTTAGTTTATGGCAAGCACTAGGTTATGAGGGAGAGCCGCTTGCTCCAAGTGAAAAGATTTATATTGCTCTTATTGGTGCTTTTTTAAGTAGCATTGAAATAAATATCCTAGCAAGCGAAGTTATTGATACAACCCCTTTGAATTTTGAGTTCTACGACTATTTACTAGAACAATTAAGTTTATTATTTTTTCTTACAGGAGCTGATGTAGATATTCAACAAATTGAGGATTATTCCTTCGATTTATTTTGGGTAAATGAAGAGGGAATCAAAAGATCGTATGTAAAACCTGTTAATCTACAAGATCCAGCTGATACCATTAATTTATTACCTCTATTAGGTTTTGGGGGAATTTCTAATATACCAACAGGAATTGTAAATCCTTTTAGTGAGTTAACAGTTACATATAATATCTCCAATTCACAATCGAATCTCCTACTTAAAAAAGAAATTATAGGAGAAAATGCCTCATATGGTGCATTTACAAATTTCAATTATAATATTTCAGTAAAAAATGTAGGAAATATTACATCTTGGGGTATTCCTACACTAATTCCTCTTGAAGTTAATGATTTTTTCTTATTACTCACAATTGGAAATCAGCCGTTAGCAGATCAGTTTCTAAATACAATCTGGGAGATTGTACGTGTGGAATACCCTAACGAATATGAATCCCTGGATGATTTTTATAATTTTGATGAAGACCCGCTGATATTCTACTTTGATTCATTTGGGACAGGAACCTTCGATAAATTTTATCCAGATATATTAAATTTTACAAATTTAGCTCCTTATAATGAGAACATGGATAATGTTATTGATATTTTAATAACAGGTTACCCTCAATTAATCGCTACATTGTTAACAGTAGGGCTCACCCCAGGTGACTTAAAAGAATATTTTACAAATGAAAATAGTATTTGGAATGCTGATAATTGGAAATTAGAACCTGGACAAGTATTCTCTTACCAAATAAGCAATTATTCAATAGAGGATTTAGATTCATTTATTCCGTTTTATATAAATAATTTCACAATTGATCCAATTATACCTTTACCAGAAGTAATTTCAGGAACAGTATTAAATGAAACAATCCCAGAAATGGCTTTAAGTACTGATAATAAGAGTTGGATAATTGAATCGGTGGACAAGTTTTTAGAAGAAGAAATTGAAATTAATTTTATTTTTAAAAATGATACACGAATCGACGTTGTTAATAATACCTTGGAAAAAGTATCTCTTCTCTTGAATATTACATTTCCTGATGATTTAACAACCTTAGACTTTGATATCTTTAATTTTAGTACTGAAGAATATCAGAACATGTATCCTTATTTAGAATCTATATCAAATAATAGTTGGGTTTTCTCATTTATCAATAATAACAATAGTTTGGATTGGTTATTTTATCCGCTTGATGGAGTAAATTATACATTACTTTTTAAAATCAAGTGTGGTGATTCAGATAAATATAACATTTCAATAAATGACCTTGATATTGAGTTTTCAACGAGATCTATTAATATTTATGATGATCCAGGATCAAGATTAGTCTATGGTTCTTCAACTGGATTTGTTCAATTTGAAAGAATATCTAATTCTATTCCATTAAGTACATATGATAGTGCCTCAATCACAACCTATTCTTTTCTTGATAAATATACTTCAGATTCAGGGGAGATAGCTACGTACAGCATCTATTTCAAAAATATAGGATCTTCTACGGCTGAAAACTTAAGTATTTCTTTACTAATTCCTGGAATTATCTATAATGCTAACGATTTCACAGTTCATGAAAATAATTTAACTTATTTCTTGTCTAAATTGGCTCCCGCAGAAGAAAAAATAATTAATTTCACATTCTATGTTCCTAATTCAATATCAATTAAAGAAGTCTCAATTCTTTATCATAATCCTGCTGTTCTTGAAGCGGGGAATTCTACCAAGCTGTATACATTAACTAATGAGGTTTGTATTTATGCACTCGTAGATTATAATTATCATTTTCCTTTTGTCAGAATAATAGAAATAATACAGGATGGTAATGATTATTCTCTCAACGATGCTCCAGTAATAGGAGAAATATTCAATATATCAATGGCTTTAAAAAATATCAGCCCTAATGGATTAAACATCCCTGAGTTGAATATCTCAATGAATGATCAATACGGAGAAATAAAAAGAATTAACAATCTAACAATTCAAGTTGATGATATTCCTTTTAATGAAACTCGCTCTTTTAACATTACTGTTAAAAAAGTAGGATGGAAAGGATATTTTTACCCTCCTATAAATCGGTTCGATAGCTCAGAGAGTAGAACGATTCAGATTTCCAATTCGCTTTCTATAATACTTGGTAATGTAAATCTTTCATTAACAAAATCAGCAAATTCAAACCAATTGGAAATTGGAGATGAATTGATAATCACTATTGAATTAGAAAACACAGGAAGTATCATAATTGAAGATATTGTTATAAAGGATATCTCGAGTTATTCCCAATCAGATTTTACTTTAATTCATGGTAATTTAGTTAATGTTATTGATTCATTAGAGCCCGGTAAGAAAATTTTAGTAAGTTATATCATTAAAGCTAAAAATCAAGGTTTAATAGAATTGAAGTCAGCAAGTTTAGTATATTTTTACTTACTCAAAAATGAATTAAAATCAAATGTTGTTAACATTAAAATTATTACTCCCTTGCAAAATCAATTAGCATATATTTATTTGCCTGCTATAACTGTATTTCTTGTCTTCATTATTTATTATTGGCAAATCAATAAATATAGGAGAAATCAAATTGAGTTTGAGAGAAGTGAGAGATCCATATTTGGCCTTAGTTCAAGAGAGTCAATTCTCAAATTAGAACATACATTAAGAGAAAGATTAACACTTTTATCTCAAAATTTAAAGAGAGAAGGCACCAAGGAAATAGTAAAAAAAGGAGGTGACTCAAATTGAAAAATACTCAGATGAAAGTCGTAACTCTTCTATTGATATTTTTGAATTTAGCTACATTCTTACCTATCAATTATTTTAATTATACGTCAAACAGCACTGCAGAAACAGACATTATGGTTGAAAATGTTAAATATTCAAGCAATTATCAAGAAGAAGTTATCGTATTCTTTAATAAACCCACATACAATAATACGATTATTGCAAGATTTGAATACTTAGGTGGGACAGTTAAGAAGAAATGGAATGGTACATTCGATTCATTTTCGGGTTTTTCTGCTGATATGTCGTCAGAGATAAATATCTCAATTTTCCAAGCCGAATTTCCTGATGCTCAAATTGAAAATGACGAAATTTTAGAAGCTCAAATGAATTACGCCTCAATCCAATCAGGAGTCTCTAATTCAACTTGGTATAAAAATGGTTTTAAAGGGGATACGAATTCTTCAATAGCTGTGTTAGATACTGGAGTTGATCCAAATCACATATTCTTCCCAAATGGATATGATACAGTAAATTTGAGTGGCAATATTGTAGCTTGGGAAAATTTTATCAATGAAAATCCAATATCTGATGATAATGGCCATGGAACGCTTATATCTTCAATTATCGCAGGAACAGGTAATCTTCGGTATAACTCGAGTGCTCCCACAGTACTAAATTTTAATAGAAGTTATTCTCATCTGAGTATATTCAACGATTATTCTCCTGCTAAAAACTACACCTTCAAAATTTGTTCTTTTAATGCTTCAAAAATAGATTCAAATATTGTGATTAATTCATCATGGAATATAGAAGTGGGGGGTATAGATGCGTTTTGGGTTGAATTATATCTTAATGACGAATTAATGAATTACTCACAGAATAATGTTACTAAAAAATATTACACGATTAATCACTCACTTTCTTCAGATACTCTTGGGATTTATGATGTTTATATAAAATACCATAAACAACTTCAAAGTAAACCTGTATTCTCATTCAACGCTACAATATCTTACTTTCCTGAGTTTTTTATTAGAAATTATTCCCGCTTTACTGGTATAGCCAATGCAACTAAAATTGTTTCTTATAAAATTTTAAACCAAACAGGATTTGGACATACATCTGATTTAATTTCAGCATTTTCTAGTATCCTACTAAATAGGAGTAAATATCATATTTTGGGTGCCTGTTTAAGTGTCGGTACATTAGGAGATGATGTAGTAGCAATAAATAAGGTAATAGATGAAGTAATTGAAAAAGGAATATTAGTTATAGTAGCGTCTGGAAATAATGGTATTGAGCAAGAAGATTCTCTAAATCGATTAGCTCAAAATAAAAACGCAATAGTAGTAGGAGCCATTAATGACAAAGATCAGGTAACATCATATAGTAGTATAGGGGGAGACTTTGATAATATTACAAAACCAGATATAGTAGCTCCTGGAGGGAGTAAAGTTTCGGGTCACCGTTCAATATTATCGGCAGATGCAGGAAGAAATAAAACAACTGCATCTTATGGAACATCGATAGCCACGGCAATAGTTTCCTCTGCAATCAATATTTTAATTGAAGCCAAATGGGATTCTTGGGATAATTGGAATCAATTAAACTTGACGAAATGGGTAAAGTATATTAAAGGAACTCTCCTAATGACAGCATCAGAGACAAATCTTGAAAGGGAGGATGACCCGTCTACTGTTGTGGATGAAAGCGATAATTCACCAACTCTATCCCCTGCACCTTTAACTACAGGGATAAAAGACATTCACGAAGGATATGGTAGAATAAATGTTCAAGCGGCAATTGAGGCTTTAACAAAATCTATGATTGTAAATACAACACTTAATGGAATTTTAATAAGTTCTCAAGATAATCCTTTAGGAAGGCATGTAATTGCCCGTAAAATCAACTTTACTAAAGATAAACAATATGCTTTTGAATTATCATTAACTGATACTAATTCTGATTTTGACATACTTTTATTTTCTAATGAAACAAACAGATATGGTGAACCAATTTTATTAGAATCTACAAGAAAACTGACTGGTGATTTTGATTATTTCTATTTTACTCCTAGAGAAAATCAAACCAATTGTATAGTTACTGTAAAAGCGATTGATGGGCAGAGTTTTTTTACTTTAAATATATCGGAAGTAAAAAATGATTTTGCCCCTGAATTAAAAGTACCTGAGATATTATTTGTAGGTGGCTCCAGAAATACAACTATTCTAAGCCAACAAGAATATTTGGGGATGAACCCTAAGAAAAATTATAGTATAGACAGTTTTAGATTTTATATTGAATACTATGATAATGACACGAGAAACGTACCACCCCAGGAAGTTTATGTTTCGATTTTAGAAACATCCAAAAACTACACAATGACTCAATTTTTCCCATTTGATAATAATTTTACTGATGGAGCATTGTTCATAAGTGACTATATTCAATTCTCTACGCCAGGTATATATCAATATTCATTAATTGGGAGTGATGGGAAATTTAATGTTAAATATCCTGAGTCCGGATATTTAAATATCTCAATCGAATTCCCAACAGAAAGTATACAATTCCCTACTTATCAAAATTTTAATGATGGAATTGGTAATTGGACTTTTACCGGAACAGGATGGGATATTCTTCAACAAGATAATAATAACGATAATAGATCTAGATTATATGAGAATAATTGGAACTCCGTATATTTTGGGTGGTCTCATGAATACCCCCAAAACTACACTTATCAGCCATCCAGATTAACTATAGATCCTTTTCCTAACGGATCAATGATCAGTCCACTGTTTAATCTTACAAATTTGAGTGAGAACAGTATGCAACCTTTTGCAAAATTTGGATTACGAACAAGCTTAAACTCAGGGGACTTCATATATTTACAAATTAATCTCAATTGGACAGGTTGGATCACATTAAGAACCTATACGAATGAGGAAGAAGATTGGTTTTTAGAGGAAATTAATTTAACACAATATATCGGTAACTTTGTTCAATTCAGGTTTGAGACATCTCTGGATGATACTTTTGATTCAATTAATTTTAAAGGGCTCATGTTAGATTATTTTGCTATTGAAAATTATACCAATTATTATTCTCCAAATATTTTATTTGATACAGATATTCATATCTCCTCACTACAAGGTTCAAAATTTCAGCAATTTACATTCTCCTGTGAATATTATGACTCAGATAATAATTATCCTGAATTTGTCTATCTTGAAATGGATGATACTAATTACACGATGCAAAATATATATGGAGATTGGAATGCGAGTTCCAATAATTATAAAGATAGAGGCATTGAGTTTATAAAATCCATCCAATTAAATAAAATTGCGAATACATCTTTTAGGTTTCATGTTTTTGATGGGAAATATTTAAACAAAACTCAATGGTTTAATAAAGACAATACTCTGTTTGAATTTATTAACCCTATTCCTTTACAATTTAAGGAGTTTAAGGATAATAAATATATTGGATATAACTTTTCAAACAATGATTTATCTGATTATTATGTCTCAGGTAATCCAATTCCAAAAGAAATGACAGCTTGGTTAAATGGAGATAATACTTGGCACCCTATACTTCGTTTAGGGCAATATTTACTTTATGGCGGTCTGGGTCAAAGTTATGGGAGTTCTGAGCAGGGATATGGTCCTAATTGGGATATTAAATTAATTACACGCCCTCTATATGTAAGTAGTGAATATAATGTTTATCTTGAGTTTGATTTTGATATTTCTCTCCAAAACGAATTCTTTCTAACAGAAGGTTTTGACGTATGTAATGTATCAATCTCTAAGGATTTTGGAGAAACTTGGGTGTTGCTTAAGGAATATACGTATGATCTTGATGTACTTGTTGGAAAAGACAGAGTAGATATTTCTCAATACGCAGATGAGGAAGTTATGATAATGTTTAGATTAAATTCAAATGAAAACATTGTAGGATTAGGATATGGTTGGTTGTTATCCAATATATATATAGGGTATGATAAAACTACAGACTTTATAGCTCCAGAGATTGAGTTTATTTCACCAGAACCGGATATGACTGTGAAGTCAACAATAACGATTAAAGCGAGTTTATCCGATAATATTGAACTAGACGAATCTCGGATTTATATTTTTCTTAATAATAATAGTGTTGATAGGAATAATCTCATATTTGATAATAATATGAGTATCCTTGAGTTTAAATGGGATACTACTCAAAATCAGGATGGAAAGTATGAAATTAGAATAGTTGCATATGATGTGGAAGGAAATAGAGGAGACACATCCATCTTAATAAGTGTAGATAATTTGAAATGGTGGCAGGAATGGTGGCCATATATTATATTAATTGGTTTAGTAGTTGTTGGTGGAATTTTTCTATATTTTGCCTCTGAAAAGGGAGGAAAAGTATGGGTTCGTAAAATTAAAAATATTCGCGCAGAAAAAATTAGACTTAAGAATGTGGATAAAGACCAAATAATTAAAAAAATCGAATTAATAAAACAAAATGATGAATTCAAGAGACCTCTAACTTTATATTGCAAATCTTGTAAATCATGGTTTGTTTCTTCTAAATTTAATATTATTTGTCCAGTTTGTGAGCATGACCAAATCTATGCAGCATATAGTTGCGAACATTGTGGACGATGGTGGTGGAAAGATGAACCTGGAGAAAATTATTATTGTAAGAATAAATCTTGTAATGGTGTTAGGTTAATTAGAAAGGAAAAGGATGATGTTCAAAAACTTTTAGCAAAGGAAGGAAAATTTTTAAGAAAATTTAAAATCAAGGAAAATAAACATAGTATTTTGGATGTTTAAATGACCTTGTAAAACAATTTGGTATTATTTATGAAAATAAGATCTCTCAAATACAGGTTAAAACAAAGGATAAATTTACAATTTTTTAAACATTCATGGCTAGATCTTAAGCGTGACAAAGCTAAGGCAATCTTTGGAATATCTGGAATTGCAATTTCATTATTTTTACTAACGGCTGTTGGTATGTTAAACGATACAGTAAATTATAATTTTCTGTTATATATAACCTCAACTACAGGATCATCAGATATCATGATTACAAGAACTCTACAGACAGATTTAACTTTCGATCCTTATTATGATGAAAACATAATTGAGAATGAATTGAAAGATATAAACGGAGTTGATGAATTATTCCCTCGTATAATGATGTTTGTCACAGCTTCCTCAGAAAATATCAATAAAAGTGGATCTCTACAACTGTATGGGATTGATTTTTATAATGAGGCTTTAAGTGGAAATATAGGAGATTTGATAATTGTTGATGAAGAAGGAGAATCAACAGGAGAGATATACGATCGTGAACTCGATGATGATGAGTGCATCCTATTATGGAATGTGGCAGAAATTCTAAATGTTACAAAAGGAGATACAATATATATAGAGTACCAAACATACGATCTGAATTTATCTGTTGCAGAAATATGTATCCAAGACTTAAAATTTATGCAATTTGAGACGACTTTAATTCTTGTTAACTTAGAATTAGCTCAAAGTTTTTTACAAAGGGAGGGACAAATAAATTTCATTGTAGGAACTATAACTAACCCTTACTATGTATATGATGCAAGTGATCTAAAAAAGACTACAAGAAGGCTCCGGATTATTGGTTCAGTAATTCAAGAAAGACTAGATTTAAATGAATATACTGTTAATTTACCTAAATTAGAGGAATTAGAGGGAGGAGAATTTATGTTAATGACAGTAACAATGATGTTCTGGTTTATCTCAATTCTTTCTATGTTAATTACGGGAATTCTAATAAACAGCATCTTATCTACTTCTGCAGAAGAGAGGGTAAGAGAATTTGGAATAGCCCGAGTAGTAGGAGGAAGCAAAGCATATCCTGTAAAGATGGTTCTCTTTGAAGGGTTATTATTAGGATTAATTGGCTCAATAATAGGAATAATTTTAGGTATCACTCTAATGAGACCAATTTCTCAAGCTCTATTTCCTATGTACAACTTTCAATTTGAATATTCTGAAGTTACCTGGTTAATCCAACCACAAACGTTATTAATAACTTTTATGATTGGGACTTGTGCTTCATTAGTAATAGCCTTATTACCAGCCTTGAAAACAGCGAAACTAGATTTAATTAAATCTATAACTCCATTTCAATCAAAAGAAGAAGGTTATGAAATTAAAAAGGAAGGAAGCATGAATGTTAAAAGTTTCGTAGTAGGAATTGCTATTGCAACCATTGGTATGATTGTTTTTATCTTGTTACCAAATATCCTTGTTACAGGGGATTTTATGTTAACTATTTCTTTGTTTGTTGGTTTATTAATGGCTATCTTAATAGGATTAGTTTTTGCTTCTGTGGGAATCGTTCCTTTAATTCAAAAATTAATACTTGGATTAATATCACCAGCAATCAAAAAATATAGCAATATTCTTAAAATTTCTTTAAAAAGATATAGAAGACGGAATACTAGTACAGTTCTGATGTTTTCAATTAGCTTTTCATTTATTTTCTTTATTACAAGCATGACAGAGATGCAATCTGAAAATATGTCTTTAAATTTAGAATTCCAATATGGATCAGATCTAGTCGTAATGAACCAAGAATTAGTCAATCCTGATAGTGCTCTTACCCTTGAAATGGTTGAGGAATTGAAAGATTTACCAGGAGTTGATAAGTTAACAATAGCACTTCATAACACATTTGATTTTCAAGCAACTTTAGCGGCTGCCTTCGAGATTAACGAAGGACAAGTGGGTTTTTCAGGTGAGGGAACAGAGGAATTGATGACTAATCTATTTCAATTCTATACTACGCAAGAAGAAGCAAAAATTAGAACAACAGCGGGAGATATGATGGATTTTGATGTTGTAGATGCTGCTTTTATAGGCATTGATGAAGATTTTACTGATATAATTCAAGAAAATTTAATAATTTGGAAGAGTGATAAAAGTAGTGCAGGATATTCTTTCAATGAATTGTTCAGTCAAAATAATACATGTATTATTGCAAAATCAATCGCCAGTCGTTTGGGGATTCAAGAGGTAGGAGAACAGATACGTATGACTTTTTACGATCCTTTGGATGAAAAAGATCCAGGGAATGTTACTTTATTTAAAGTTGTAGGAATATCCGGAGGAATTCCGGGCTTTTATAATTTTCGAAGCAACGAATTAACAGCAGAAGGTGGGGGAGTAATGGTTTCTTTAGAAAATTACATGCGCTTAATGAAAATTGCAAATCCCGGGGAAGATGACATGATAATAGATAAAGTTTTCATAAATTTAATAGATGGAACTGAAGCAAATATAAAAGAAACTAAAGAAGATATTCGAATTAAATATAACGATAAAGATATTGTAATTGATGATGCAATTTCAAAAATTAATTTCATGGAGGAGATGACTGAAAGACAATCCTTCCTTATGGAATTAATCTTAATGTTCACAATCATGATTAGCATATTTGGGTTAATTAGTAGTATGTATGCGATAATGTTAGAGAGAAAATTTGAAATCGGGATATTGCGCTCAATGGGTATGAAAAGTCGTAATGTACGAAATATGTTTTTAATTGAAAGTATGGTGATCTTGCTTTCTGCAGGTATAATGGGAACTATTATCGGGTCTTATTCGGCATACCTGATGGAAACGAATACAGGATTGATGACAGAGATGCCCGTTATCTTTACTATACCTACAGATGTAATTATTAGGGTTTTTATATTATCTATCTCTGTTGGTTTCCTAGGAAATTATTTAATTTTAATGCGTTTAAGTCGTCAATCCATAATGGATATCTTTCGTCAAACGTTTTAAATTATTTTTCGCTAAAAATAAAGTTTGTAGTGTGTTTTATCCGACTTAAGGTTAATTTTCTTTAAGGAAATTTAATAGTAATCTTATTGATTGACCTCTATGAGAAATTTGATTTTTTTCTTCCGTAGAAAGTTCAGCAAAAGTTCTTTCTGGAATAGCATCTGGAATGAAAATTGGATCAAAACCGAAACCGCCATTTCCAATAATTCTTTCAGAGATTTTCCCATTCACATTTCCCTCAAATAGGAAAATTTTCTCCAAAGGTTTAAAATATAGTGCAATAACAGCTGCAAAGTGTGCTTTAGTTTGATTAAAATTATTAATTAACTTAAGAACCCCCTCATTTCCTATTGTTTTAAAAATGTAAGAAGAATATACTCCTGGAAAACCTTTAAGAGGTTTGTCTACAAAAAATCCAGCATCTTCAACAAAAAAAGATTCATCTACTTTATTTCTCAAGCTATTTGCCTTAAAGTGTGCTACATCTCGAATTGTTTCTGCTTGAATTTCAATTGGTATATGGTTATTCTTTCTTAAAATGTAGCTAACATCTTCACTTTTAAAAATATCTCTAACTTCCCTAAATTTATGATTGTTTCCAGTAATAAAGTATATTACGTTATCCCTATTTCCCATTACATTATAAAGTTTATTTTATCGTTCAAAAAGGTTGATATCAAAACAAATAAAATTCAAAATTCTCACACGTTTTTGTTTAAGAAATCCAAAATTTTATTTTTGAAAGTTCATTTAAATTTATATTACGTTATTTAAAACTCTATTTATATAGTGTAGTTATCATGGCTCGAATGCATTCAAGGAAGAAGGGAAAATCGGGAAGTGTACGTCCCCCGAGATTAACCGATCCACCAGTCTGGATTGAGTTATCTCCTACTGAGGTAGAAAATGAGGTTGTTAAATTAGCTAGGAAGGGACACTCAAAATCCTTGATAGGGGTTAAGATGAGGGATTCTAGAGGTGTTCCATTAGTAAAAGTTGTTACTGGCAAAAAAATAAGTCAAATTCTTGAAAGTAATGATATAACATCACCACTTCCAGAAGATCTATCAAATTTAGTTAAAAAAGCATTAAATGTAAGAAAACATCTTGAAGAAAATCATAAAGACCTAGAAGCTAAGAAAGGTCTTAATAGAACTGAATCGAAAATATATCGTTTGATTAAGTATTACAGAAAGAAAGGTGTTTTAGCTCCTGATTTTAATTACGACCCTGAGAGTATCAGAACACTTGTAGCAAGATAAAATGAGGATGAAAAACTATTGAGTCAACAAGCTAAAAAAAAGATAAAAGGGAAAAAAGTTTCTTTTAAGGACAAACATTGGTATCAAGTCGCAACCCCAAAAATCTTCGATTTCAAACCCATCGGAGATATCATCGGAACTGAAGGTACTTTAGTAGGACGGACGCTTGAATCTCTGCTTTATGACTTCACTCGTTCTTATAAAGATATTAGTTTAAAACTAAAGTTTAGAATAACTGATGTTAATGAAGAAGCAAGGAAATGTAATTCAATATTTATAGGACATCAGAATACAAATGATTATATCAGATCTCTTGTAGGGAGAGGTGCTACAAAAATTAAAACGATTATCAACTTAACGACAAAGGATAACTACATTTACCGAGTCTCAATGATTTGCGTTACACTAAAAAGGGCATTAAGTAGTCAACAAATCTTAATAAGAAAAATAATGAGAGAAATACTGAGAGAATTTGCTTCTGGCCTAAATCATGAAAAATTTATCGCGGGAATGATATATGGTGAATTTCAAAACCAAGTTAAAAGAGTCGCAAAATCTATTTACCCACTCTCTAATTCAGTGGTAATAAAAAGCAAACTTTTATCGTTCCCCGAAGGAGGTCAAGATGAAGAAATCCCTGATGATGAATTTGACATTGTAGAAGTTGATATAAAACGATCACGAAAATCAGAAATTAGAAGATCTGAAAGGATTAATGTGAAGAAGTTGGTATCTAAAAACAAAAAGAAAAGTTACAGATCTAGCCCAACTACTCCCCAAGTTAAGACAGAACCCGCAAAAAAGGATTCAGATTAAAAAATTATATAATCATTTCTTTAATTATTTCATTTAAATTTTGCTTTAAATGTTTAAACGGCTCCAATTCTCCCGAAAAATCTTCTTGGAAAACCGAATCTGTCTTCATTTTTGCTTTTAATTCTTTAAAAATATCCCTTAGTTTGTAAAAATCACCTGAAGCTATAAAATCTAATGAATACCCCTTTATTTTCCCAAAGAAAATTATTTTTTTACTATCTTCATTATCAGAATCAGTCATATGAATTTCCTTGATATTTGTTTTTGCACGAATTTGGGTATTCATAGCGATTGTAGCTAATTTTGCTGACAGATCCGAAGTGAATAATTCAATTTTCTCATTAGTCTTTTCTTCCTGTAGATCCTTTAAAAGATCTTTATCATATAATTGTGATATAATAGGTAATCCTTGGGTAGAGATTCCTGTATATAATATTGTATTCTTAAATGAATTTCCATGTTTCTCAAAAATAATTTCTTCTTCTAATGGTTCTATATATTTTTCTTTTAAATAATTAGTAATTAGCTCTATTATTTCTTTAAATGAAGGTTCCTTTGATATCGATTTTAGATCGTCAAAGTTACGATATTGTAGACTAACTTGTCTACCAAACTCTTTCAGCATTTTAAAAACTTCTACTGAACCTACTTTAAAATTACCAATGGAACAAAAGAATAAATTTTTGTTGGATCTAGTAATAATATGCTCAATTATGATTCTTTCCCTAGTTGTTTTATGATTTTTCAAACAAACTTTGTCTAAACGCCAATTTTTTTTAGGGTTTAAGCTTCTTAGTAATTTATCTACAAACAAAACAATTTCAAATGCATTAAATTTCTTTTTCTTTGAAGAATAGAGAATATCGTCTTCTAAAATAATAGAAAAAGCAGAGATCATACAAAAAACTTTAGAGAAGGATAAAATTAATTAATCAGCTTAATAATTGAAAATTTGTAGAACATATTAACTTTATTTTATTTCTGGAAATTGAGTTATAATAGCACTTCAAAATTGAAATATAATATTTAATTTATTTCATATGATTTTTTAGTCTGAACTATACCGTTTACTTTTTAGACTTAAAGGAAGACTATAATCCTTTTTGTTGATAAAAACTGAATTCCTTAGTATAGATTTCACGATTTACTGAAGCTTTAAAAACTTTAAAAAGATTCGTGTCTTCTTAAAAGTGTAAAAACATATCCAAAGAACTATAAAACTTGCAATAAAATTAGATAAGATCAATAACGAGATATAGAAATAAATTAATTTATCATCAAGAAAAACAGTAGTATTATTATATTTTAACACCCATAGTGAGTCAATTAATATTAATGGGATGGAGGCGGAAAAAATAATACTAAGAATTCTTAAGAAAATTGCTCATTTTTTAGTTAAATTGAATCCGAACCATTTTAAGGCATTAATGTTGCTCTGTTCTTTCATATTCTTTAAGTCATTCAAAATCTCACTTTTATTTTTTTTTTAATCTTGAATTTTGTTTTTTTTAGTAAATTAATTTGTAAGAATATCTAATCTCTTAAAACCATAAAATATAATTATTGTTTTTTATTTTTAACACCCTCTTCACTTTTTTTTAAGTAAATCCAAGACTACTCTATATTATTTCTGAATTAGTTCGAGAGAAATTCAAGGATTTTTATTTATATATTTCTTTAGTCTTAATCTTTTTTATAGAAAAATACACATATAAAATCCCAATGCTAAATCCAAGGGTAAGATTAATTCCAAGGATGAAAAATGGCAAGTTATTACCTTGTATACCTGGGTTGCTTAATCCATTTGTATAAGAAATCGCAACAAGTAAAAATAAAAACCAAAGAAAAATCAAATGTCCCATAGCACCATATTTTTTTTCCCTTTCTTTTAAAGTATAAACTAGATAAATTAATCCAGTAATTAAATAAATGAAGGAACCTATCAGCATTAATTTAGCCAAGTAAGATGTAATTAATAGGTTAACATGGAAGAATGAATACACAATCCCGAAAATACCAGAAATACTTATCATACAGTAATAGATAATTTTTCTTATATCCATTAAATCACTTTTTTTTCAATATTTGACTAAATAGTAAATAATCAAAAAAAGTATATATTATTATTGTCAATATTTAGTTGTGAATTTATATCTCTTTGAGAGATGTTCTTAAAGAGTTAAAGAATTTGGAGAGTCTCCTAAAGGATCCCTCAAAATTTTGGCAGATGGCTGAAGAAATCGCACCTACTTTATTTAATGCTGAACCGAATTCAGGTCATTATGCTTTAGCAAACCTTGAGAAATTAGATATCATAAAAGCAATAATTACTCAAAACGTTGACGAACTTCATCAAAAAGCTGGTACTATACTTGTATATGAAGTTCATGGAAATATTAATAGATTTAACTGTTTAGGATGTCGTGCAAGTTATAATAAAGAATGAATTTTACGTAAGTTAAAAAAAAAAAAAAAGATCACAACCACTATGTGATTATTGCGCAGCAATCATTAGCTATAAAGTTACTGAAAGATAAAGAAACCTTTTCTATATATTTTATATACTTTCAGCTATAATAATAAAACAGTAATATTTTTAATAAAAAATCCAAAAATCAAAAATGAAAAATTATGAGTATGAAATAGATGATTTTGAAAAGTAAAAAATTGAAAAGAAAAGCTGTGGTATATGCGATATTCTCAATCATTCTCTTTAGTTCACTCCCACTTTTAACCTTTTTTCATGGCTCTTCTCTACAATTAAATAGCAGAACTATAAAAGATTTACCATCCACCAGTGATACATTATTATTAGAGTGGTATAACATATGGTGGACCTCTGATGATGATAGTGATGATAGTGGACATGGAATCGCAATAGATGGCTCGGGAAACACGTTTATCACGGGAACTACTACAAGTTACGGGGCAGGTTATGAGGATGTGTTATTGTTAAAGTATACTTCGTCCGGAAATCTGTTGTGGTATAAAACATGGGGGGGCACTGATTATGATTTTGGAGCTGGAATAGCATTAGATGGTTCGGGAAACTTGTTTATCACGGGGAGTACTGGAAGTTTCGGAGCAGGGGAAAATGATCTATTTATATTAAAGTACGACTCGTCTGGAAATTTGCTGTGGGAAAAAACATGGGGGGGCGTTGATTCTGATTGGGGAGCTGGAATAGCATTAGATGGCTCGGGAAATGTGTTTATAACGGGAACTACTTCTAGTTATGGAGCAGGAAACAGGGATGCCTTGGTATTAAAGTATGATTCATTCGGAAACCTACTATGGTCTAAAACATGGGGGGGCTCTGGTGAAGATTGGGGATCTGGAATAGCATTAGATGGCTCGGGAAACATGTTTATCACAGGACTTACAGAAAGTTATGGAGCTGGTGAATGGGATGCCTTATTATTAAAATACAATTCTTCTGGAAACTTGATGTGGAATACAACATGGGGGGGCTCCGATAGTGATCATGGACATGGAATAGCGTTAGACGCTTCGGAAAACGTGTTTATTACAGGCCGGACTAATAGTTATGGAGCAGGAAACGGTGATGCATTGGTATTAAAGTATGATTCGTCCGGAAATCTGCTGTGGTATAGAACATGGGGGGGCTCTGATAGTGATCATGGACATGGAATAGCATTAGATGGCTCGGGAAACATATTTATTACGGGTGCGACTTACAGTTACGTAGCTGGTAACCATGGGGGATTTGTATTAAATTACGACTCGTCTGGAAATTTGCTGTTAAATAAAACTTGGGGGGGCTCTGATTATGAACATGGTGAGGACGGAAATGGAATCGCAATAGACGGCTCAGGAAACGCGTTTATTATTGGCAGTGCTTACAGAGCTGGTTTTTTTAAACTATTTATATTGAAATATGGGGTTGATACAGATGAAGATGGTCTAACAGATGGTTGGGAGGTTAAATATGGTTTGAATGCAACTTGGAGTGGCGATGCTTCGCTTGATGGAGATAATGATGGACTCACGAATCTGGAAGAGTATAAAATTAATGTTGATCCTACCGACTCTGATACTGATGATGATGGTCTAAGCGATGGTGATGAGGTTAATAATTATCAGACTAATCCCACCAATTCTGATACAGATGGTGATGGGTTTAGTGATAGTCAAGAAATTCAAATGGGTACTGATCCATTATCAGCATTCAGTAATCTATTTATCACTTTAGTAATAATTATTGTAATAATTCTATCAGTTGGGGCAGTTTCTTTATTTCTTATAATAAAATATCATAAAAGAGATACGATGAATATTTAATGAATCATAATAAAAAAAATTTAAAAAAGTGAAACGGTATTATTTAATTCTAATTTTTATTAGAATTAATATCCTTTAAAAATTAAATATTAATCAGCATCTTGAAAATAGCAACATTAAAACCATCAAACAAAGAGAAAATTAAAAAAGCTGCGGAACTACTCTTTAATTCAAAACACGCTATAGCTTTAACTGGAGCAGGAATCTCAACTGAGTCTGGGATCCCTGATTTTAGAGGGAAAGATGGTATTTGGAAAAAATTCCCAATTGAAACGTTTGGTACCTTGGAAAGTCTCCTAAAAGACCCATCAAAATTTTGGCAAATGGCTGAAGAAATCGCACCTACGTTATTCAATGCAGAACCTAATAAAGGCCATTATGCAATTGCTTCCCTTGAAAAAATGAATATACTCAAAGGAATAATTACTCAGAACATTGATGAACTCCATCAAAAAGCAGGTGCTATTCTTGTTTATGAAGTCCACGGTAATATTAATAAGTTTAATTGTTTAGGATGTCGTGCAAGTTACAGTAAAGAAAAGGTATTACGTAAGTTAAAAAAAGAAAAGCAATCACCTCCTTTATGTGATTTTTGCGCAGCTCCCTTAAAACCTTCAGTTGTATTTTATGGGGAAAGTTTACCGAATTTTGAAAAATTTATGTCAATAGATCTAGCTAAAAAATCAGATTTAGTTCTAGTAGCTGGTTCATCTTTGACGGTAGCACCAATATGTGATTTACCATTATATACTTTAAAAAAGAACGGAAAATTATTAATTATAAATGATGAACCAACAGATTTAGATGAACGTGCTGAGCTAGTTATTAATAATAAAACAGGAGTAGCTCTACCTTTAATTTTAGAAGAAATAAAGAAAATGAAAGTAGAATTTAAAACTATATCCTAATCATAGATAAATCAAAAACTATTTCACCTTATTATTATCAATGTCATTTAAGAATGTTATTGTTAAAGATTGGAGAAAAATAGATTTAGCATTTGGGTTGATTTATCCAAATATATTTAGGATAGGGATGTCATCTTACTCCATTAGGCTTCTATATTCTTATATAAATTCATTTGAAAATGTAGCTTGTGAGAGAATTTTCTTGCCAGAATCAAAGATAATGTATCCCGCTTCAAAAGACAATTCTCCAATGAAACTTATACGATCTATTGAAAATAGAATTCAACCAATTGACTTTGATATTCTTGGTTTCTCATTACATTTCGAGAATGATCTTAAGAATATACTATGGCTGTTAGAGAAAGGAGAAATACCTCTAACATTTAGGGAACGTGAAATTGCTAGAAAAAGGATGAATGATTTACCATTAATTATCGGAGGAGGTCCAGTAATTACTTCAAATCCAATACCTATAAGTCAATTTTTTGACTTTCTCTTTATCGGAGATTCAGAACCTAATTTAAAATTATTTTTTGAAGCTTTCTTAGATTATAAGAATAACGAAGGTTCTTATTCAAAATTTTTAGAAAATGTAAAGAGAATTGAAGGTATTTTTATTCCCTCATTAAGTAATAATGTTCATAGAGTTGTACTGAAAAATTTAAATGAATCACCAAATCCTACTTTTCAATTGTTGTCTAAATTTCAAGCAGAAAAAAACATATTTGGTGGAAATTTTTTCGTCGAAGTAAATAGAGGGTGTCCCTATCAGTGCAAATTCTGTATTTCCTCGTTTCATAACTCCCCATTTAGAAACAGAAGCTATGAAAATATTACAAATATTGTTAAGAATGGAATTAAAAACTCCAGTTTCAATGTTGTTAGCCTAATAGGTTCTTGTGTCTCTTCTCATCCCAAATTCCAACAAATTTGTGAATATATAATTAACACGGGAAAAAGGCTAACAGTCCCATCTATACGAGTAGAACATTTAAATAATGATCTTATCCAAATATTTGAAAAAGGAAAGATTAAAACAATAACTTTAGCTCCAGAGACAGGATCTGAATCATTACGATATACACTTGGTAAAATGATATCAAATGAGAAGATATTTTCAACATTAAGTCAAATTAGAGATTCACAAATTAAAAATGTTAAATTATATTTCTTAATAGGTTTACCAGATGAAACTTATGAAGATGTATATGAGATCATTACATTTCTAAAAAACATTGTAAATTTAGGGTTTGAAAAAAACACACTAAGAATTAATGTTAATCCATTTATCCCGAAATTAAACACTCCATTTGAAAAAGAAATTGAAAGTTACTATAAAAATAATAATGAAGGTTTAATCAAGAAATTTCAGCTTTTAGAGAAAGAGTTAAAGAATATACCACCAATAAAATTGAAATTTGGTAATATTAAGATACTCATAAAGAATGCAAGACTTCAAACTATGATATCTTTAGGGGATAAGAAGATCTCAGATTTAATTCTAAGTTATTATTTTAAAGGTGGTGATTTTAGTGCTCTTCAAAAATCTGAAAAAGAGATGGGTTTCAATTTAGATGAATATTTATTAAAAATAAGAAATTGTTATAATCCTTGGAATGTTTATCTTGAGAAAAATTAAAAAAAGAAATAAAAAAATTAGTCGATTTTTTTAAAAAGCTTTTTTACTGTATTACAAATAGGGCATTTTTCAGGTGGAGTTCCCTCGTGTGTGTATCCACAAACTGGACATATATAAACATCTTCTTTATCTAGATCCTTACCACTATCAACAGCCTCAAGAGCTGCTTGATATAACTTATGGTGTATTTTCTCTGCTTCATTAGCATAATGAAATGTCTGAATAGCTTTTTTATTACCTTCTGCTTTAGCATAATTTAAAAACTCGGGATACATTTTAGTGAACTCATAATGTTCACCCTCTACAGCAGCTTGAACATTTTCCTTTGTTGATTTAATACCACCTAGAACCTTCAAATGATTATGGGCATGAATTGTTTCAGCAGCTGCGGCTGCTTTAAAAATCTTTCCAACTTGTGGAAATCCATCTTTAATTGCTTTTTCAGCAAAAGCTAGATATTTTCGATTTGCCCTGTGATTCTCCTGCAAAAGCTGTTTTTAGACCTTCTTCTGTTTTTGACATAATACTTTTTCACATCTTACACAATATTTAAGTTTAAATTATTATCAAGACTTTTTTAAATTCATTTTTATAAATAATAAATTACACCAGAAATTCATAGATTTCTATGATGATTATAGCCAATAATAAAATCGATTTTTAAATATGTAAGTTTTAAACCAAAACAGAAGATATCCTCAACTTAAGAGAAATTTTTTAACAGAATTAACAACCTGATTCAAATGACATGCTGCCATACCGAACTTTGTGTGTACATTAAAAACAAGAATTATGAAACATTTATTTTGAATATATTCTGAAAAAATAAATTGTCTATCTTTAAAAGTGTAGAAAAGTTTTAGGATTGAATTGTTACATATTTTCACTCGAAAATCTACTTCTTTTAAGAATTTCTTTAAACTTATTTTAGGATAAGATGAATATATTACTTTTCCTTTGTCAGTTAATAAAAGTGTACCATCTATTTCATCTATTTGTTTTAATTCCTTCATGTATTCTATTATTTTTTCTTCAGAATTTAGAGTAGATTCAACGTTAAGTGCATCATCAATTATATTATCTACAACCTCATTAAGCTTACTATCAAATACAATTCCTCCATCTATATTAAAGCTTACTTTTTCTATATAAGTTGATAGCCGATCGTCAATCTTCGAAATAATTTCTTCTAAAAACATCTCATTTTCAATTGTATCACACAAAATATTATAAATTAACTTCCCTCTTTCAAAAATTACAAACTTAACATCTCCCATTTCTATTGTTCGGAATTTTTTTCCAATCATCTCTTGTGAAAATGACATTAAGGCAGTGATAAATGGGGAAATCAAATTTTTCTCAGTTTTAAAGTAAGTTGTAAAATTCTTTTCATAAAAACAGATACCGGATCGATTGAAAATATATATATTATGAATATTTGTGTTTTCATAAATTCGATTGAATTTAGATGGTAAAGGCACCTGATTATCGAGTCCCATGCTAATCTATTGTAAAATAACTATAAAAAGAACTTAGTTTTCAATTTTATACAATTTTTGCTTTTTCTATTAAGAAATACAACAAAAAAAATAATCAAATTAAAAAAAAAAGAAGAGGTTATTACTTTGATAAAATCCTAGTTTTTTTCAATTCAAAACTTTGAGGAATTTGTTCTATTAAAATATCCTTTAATCTAAGAGTAATTGGGCGACCATTTAATTTGAAATCCTAAAATTTATTATTGTAAAAATAAGTAGCACACCAGTTTAATTAATTTCCTTTCTATTATTTTTTAAAAATCATATACGTTTCCTATTTCTATTTAGAAAAATAGTTTTTATGTGAGTAGCCATAATATTTTGATAAAATAGATAATTTTAAAGTTAATTTTAATGAGATCTCTTTAATAATTTAAGTAATTATAAAATAGGGTTCAGATATGACACAAATTTTATTTTACAAGAATTGCATTTAGAAGGTTATTATTCATCGTTTAAGATGATCTGATCTTAAAGTTTAAATGTAAGTAAGATAGAATAATATTTAAAATATAATTTTTTTTAAACCAATTTAAAATCATTTACGGAGGAATAAAAAAATGGCTAAAAAAACTGCCGTTGACGCTCTTTTTGTAAAAAGTAAAGTTCGAGAATATATCAAAGGTAAAGAATGTAACACAAGTGGAGATGTGATTGATGGACCTGCACTTAATAACGCTATCATTGATATTCTTGATAAAGCAATCGCAAGAGCTAAGGCAAATAATAGGAAAACTGTCCAAGAGAAAGATTTATAAAAGAATCTTGGATAATCAATAAGAAAAGAAAAATATTTTTTATTTATTTTTAATTTTAGTATTTTAAAATTTTACCTTAACGACATTACTAACAAATATTCTGATAGTTGTTATAGGTTGTCTGTGAATTATTATAATATAAAACAAATTTTCTTTTTTTTAGATGTGTTCTAAATTAAAAAATTACTAATTCTGGAGTGTTTTGATATTTAAATCTCTTATATTGGTATTTGTAATTACACACATAACCAATATTTAAGAAATAAAGAATAAAATTTCCTTACCAAATCGCCTAATACCTAATCCTTATTATTTTAATTGGAATATTTTATTCTTTTTTTTCCTACTTTTCTGGTGTTTCAGTATCAAGGACAAAGAAACCTAAAGATGATATACTCTTCAATTTTTGGAGGTTATCCCTCAATTTTTTAACCTCTTCAAAATCCCCAGCTACAGCAATAATTTCTAAACATTTTTTATATTCTAAATGAACATGCATAACAGAAATTATTATGTTATGAAAATGATGCTGAATTTCGTTTTTGAGGATTTCGTCAGTTTGTTGAACATTTGCATAGGTTGATCTTGAACTAAAATCATGATCATGTTTAAATCCCTGTGTATGTTCATGAGAATGGGTTTCAGTTAGCTCAAAATGTTGATGAGTCATTAGAAAAGTTATACAACCAACAACAGTTTCAGAGCTAATTGAAATGTTTTCATCTTGAGTCATAAAAAGACTCATTGCTTTTCGAATAGCGTCAGATCGTGAAAGTCCAATCCTATTTCTGAAAATCTCAAACTTACTATATAAATCCTTTTGAAGCGAAATTGTAAACCTTTTGTATTCTTCCATTTTAAACAATTAAATAAGTAGTGGTTTTCTAATTAGAATGAGATTTATTTTCTTATAAAAATTGCAATCGGGACGCTAGCTTCTCTCCATTGTTTAATTTTGCCAGCATATTCCATGTTCAATTTGCTTCTCCCGTGGTCACCGATTATAATCATAAGAGAGTTTTTTCTTAGCTGTTTATAATTGCCAAGTATCCATTTATCAGTACGATTTATTAATTTTTCTATTAAATCTTCTGGAGTTCTTCTCTTTAATTGCTGTTGTTGTTTATGTAAATTTTCAAAATCTAAATAATGCATCCATGAAAGATGATTTGTATTAATTACTTGAGCGCTTTGAACCCAAGTGGACATATCGCTATCTTTTTGAATGGATTTTGTTCCACCATCATATCTTTCTAAATCTTTCTTTCTGCCCACAAATGTTGTATTTTTACCAGCAGCATTTATAGCCTTTAATAGATGAAAACCACTTGGTTCTACCTCTAATCCCCCATACATTAATTGGTGTAAAACTCCTAGGGTATATGGATTGCGCGTGCTTAATAGCAACATAACTTGTGCTTCCCTAATCATGAATTGAGGTTTAAGGTAGGTAATTTCAAAAAGTCCAAAATTATCAATTAGATTAATGCTAATTCGTTCAATTCCTCGATATAATTCTAAAATTTGTTTAATAGGTTCAGGTATTGTATCATGTGGAGCATCAATATCTAATAGATTTAAAATAGTCGCCGGTAACTGAGTCAAATAACATTTTATTGTTTGGAGTTCTGACATATTTCTCATCTTACTTGGATTATTTGAATAAATTTTGATAATTCATATTATTATAAGTTTAATATAATAATGATTACTATTAATATTATTTTTTTAT
>SDBS01001270.1_pt1 | contig 25685 bp, 24 predicted proteins | sample 2277091 | NCBI WGS metagenome assembly SDBS01 (sample SAMN10404972, study PRJNA504765) | marine sediment metagenome | isolation source: marine sediment core GS10_PC15, 163 cmbsf | place: Arctic Ocean: Southern Knipovich Ridge | collected 2010
GCTCTCTGCGTACCGAACCGTCCGTCTCGCCTGCCATGGCCTAGAACCTAGCAGCGTGCTGCGGGTCGGGCAAGTGCCTCTGGCGGCAAAGTTATCCTTCGAAAGCGCCGGTCTTCCCGGTAACCTGAAATCCGCTTAAGCCATGATCCCTGAAGAGCCCAATGTTCACGATCTGCCGCAACTGCGAGACCGCACGCAGGTCTTTCGTGATCGGGCACACGCTGGAGAGGTGGTGGCCGAAATGCTCCAAGGCCGCCGCGACCAGGAGGCCATCGTCTTTGCTATTCCAGCCGGCGGCGTGCCCGTCGCGGCCGTCATCGCCAGAAAGCTCCGCCTGCCCCTGGACGTAGCCGTCGTCAGCAAGATCACCCCGCCCGGCAATACGGAGGTCGGCTACGGCGCGGTCGCCTTCGACGGCAGCGTGGAGCTCAACCGCTACATGCTACCGGTCCTCGGCCTGAGCGACCGCGACGTCCATGCCGGCATCGCCCGAACAAAGGAAAAGGTAGCCCGACGTGTGGAGCTGCTGCGCGGCGGTCGGCCGATGGAAAATCTGACCGGCGAGACGGCCTTGCTCGTTGACGACGGGTTAGCTTCTGGCTTTACGATGCGCCTGGCCGCACAGGCGCTGAAAAAGGCCGGCGCCGAGCGGATCGTCATCGCCGTGCCGACCGCCTGCGGACCCACCGTCGTCAACCTCACCAACGTTGCCGAAGCAATCTACTGCGCGAACCTCCGCAGTGGCCCCTCCTTCGCAGTAGCCGACGCCTATCAGCACTGGTGCGACGTCGATGAGCAAACAGCCGCGGAAATCCTCAGCACATTCGACCAGCCGGAACCCCGCCGATAGCGACCAGAATTGAGCCTTCCCCTGAGCCAACCGAGACCCCTACTCCTCCAGCACGTCGGTGAGAAGGTATTGGTGCTTGTACTGTTCGCTTCGGCCGCCGCCGCGGTTGCGGATCTTCTCGGTCTCGGCTTTATCCAATGTCCCGTCTGGCAGCCGAATCGCCCGGATTGCCCCCAGCCGGCCGCTCTTACGCTTCGAGCGATACTCCATGTTCAACTCGCACAGCGAGAGGTCCATCCACTCTGCGAGTTGATCGATGTTGAAGCTGTCGGTGGCCTCCAGGCGCAGTTCGTAGTGGGGCAGGCGTGCGAACCGGCCCTGCAAGACGAACCGCTCCGCATGCAACCCAGCCCGCCCAGCGGCCAGCCGCATCGCCTCGACCACCTGGTGCTCTGTGATCTTCTCGCCGGTGATGTTTGCGGTGTGCAGGCCGCGGGAGAGGAATTCAAAGACCGGCGATTGGCCGAAGCGGCCCGTGACTCGGACGCGGTCGTCGATGTTGTACCGCCAAAGACCCGCCCAATTGGTGATGACCAGGAAATACTCACCGCCGACTTCGACCTCATCGGCCCGCAGCGTTGGAGGGTTTTGCTTTTCGGCGCACTCGGCCGGGATGAACTCCAGGAAGTTGCCCGTGATCTCGGCCAGGCCGGCCGGCGTGCCGTCGGCGATGGGCACGGAGAACCGCCCCTCGCTGGCCAGCAGCCCGATGTCGCGAATTGGCACCTCGCCGAAGAGCTCCTTGAGAGGCCCCAGATACAGCTTGAGCGTACCGCCGGTCCAGTTGTTCAGGAAGGCGATGTTCCAGAAGTGTCGCGGCAGCAGCCGGCCGTCGCGCTTGAGGCCGTCTTCCATCCGACGAGCCAGCTTCGGATTTGGTTTGAAGCGCATCTTCGAGGCCAGGCGGCGGTCAAGGCCGCCGGGCGGGCTGACCGTACCATCGGCCACGTCGCGAATCAGCCGCTCGGCGTTTTCCTGGCCGCTCTCGATGAGCCTGATCGTGCTGGAAGGGTTGGCCGTGGTGATCAGCGCCACGTCGCGGCCGACGCCGCAGCGGAGCGTGGTGTAATATCGCACCTCCGGGTGGCCTATCTCCGAGACGCCTTCCGGCACGACGTACATCCTCCGCACGATGCGCTTCTGTGTGGCCGCCAGCAGCCCGCTGATCGCCCCGCAGGGAAGGCCAGTCGGGCTTAGCGTATCCCTCATGGGCGAGGAAATCTGGAGAATCGGGCGCAGCCAGGCGGCTGGATGATCCTTAAGCACTCTCAGCCCGAATATATTCCACCCGCGCCGCATCTGCTCGAGGAAGCGCCGCGTGACGGGGATGTTCTTGGGCTCGCCGGTCGTGCCGGAGGTCTGGCAGAACATCAAGAGCTGCTCGCCACGTGGCAGCAGTGCCTGCTGGTCGCCGGCGAAGAGACGCTCCATGTAGGGCCGCAGCGTCTCATAGTTTCCGAGCGGCACGGCCGCCTTGAAGTCCTCGTAGCTGCGAACGGAAGAAAAACCATGGTCGCGGCCGAAGTCCGTCTGCAAGTGGCGCTCGATGAGTTCGGCCAGCAGCCTATCCTGCACCTGGCGGGTTTTTTGATGTGCGGCCAGGAAGGCGCGCAGCTGCCTCGCCGCGTGGCAGGAGGCGATAAAAGCCACAGGCCTTAATATCTCACGACTAAGACTCACCGCAGCGATCCGTCACAAGACCGAGAACCTCACTTAAGCTTCAGAATTTTACAGTGCTATTCCCATAGGTAAACGAACTTTGCGGGGCAATGACGAATTCCGAATGACGAATGCAACGCCCACGACGCGGATAAAGGTGACCTGCAATGTGTCACTCGTTATTAGTCATTAGCTATTAGGCATTCGTTAGACATTCATCCTTCGTCATTCTTTTTGGTTCGGCCGAAGAATACCCGCACGCTCAAGAAGCATCCGCCGCCGTGATAGTAGACCTAGCCTTTATGCCACTTCGATCTCGGCCGGTGAGGTGATTTCGCTTTCGTCGATGGCTTCGGCGGCCAGGTGGCGTCGGAAGAAGGCTATGGTCCGTTTGGCGTACTGCCTGGGCTCGACGATCACCGATTGATTGTGCTTGGCCCCGGCGGCGATCCAGAGGTATTTCGGCGAAGGGGCCTGGGCGTACAGAAGTTGCGTCTGGTCCTCGCGGATGTAGCTGTCCTTCTGGCCGTGTATGAACAGGATCGGCCGCGGCTGCATCTCCCGCAGCGCCTTGGCCACCGATAGGAACCGACAGCCGAGCTTGGGCTGCGCGAAACGCATCAGCAGCCAGACGAGGAACCGCCAGAACGTATCGGGATGGAACTCATAGACCAGCTTGATGCGGGCGAAAATATGGACCCAGCGCTTCATCAGGGCCATCAGCGTCCTTTCCGTGCTGAAGGCCCCGTCGCAGATAATGGCCTTGATGTTGGTGTCGCTGGAGGCCGCCAAAAGCCCCGCACCGGCGCCACGGGAGATACCAAACAGGCCGATCTCGGTGGGCTTGCCCTCGGCGGCCAGCGTCGACTCGACGTACGCACAGGCACCCATAACGTCGTCCAGCTCCTTGTCGGACGGCCACTGCAGCGGGCGATACCTGCTGGGGCAGGAGCTATCGCCGTGCCCGCGGAAGTCGAAGGTGAACACGTCGAAGCCGGTCTCGATCAGCGGGCGGGCGTAGCGGGCACAACTGTACATGTCCGAGTTGAACTCGTGGCAGAAGACGATCGTGCCCTTGTACGTTCGGCGGTTGACGGCCGCCAGGTGCATGCCGCGAAGAGACGTTCCGTCGAAGCTGCGGAACCGCACCACGTTGCCTTCCAGGCGCTGGAAGTCCAGCGGGCCCATCGCCAGCGGAGGGTGCGTGTCTGTGAAGATGTTCAGGCAGATTCGTATGTATTTGGTCAAGAGCAGAATCAGAAAGATCAGCAGGGAGATTAACGTAAGGGCGATGGCCAGGGCCGCCCAGTTCCAGACGATCCATTCCCAGAACGTCATGCCAAGCTGCGCTTTAAGTAGGTCGATCATTGCTCCAGCGTCGTCCGATTAGAATTTACCCTAAATCCGTCGAAAGAAACTTTCCTTGAGCGGAACTGCTGCCAACCAACTTGACCCGGCAGCATACAGCCCCGCTAGGCGAAAAACAAGGGGCTGCTGAGTTCTTTCGGGCGTAGGCAAGGCATCTGAGGCGAGTCACTCGGCGGCTGTGATTATGAGTGTGTTGTTCTGCCCGCCGAAGCCGAAGCTGTTGGACATGGCCGTGCGGACCTTGGCCTTGCGCGGGGCGTTGGGCACGTAGTCCAGGTCGCATTCGGGGTCGGCGACCTTGTAGTTGATCGTGGGCGGGAGAATCTGATCGCGGATAGCCAGCACGCAGGTGATCAGCTCGGTCGCCCCGGCTGCAGCGATCAGATGCCCGATCATGCTCTTGACTGAAGAGATGGGGATCTTGTAGGCGCGCTCGCCGAAGATTGTCTTGATGGCCTTGGTCTCGACCTGGTCGTTCTGCTGCGTGGCCGTGCCGTGCGCGGAGATGTAGTCGATCTGGCCCGGTTGCAGGCCGGCGTCATCAAGGGCGGCCTGCATGGAACCAGCGGCGCCTTGGCCTGCCGGGTCCTGATCGGTAATGCGGAAGGCATCGGCGCTGGCGCCGTAGCCGACGACCTCGGCGAGAACCTTCGCCCCGCGGGACTTGGCGAAGTCATAGTCTTCCAGGATCAGGATGCTGGCCCCCTCGCCCAGCACGAAGCCGTCGCGTGTCATGTCGAACGGGCGGGAGGCCGCGGCAAGATCGTCGTTTCGCGTCGAAAGGGCCGTAAGGCGATTGAAGCCGGTCACGCCGAAGGGGTGGATCATGCTGTGGGCCCCGCCTGTGATGACGGCGTCGACATCGCCGTGGCGGATCTGCAAGGCGGCCTCGCCGATGGCCTGTGTGCTGGCGGCGCAGGCGGTCAGGACGTTGAAGGACGGGCCGCGCACATCGAACTCCGCCGCCAGATGGGTCAGCACCATGTTCGATTCCTGCTCGGCCTCGCGGTAGAGGTCCATGCGCTCAAAGGCCAGCTTGGCCCAGCGGCGCGTGTCGATTCGCTCATCGCTCCAAGCGTCGACCAGCAGTGAGGTGAAGTTGTCGAAATCGAGGCTGCCCTCGCCGCTGCCGAGATAGATGCCCACTTTCGTTTTGTCGAGTTTGTTGCTCGCGGCCAGGCCGGACTGCCTCCAGGCCTGCACAGCCGCCCCGATGGCGAACGTGCAGTGCCGGCCCGCGTGGACGTGCCTGGCGGCGCTGTCGATCTGTGAGGCCAGTTCGTAACCCTTGACCTGTGCCGAGAACGTCGAGGGAAACGTGCTGGCGTCGAACAGCTCGGTGGCGCTGATCCCGCTCTTGGAGGCCAGCATCGCCTGCCAGGTGCTCTCCACGTCGTGGCCGAGCGGGTTAACCGTGCCCATTCCCGTAATGACAACGCGTCTGTCGCTCATGTCTCGATTCGTTTCAGTACGCACGCGGCGCTCTGCCCGCCGACGCTAAAGGCGCCCGTAACTGCGTAGGTCATCTCCTTTTCGCGGGCCTCGGGCGAGAACTGCAGGTTGCAGCCGGCATCGCACGCGGTGAAGTTGGCCGTCGGCGGGACCTTCTGCGTATGCAGGGCCATGGCCGTGGTGGCCAGCTCCACCCCGCCGGCGCCGGCGAAAAGCGAGCCGATCGCACCGGTAATAGCCACGGCCGGCATCCGGTAAGCTGCCTGGCCTATCGCGTCCTGCCAGGCCTGGCATTCCAACTGATCTTCTTCCGGCACGGCCGTGCCGTGCGCGACGATAAGGTCTATCTGTTCGGGCGAGATGCCGGCATCTGCGATGGCCTTTCGCACGGCCAGGTCCAGCCCGCAGGCGGTTGGCTTTGTTACCTCCAAGCCGCCGGGATCGCACGCCGCGCCGAAGCCGACCAGTTCGGCGTAGATTCTCGCCCCGCGTGCCGAGGCCCGGTCCATCTCTTCCAGGATGACCAGCCCGCCGCCCTCGCCGATGACGGTGCCGCTATGTGCTGCGTCGAAGGGCCGGCAGGCCTCGGCGGGCGGGCCGTTGCCGCTCTTGCAAAGGCGGCCGAGCAGGCTCTGGCGCAGCAGGCCCATCGGGTTGAGCTTGCTCTCGGCCCCGCCGGCGATGACCGCCTCGGCGCGGCCGTGCGCCACCGCACGCGAGGCCTCCCCGACAGCCAGGTGGGCTGAGCTGTCGCCGCATGTGATCGTGTTGCTCGGGCCTCCGGCGCCGTGGATGATCGTCACGTGGCAGGAAAGCATGTTCGGCAGGTACTTCAGCAGCCACAGCGGCGTGAGGTTGTCCATGCCGACCCGGCCCCACTGCTTCAGGTCGAATTTGCCGTCCACCACGGCGGTGTTGACAGCCGTGCCCAGCTCGGTCAGGTCGGCGCAGACCAAACCCGCCCCGATGTTGCAGCCGAGCCGCCTGGAATCGATCGTCGTGTTTTCCGGATCGATCCCGCGCGTAACGATTCCAGAATCGCGAACGGCCAGGTCCGCCGCGGCCACGGCGCTCTCGATATCCCTGGCCATCACCTTGACGGACTTGCGATAGTCCTTGGGGACGAACTTGCGGGCGGAGAAGTCCTCCAGTTCGCCGGCGATCCGGCAAGGGAAGCTGCCGGCGTCAAAGCCGCTTATCTGGCGGATGGCCCTGGCGCCTCCCAGCAGCGCCTGCCAGAACGCCTCGATACCGATCCCCGCGGGCGTCACCACGCCCAGGCCGGTGATGGCGACCCTCTTAGGCATCGCCGTCCCCCAACAACGGGGCCAGGAGGCGCTTGAACTGCCCCGTGAACACAAAGTTTTCCTTGGGGAACTTCACGCCGGCGAGGTTCTGATCGATGTGAGAGAACATCAGATCGACCCGCCCGATGGGTTGGCCGTTCTTCAGCACAATCCCGCGGGTGGAGGCTGCCTCCTCGGTGATGGTATCGATCTGGACTTTGAACGTGACCTGGTCGCCCGGGACGACGATCTCGTCGAACTCGGCCTTGGAGATCTTTGCCAGGATGACCTTTTCCTTGAAGTTCCTCGCCTGGCCGACGAGGGCGCCGGCCGTCTGGGCCACGCCCTCGATCATCAATGAAGCGGGGTGAATCGGGAAGGCCTCCCAGTGGTCGTGGACATGTTCCTCAGCCAGAGAGACGTTCTTGACGGCTGTCGCCCTCTGCCCCGGAACAAACTCCACAAACCGGTCGATCCAAATCCAACGCATGATAGATTCCGACTTTCGATTGTCTCGGAAGTTGCCCCTTCCAAATCGTCAATCGACAACTCGTGCTGCGCAGCTCCGGTCCCGATTTATCGGGAGGGCTGCTTCGCGGAGCAGGATCGTCAATCAGTTGACCTTGCTCACGACGTAATTGACGATGGTCTGGACCTTGAACAGCTCGGCCATCTTATTGACGTCGGGATCCTTCTCGAACTCGCTGAAGTCGGCATGGGCCATGCGCTGCTTGAGTTCGGACAGGCCCTTCTCGGTGAGCTTGCCGTCCTGCACGAATTCGGGGTTGTTCAGGATATTGTCCGGAAACAGCTCGCCGCGGGGGATTTTTATGTCGAAGGCCTTCTCCAGTCGAAAGACGATGTCAAGAAAGTCGATCGACTCGGCCCCAAGATCACCCGTGAGCGTCGCCTCCGACGTGACCTCGTCGTCGTCCACACCCAGGGCGTCGACCAGTGACTCTTTCACCTTCGCGAAGACTTTCTCTTCGGTCATCGGCATTGGCTCAACTCTCCTCTCGTGCCGCTTGGTTTTCCAGTATGCGCCTTTCGCAGCTCGTCCCGGAAAGGCACCTAATGTATAGGAACTCTCGCTGTCAAAGTCAACGGCGCGGTGGTCTGCGAAGGCGACTGGTCGCCTTCGCAGACCCGGCCACCATCCAATTTATCGTGCGCCAGCCCTGTTCCACGCAAAGTAAATCGCAGAGGGTTGGTATGCGTCTCTCTCAGGCGCTGGGAGCGGCTGGCAAGGCAGCCGGCCCGCCCACCAGCTTAAACTGCTCGCGGAGCTGGGCGATGATGGCCTGATCGGCTTCGGCGAGATAGCTGTGCTTCTCAGCCAGGTTAAAACACCGCAGCTCCAACCGTCCTGAGACCGTCTGTCTCTCGCCAACGAAGCCGGTACCCTTGAACTTCGCTTCCGTCTCGGAGATCTCCATCGCCTCCAGTTCGCAGCGCAATACGTCGCCGGGGGTGACGAAGCTGGCATATTTGATGTTCCGGGCGCGCGAAAGGACAATGATGCTCTTGGTAAAATCCTGCTCCACGCGGACCAGCCAGGCCGCCGACTGCACGAGTGCCTCCAGCATCATCACGCCAGGCAAAACCGGAAAGGCCGGGAAGTGGTCGGCAAGGTACTCCTCGGCCAGCGACAGGGCCTTAGTCGTGATGATCCGTTTGCCGACTCGAGACCGCTCGTCACCGGCCGGCTCGATCCACTTAATCTTGTCCACCAGGTGAAACTTCATCGGCGCCGTTGTTCCCAGCCAAAACGCGTTCTTAGGAGTCTGCGAGCTTTTATTCCCTGTCTGAACTTTATGCAAGTGCTTTTTGACAGGTTGTGGACGCCAAGGTGGGCAATCGTCACGGCAGGTAGCCGCGGGCCATCAGCGCCGAGCAGACCCGCTCAAGGGCGATGTACATTGCCGCATCACGCATCGGCAGGTCCCGCTGCTCGGAAAGCTGGCGAACCTGGCCGAACCGCTCGACCATGCGATCGGCGAGTCTCTCTTCTACCTGACGGGCGGTCATCTGCTCCTGCTGGGTCTCCTGAGTGTATTCAAGATAGGAAACGAACACACCGCCAGCGTTGCAGAGGATGTCGGGAATCACCCAGATATCGCGCTGATTGAGAATGGCGTCGGCCTCGGGCGTTGTCGGGCTGTTGGCGCCTTCGGCGATGAGTTTGGCCGATATCTGCGGGGCATTTTCCGAGGTGATCTGTTCGGCCTCCGCCGCGGGGATCAGCACGTCGCAGTCCATCTCCAGGAGCTTCCTGCCGTCGGCCTCCTTTCCGCCGGCAAAGCCCTTAACGCTGCCCGTCCGCTCGACGTGTGCAGCCAGGTCCGGGATATCCAGCCCGTCCGGATTCCAGAGGGCCCCGTAAAGATCGGCCGCTCCGATCAGCAGCGCACCGAGCCGGTGGAGCATGCGGGCCACCGCTGAGCCCACATTACCGAAGCCCTGGAGGATAATCCTCGCTCCTTTCGGATCAATGCCCAGAACCTTCAGCGCCTCACAGAGGCAGATCACAACGCCGCGCCCGGTCGCTTCGCGCCGGCCGGGAATGCCGCCCAGGATCACTGGTTTTCCCGTAACGTAGCAGCCCTGTGTGGTGGCCTGGCCCAGTGAGTAGCAGATGGCATCTTTGATGTGGCCCATGTCGGCCTCGTCGGTGCCCATATCCGGGGCGGGTACGTAAATCTGCGGGCCGATGTGACGATGGGCGTTGCGGGCGAAGCTGCGGATCAGCGTTTCCTTGTCGCGCCGGTTTAGCTGGTCGGGATCGGCCAAGATGGCGCTTTTGCCTCCGCCGAACGGCACGCCGATCAGGGCGCACTTCCAGGACATTTCCATGGCCAAACCGGTCACGTCGTCCAGGCTGACCGTCGGCGTCATGCGGATGCCGCCCTTGGCCGGACCGAGCGCATCACTGTGCCGCACGACGAACGCGTCAAAGCTGTGGATCTTCCCGTCGCTCAGCTCGGGCGTTAGCTCCAGCTCGATGCGCTCCTTCGGCTGGCGGATCTTGGCGATCAGCTCCTGCTCGATCTGCCCGGCCAGCAGCGCCGCAGCCTTGTCCAGATTCACCAGCGCACCGGAAAGTATCGATTGATTGCTCACACGCGTCGTCGCTTTCTGCGTTTCTCGAAAGGCCCTCTCTGCCATGTGCGATGCCTAAAGACTGCCGGCCACTTCCTCCAGCACGCCCAATCCTTCCAGCAATGCTTCGGCTTCGATCACCAGCGGCGGGTTCAGCTTCACCGCACAGCCGCCGATGCCCACCGGGGCAAAGAGCATCACGCCGCGTTGAACGGCCTTGCTGACAAATTGCCAGGCGGACTCGGCGTCCGGATCGGTCGTGCCAGGTTTAGTAAACTGTACGCAGGCGACCAGTCCTATGGAGGCGAAGTGTCCGATTCTTCCGCCGGAAGCTTGCTGAATCCGCTTCGCCCCGTCGGCCAGTACCGGCCCCAGTTGGGCGGCGTTTTCGATGAGCTTTTCCTTCTCGATAACCTCCAGGTTGGCGAGGGCCGCTGCGGCGCAGATCGGGTTGGCCGAGTGCGTGGAGGTCATCTCGCCCGGCCCGTAGAGTCTCATCAGCTCGTCGGTTCCGATCACGGCCGAGAGGGGCATGCCGCCGGAAATCCCCTTGCCGCAGGCGGCCAGGTCCGGCACGATGCCAAAGTGGGAAAAGCCAAAGGGCGCTCCGGTTCGGCCGAAGCCGGCCTGGATGTCATCGAAGATCAAAACCGCCTGGTGTGCATCGCACCAGGCTCGAAGGGCCTGGGCGTAGGCCGCCGGCATCAGAGCAGCGTTGCCGCCCTGATACGTCTCGCTCATCACGCCGCAGACTTCATCGGCGTCGACGCCCTGGGCGGCGAGGCTGGCCTCGAAGACGTCGAAGCTGACGTCGGTCTGCCTGAAGCCGTCCGGATACGGCACCTGGACGAACCGCGGATCCAGATCGCCGATCCAGCTCTTCAGCGCAGCCGAGCCGCCGGCTAGCTGTGACCCGAGCGTCCGGCCGTGGAAGGCGTTCTCGAACGTCACCAGGATGCTCTTTTTCTTGCCGCCGATCTGAAGGCCTTGCGTCCGGGCCAGCTTGATGCAGCATTCGACGGCCTCCGAGCCGGTCGTCAGCAGGAAGACGCGTTTTAGCGGCGGCGGCAGCATCGCGGTGAGCTTCTCGATGAGCTTCCCGCGGATCTCCGTCGGGAAGCAATAGGCGTGACAGAGTCCCTGGCCGGCCGTGGCCTGGATGGCCTGGACGATCTCCGCGCGGCCATGCCCGCAGGCCGTCACCAGCACGCCGCTGGAGAAGTCCAGCCATTTGTTGCCGTAAGGGTCAAAGACGCTTACACCCTGGCCGTGATGCCAGATTACTGGCGGCTGGCCGCCCATGCTCCGCGGCTCAAGCCCCCGCAGACGCTTCAACAAGGGCAGCGATTCCGGGACGGGAATCTTCGTCCGGATCGTGCGATACTTACTGCGAACCTCTTCGACCGATTCAGGTGTCAGTGAGAATTCCTTCGTTGCCATCTCTTATCCCTGCTGCTCTCTGCGCTACCTATGAAAAACGTTGCAATACCCTCGGAGACGATATCGAGCCCACGCCGCCGACTTGCGGAAAATCAATATTTGCGGAAACCGACGGCGTTGGTCTCGTAGTCGATGACGACCTCGCGCCCGCCGGCGAGTATGCTCTTTCGGCCGGCTTCTATCACCAGCTCGTTATAGTTGCTGTTGGCCGGCGTGGCCATGATGCCCTCGGCGTCATAGCGGCGAATGAGCTGCTGACGGTCTTCTAGGTTTTTCATTGCGGCGGCTTCGCAGCAGGCCTGCACAATGTAGGCCACGCTGCGATGCCCGTAGCCTTCGGGCGTTAGGCCCTCGCCGCCGAGGTCTATCAGACGGAAGTAATCGGGGTTCGGCTCCGTATAGACGGTATCGCCCGGCTCGTTGCCGGCGGCGGTGTAGCTGTGCTTGACGCCGCGGAACCGATCGTCGTGTACGATCAGCGTTGCGTCGCTCTCACTGCTGCCCCACATCGCCATGCCCTGGCTGTTTCCGCCGGGCGCGGCGTTGGGATAGCCGATTGCGTTTGCGACGCTCAGGACCGCGCCGTTGGCCCAGATCACCCGGCCGTCGGTCCAGAGAAAGCCCTCTTTGCCGTTTGGGTAGGTGTCGACCACGCCATGGACGCTGACGGCCACGGGGCGAAGGCCCGTGATGAAGGCCACCAGGTCCACGTAGTGGCAGCCGACGTACGTGAACATGTCGCTGTTCTCGCAGGTGCACCAGTTCTGGAAGTTGGAATCGCGATAGTACCACGGCTCGTGCAGGTGGGCCTGGGCGAGGCGGAAGACGCCGAACCGCCCGCTCCGGTAGTCGCGGCGAGCGATCAGGTTGCGATAGTCGAAGCGCTTGTGGTAATCGATGCCCGCCATCAGCCCGCGCTCGAAGGCCAGCTTGGCAATCTCGTCGGCATGTGCGTGCGTCAGCGCCAGCGGCTTGACGATGCAGATATGCAGGTCGCGGGCGATCGCCTCTTTGAGCACCGGATAATGCAGATGGTCCGGCACGGCGATCACGGCCAGCGAGCCCGGCGGAAGAGAGGCGAGAACTTCCTTGTAAAGCTCGCCAAACGTCTCGGCCGGATCGACCTTGGCCGGGTCCGGATGCGGTGTGAATTCGCTGCCTGGAAAGGCCTCCTTGAGCGTCGGGTCGGCCTTCAACTCGGCCAGCGGCGCGGCGTTCAGCGCACAGATGTCTATCCGGCCCAGGAGTCCCTCGCGCTGAAGGTGGTATAGTGTCGGCAGAAGTTGAATCCGCGTAATCATCCCCCCGCCGATGACGACGACGCGCGGCCTTTTATTCGAACCGGCCATGAATGCTCTCCTCAAACTCGGTGCGCTTTGCGGTGAAGCGTTGGTCTTTACGCCAGTTTGACGAGAATCTCAAGCCCCTCGGTGAGCCTCTCGTCGGAAGTTGCATAGGACAGGCGGAAGTGCGTGTCCTTTTGCGAGAAGACGTTGCCGGGTATGATCAGCACGTTGTTTTCGATCGCGTTGGCGACGAAGTTGGTGGCCTTGCCACCCGGGGCGGGCACGAAGGCGTAGAAGGCGCCTTGCGGTCGCCTTAGGCCGAACGGCTCGCCCAGCGCATCGTGGACCATGTCGCGCTTCTTCTTGTACGCAGCCACCTCGGCTGAGACGTCGCAGCTCAGTGCCGTTATCGCCGCAGCCTGCGCCATGCTCGGGGCGCAAACGAAGCTGTACTGCTGCAACATCGTCATCTTTTCGATGATCGTTCGCGGGCCGGTGCACCAGCCCACCCGCCAGCCGGTCATCGCGTAGCTCTTGGAAAAGCCCCGCATCAAAAGCGTGTTCTCGTAGATTGAAGCGGCGGAGACGAACGGCCCGTCGTAGCAGAAGTGCTGATAGATCTCGTCGGAGACAATCAGCAGGTCTCGCTTGGCAGCCAGCTCGGCAATCTCGCGCAGCTCCTGTTCGCTGTAGACCGCCCCGGTGGGGTTGGCCGGAGAGTTCAGGATCAGCATCCGCGTCTTGTCGGTGATGGCCTCGGCGATCCGCCCGACGTCCGGGCGAAAATCCGGATAGGTATCGGCGGGCACAGGCACGCCGCCGGCCAGCTTCACCAGGTGCGAGTACATCACAAAGTAAGGGTCGGTAAAGACCACCTCATCGCCGACTTCCACCAGCGTCAGCATCGCAAGCACCAGTGCCCCGCTGACGCCCGAGGTGATCAGGTAGAGCCGATCGTCGTCCCAGCCGAACTCCCCTCTGCACTGCTGGGCGACTGCTTTGCGAAGCTCAGCCGTGCCTTGCGTCTGTGTATATTTGTTCTGGCCGGCCTGGATGGCCCGAATCGCCTCGTCCTTAGCGGCCTGCGGAACGTCGAAATGGGGCTGGCCGATGGAGAGATTGATGGGGTTTTTCATCTTGGCGGCCAGGTCGAAGACCTTCCGGATCCCCGAGGCGTCCAGCAGCCTCACGCGTTCGGCGATCTTATGGCTTTCGCGCATCATAACTGCTTCACCGATCAGGAGTGCAGTGAGTCTATCTGGAAAAAGGCACGAATCAAAGCATTCGGACTGAAAAGGGATTCGGCGGCTTGACGCCTCCGAGCGTTTCTGCCCCTGCTTTGCCGCACACAGGTGATGGTTCTGCGGGCCTAATCTTGGCGGCCGGGGGTCTGCTCTTTAGCGGCTTCGGCCTCGGGTGGGGTTTCAGCTTCGGCCGCGGCGGCCTCGGCCTCGACTTTCGGTTCTTCGGCCTTCTTCGTCTTGGTGCCGGCCTTGGAGTGCCGCACACGCACCTTGGGCAAGCCCATCGGGGAGTCTCTCTGGGGGTCGAACTTCCCTTCATCGATCAAGTGGGCGATCCGCTCCGCCCGAGTCAGTACGCTGCGAGTCCTAAGCAGCCCACCGTGTAGTTTCAATGTCCGGTCGATCGTCACTATCGTTGCTCCTAAAGATCTTTGCCCTCCGGCAGTGGCTCGGCGGGTCTTATCGTGCCCGGATGAACCAGGGTTTCAGCCGTCCGGCCCGGTCGCGTTGACTGAAACCGTATCGGCCACCCTCGGCCAGATACTTTCGGCCTAGCTGTTCAACCCTGGCGATAAACTCCAGGGCCTCGTCGCTCTGCGGGGAGTCAAACCCGCTCAACGACCAGACAACGTACTGCCTGGGCGTGCCGCGCCAGATTCTCACGTCGGCCTGAAGCCCGTTGCGGGCCAAATATTGCACGATTTTCTCGGCATCTTCGTATCGCTGCTGCGTCAAGCCCTGCGTGCCCTGGATCACCGGGTAATACTTTCCCGAGACGCGAACGGCAGGCGTCGGGCCTTGGTCGCCCGGGGGAGGTTGGCCGGACGGCTGCTGCGGGCGTTGGCCGACGGCAGGTGGCTGGGGGCCATCGGCGCCCAGCGCCCGGCCCGTCCAATGGCCCAGCCAGAACGCCAGCACCAACAGCACCACCAGCCCCAACGCAGCGACCAGGCAGCTAACGTAATTCAGCGAGAGCTTCAACCGCCCGTCGGCCGTCGAGACCATCGGATCGGCTGGGATGGCTCCCACTTCGGGCGCCGGCGAGATCGGTTGCAGTTCGCCCGCCTGATCCGCCGGCTTGCTTGAGCCCATCCAACTTGGAACGCCCAGCCCGGCCTCCTTGCGATTCTGCCTGGTCCTCGTGAGCACCTCAAACAGTGCCACGGAGTCCTTTTTCTTGGCCACGATCCTGCTCCCGGCTCACCCGGAGCCAAAGAAGGCAACTCGCCCTCGAGGCAAGGCCAGAAATGCTAGCGACCTATCGCCGTTCTGTCAAGGCCAACTGCCTTGGCGGGGGGGGGGGCGCCGGCCATCCGAACGCTCCAGAGCCTCCAACTGCCGCAGCCGCCCCGCATCGCCGTGCCCAACATCCCTTGCCAAGCCCTGCCAAGTGGCTATGATGATTATGGACTGCAAGATGTCCTGTCGAGCGAATGCGCGTTGGCTGCGGAGAGCGTCCCCTGCGGCCGATCGCTTGTGGCGCTTGGCAGAAGTGCCTGGGACGCTCTTAGCGGAGTCCCTATCAAGGTGAATCCTCTTTTCTGGGTGGCGGTCGCGGCAACGGGGCTCTCCGGCTTCTTTTCGCTGTGCGGCTTTGCGCTTCGATCATTTCGGCGGGCCGCGCTGGAAGATGCTTTCTCAGGGGCGAACCGCCAGAGGCGCCTGGAGGCCCTGGCGCGGAACCTAAAGGCATTGCGGCTGACCGTAGCACTTTGCCGGGCACTGATGAACCTCATCATCGTCGCAGCGCTGATCTACCTTTTCGATTCCGAGATGCGATTCTGGCCGGCCTTAGCGGCGATCGCAGCGGCTGCGGCGATTATCGCCACCTTCGGCGTGGCGATCCCGCACGCGTGGGCGGCCTACGCCGGCGAGAAGGTGCTCGCCCGCACGTTGGGCGTGCTGATGTTCTTTAGATACGCGCTGTATCCGGTCACGGCCGTGATGCTGGCCTTCGACTCGCCCATCCGCCGACTGTCCGGCGCGCCTGGGGACAACGAACAAAACGGCGTCAGCGCCAAGCAGGAGATCCTTCAGGCTGCCTCGCAGGCTCAGGCCGAGGGTGCCGTCGACGCCGAAGAGGTCCAGATGATCGACTCGGTCATCGAGTTTGGCCAGACGCAGGCCGGCGAGATCATGACGCCTCGAACGGACATATTCGCCCTTCCCGTCGATACGCCGTGGGCGGAGGCGATTGAAAGGATAGTCGCAGCCGGCCACACACGCGTGCCAGTCTGCGAGGGCGACCTGGACCACATCGTCGGTCTGCTCTACGCCAAGGACATGCTCAAGCTCGCCGGCGGGCCTAAGCCGGCCGAAGTCAGAGACATCCTGCGCAAATGCTACTTCGTGCCGGAGACCAAGCCGCTGGACGACCTGCTGAGGGAGTTCAAGGCCCGCAAAGTGCACATGGCGATCCTGCTGGACGAGTACGGCGGCACGGCCGGGCTGATCACCATCGAAGACGTAGTCGAGGAGATCGTCGGCGAGATCTCCGACGAATACGACGCCACGGCCGCGGCGGCGATCAAGCAGATCGACCAGCGCACCGCAGAGGTGGACGGGCGATTTTATATCGACGAACTGAACGACGCCCTCAATCTGGAGCTGCCCGAAGATGAAGACTACGACACCGTGGCGGGCTTCGTCTTTTCCGAGCTGGGCTTCATACCCGCGGCCGGCGAAACGCTGGAAAGCCACGGCGTTCGGCTGACCGTCCTGGCCGCCGACGAGCGAAAGATCACGCGCCTGCGCGTCGAAGTGCTGGAGACGGACAAGCAAGAGGACGAAGAATAACATCCCATCTCTGCCTGTCCGCGCAGGTGGGTTCCGGACGCAAGCCGGGAGACTTCGTGCCTGGGATGGGCTGTCTGCTATACTCTCTGCCATGCGACACCGCGAGCCGGCTATCTGCCTGAGGACCACCGATTACAGCGAGACTTCGCAGGTGGTGCGTTTCTTCACGCGTGGCGTCGGGGCGGTGCGCCTTCTGGGCAAGGGCACGAAGCGGCCCAAGAGCAAATCCGGCGGTGCGATCGACCTGCTGAGCGAAGGGGAGCTGGTGTTCACCACCTCTAGAGGCGAGGCGTTGGGTGTGCTGATCGAGTTTTCCGAGACGACTTTGCACGCGCCGCTGAGGCGCGACGCGGGGCGGCTGTATCCCGCGCTATATATGATCGAGCTTGTCGGCGAGATGCTCGCCGAGTCCGACCCGCATCCGGAGGTTTTCGATCTGCTGCACAACTGTCTGGTGCGCCTGGGCCAGGCCGATGCGCCCGCGCCGGCCGTGCTGGCGTACTTCCAGTGGCGCCTGCTCAGCCATGTGGGGCTGCTCGGCGAGCTGGCCGCGTGCGTGGAGTGCGGCAAAAGCCCGCCGCCCAGCGCGGCCAAGCGGGGCGAGCTGTACTTTTCCGCTTCCAAGGGTGGGCTGCTCTGCCGCGACTGCGAGACGGCGGTGATGGAAAAGTACCGCCTGGACGGTCCGACGCTGGCCGGCCTGGCGGCCCTCCAGGCGGCCCAGGCCGCTAAACCGTCTGCAAAGAGAATCACCCTGCCCGACAGCCAGGCCCACGCAGTTAACCGCCTGCTGGCCTACCACATCCGCGAGCAGCTCGGCAAGGAGCTGAAGCTCGCCCGCCACGCAATCCCGCCCGCAGGCTGCCGACGCCAGCCAGAATAGCCCCTCCAACGGAGAATTTACAGTGACAGAAGCCGTATCATTGAAGCAGCCAAATCCCTGGCGCAGGCTGTCTGGGCTTTGCTTGCAGGGCCAAGAGCGGGGCGTATAATCTATGCACCTAGCAGAGAGGCCCTTACCGGGCGGCGAGGCGTCGCGACCGCCCCCGGCAGGCAACGGAAAATACTTTCATGAAGAATCTCCGCCACTGGTATCTGGCTGCAGCTTTCCTGGTGGTCCTTTGGCCGGCTGGGCCGCTGAGTGGGCAGGAATCCCGCCAGTGGAAGGGCGGCAAGTGGACCCCTGCCGCCAAGGCGACTGAAGGCACCGCAGGCGGGCAGGTCGCGCCGATCCGCCGGCTCTTAAAGGCCGGCCGGAACAAGCAGGCCGTTAAGGCGGCCCGGAAGTTCCTCAAAAAGCATCCCGACAGCGCAGGCCGCGAGGAGATCTACCTGCTGGCCGGGCGGGCGGAGATCAATCGCGGCCGCTACTACCAGGGCTACGAATGGTTCGAGAAACAGCTCGATGAGTTTCCCAATGGCCGACTTTCAGAGGAGGCCCTGGAGCGGGAGTACGAAATTGCCGAGGCGTTTCTAAGCGGCAAGAAACGGATCGTGCTGCGCTTCATGAAACTGCCCGCGGCCGACGAGGGCGTGGAGATCCTCACACGCATTGCCGAGCATGCACCCGGCACTGATATCGCCGCCGGGTCGCTGCTGCGGATCGGCGACTATTACTACGCCAAAGGCAAGTGGACAGAGGCCACCGAGGCGTATGACACGTTCCTGGAGCTGTTCGCCAAGTCGCCTAAGGCGGCCTATGTGATGCTCCAGGCGGCCAGGGCGACGTATTCTTCCTTCGGCGGCGTGGCATTCGACGACACGCCCCTGCTTGAGGCCGAGCAGCGGTTTAGGGTCTTCGCAGCCAGCTTCCCCGCCGAAGCGAGCAAGGCCAACGTCGGGCGAATCCTAAAACAGATCGCAGCCAGCCGGGCCCACAAGCTCTTTTGGACCGGAGACCTTTACGACCGAACCGGCCGCCCCACTGCCGCAGCGTATTACTATAAGAAGGTGGTCGAAGAGTATCCCGATACGGCGTGGGCCAAGAGCGCAGAACGCGCGTTGTTGCGTCTCGGGGGGGTCAGGGCGAGCAAGCCGGCTGGCTCGCCATCGTGGTTTGCCAGGCGTTGGCCATTCCGCAAACCCACCTGGACGATTTGGCCGAGAAAACGCGCCGCGAATAACCCCAAAGATGCCGCCCAAGCCGGGCCGGCAAATCCGCAGAATCCCTCCTCCACATCCTCGAAAGGCAGCGAAAACAAATGAAAAGCTCGAAGATTCCAATCTCGCTGGTGCTCCTGGCGGCCGCAGCGGCCACCTCGGCCGGCTGCGGGGGCTATACGATGAAAAACCAGTACCGCGGTGGGATCAAGACGGTGGCCGTGCCGATCTGGACACGCGGCAAGGACGTCTACCGTCGCGGTCTGGAGTTTCGACTGACCGAGGCGCTGCAAAAGCGCATAGAGCTGGATACGCCCTACAAGGTCGTCAAGAAGTCCCAAGCCGACACGGAACTGACCGGCAAAATCAACCTCATCGAGCAGCGTGTGCTCAGCAAGAACCCCGAAACCGGCCTGCCGCGGGAACTGGAAGCGACCTTCACCGTCTCCTTTACGTGGAAAGATCTCCGCAACGGCGAGGTTCTGGTCGAACGCAAGGAATTCCGCGTGGCCGATACTTACATCCCCCACCGTCCGGTCGGGGAGGATTTTTTCCAAGGCAGCGAATCTCTCATCAACCGTCTTGCACGCCGCATCGTAGAAACGATGGAAGCTCCGTGGTGAGCGGCCACTAGGCGGCAATCGGCAACTGCTGGATTCTTTTGGCGATTCTGCCGATTCATCCTATGATAGAATAGGCCTGCGCGTTCTCTGCTGGATAAACTCCCATGGGCGAAGGCGACCTGAAAAACCCTGAAAAGCCGGACCATAAGCCGCCGCCGCAAATGCCCAGCCGCTTCAGTCGGTCGCTGATGGGCTGGCTGCTGATCATCGGTGCGGGCATGGTGCTCATGTTGCTGCTGCGAGAGGGGTTTTCCCGGCGCAGCCAGATCAGCACCGTGGAGTTCTGGAACTACCTGGAAAACGGCCAGGTGGTCGACAAGCTGATCATCTACAAGGAGCGGATCGAAGGCCAGTTGGCCGAGGACGCCCAGGGGCTAGAGTCCAACCAGTCGCGGAACTTCGTGGTGATCTACTCTTGGATGGCGGACAAGGATTTCGACGCCCGCCTGCGCGCCGTACTTGCCAAGCACAGCAACCTCGCCAAACCTTACTATAAAGAGGAAAGCTGGTGGACCGGGCTTCTGCCGCAACTGCTGCTGCTGGTGGTGGTGTTCCTGCTGATCTGGTTCTTCCTGTTTCGGCGTTTGGGCGCCGCAGCCAGCGGCGGAGGTTTTCTGGGAAGCTTCGGACGATCCCGCCACCGCCTGGTGACCAAGGAGCAGTCGCAGGTGACCTTCAATGACGTAGCCGGCATCGACGAGGCGAAGGAAGAGGTCGGCGAGATCATCGAGTTTCTCAAGAATCCGGGGAAGTTTCAGCGGCTTGGCGGGCGGATTCCGCACGGCGTGCTACTGGTCGGCGAGCCGGGCTGCGGCAAGACGCTGCTGGCCAAGGCGATCGCCGGCGAGGCCGAGGTGCCGTTCTTCAACATTTCCGGAAGCGACTTCGTGGAGATGTTCGTCGGCGTGGGCGCCTCGCGCGTGCGGGACCTGTTCAAGCAAGCCAAGGACTCCGCGCCGTGCATTATCTTTCTCGATGAGATTGACGCGGTCGGCCGCCGGCGCGGCATGGGTTTCAACGGCGGCGGGCACGACGAGCGCGAGCAAACGCTCAACGCCATCCTGGTCGAGATAGACGGCTTCGAAAGCTCCGACCAGGTGATCGTCATTGCGGCCACCAACCGCATGGACGTGCTGGACCCGGCCCTTACCCGCCCGGGCCGCTTCGACCGCCAGATCGACGTCCCGCTTCCTGACCTCCGCGGGCGATACGCGATTCTCGATATCTACGCCGGCAAGGTCAAGTGCGGGCCGGACGTGGACCTCCACCGGCTGGCCCGCGGCACGCCGATGTTCAGCGGGGCCGACCTGGCCGCCATGGTCAACGAGGCCGCCATCGCCGCGACGATGTTCGAGAAGGACTTCGTCGAGCAGTCGGACCTGGAGGAGGCCCGCGACAAGGTCCGCTGGGGCCGTGCGAGAAAATCCCGCGTCGTCGACGAAAAGGAAAAAGAGATCACCGCCTACCACGAGGCCGGCCACGCGCTGGTCCAGTCGCTGACGCCCGACGCCGACCCTCTGCACAAGGTCTCGATCATCCCACGCGGGGCGATGGGCGGGGCGACCTTCTCGCTGCCGGAGAAGGACCGGTATCTCTTCACCCGCAAGTACTGCGAAGCCCTGCTTTCGGTCTGCTATGGCGGGCGGCTGGCCGAAGAGATGTTCTGCAACGACATCTCCAGCGGCGCGCAGAACGATATCGCCCAGGCCACGGAAATCGCCAAAAAGATGGTCCTGGATTGGGGCATGTCGCAGCGCGTCGGGCCGGTCAACTACGCCAACGACGATAGGAAGATCCTGCCGATGGATCTGTCCGGCAAGGAGTATTCGGATCGGACGGCCCAGCTGATCGACGAGGAGGTCAAGGCGATCATCGACAAGGCCTACGCCGCGACGCGCCAGCTTATCGAGGACAACCGCCAGAGGCTCGAAACCATCGCCCAGGCCCTGCAGAAGTACGAAACGCTCACCGCCGAGGATGTCCAGCAGATTATCGATGGCAAGCCGCTGGCCAAGCCCACGGTGGACGAGCTGCTTGAGACCGAGAAGCTCAAGTCGAAAAAGCCGGCTCGCGGCGTCACGCACAGCCCGCCGCTGCCCCAGCCGCCGCCCGACACCATCCCCGAGCCGGGCTGAAAAACTCTAAAGCAGCATAAATCGCAGAACCAGATCTGCCGAGACTCAGCCGGCAGATTGCAGCCCAGCCGGACTCCGCAGATGAGCGCGACGCTTGAGGACATCCTGAACTCGCATCGAACCCGCCGGCCGTTTGTGATGGGTGTCTTGAACGTCACGCCGGACAGCTTCTCCGATGGTGGGGAGTTCTTCGATCCTGCGGCCGCCGTCGCCCAGGCCCGCAAGATGGTCCATGAAGGCGCGGAGGTCCTCGACGTCGGGGCGGAATCCACGCGGCCGGCCTCCAGCCGCATCGGGGCGGCTGAGCAGATCGACCGGCTGCGCGAGGTGCTGCCGGCCGCGACGGATCTGCCGGCCATAGTCAGCATCGACACCACACGCGCGGAGGTGGCCGCCTTCGCGCTGGACGCCGGCGCGGAGATCATCAACGACGTTTCGGCCGGCCGAGACGATGAGGAAATGTTTTCGCTGGCCGCCTCGCGCGGCGCGGCGATGGTCCTCATGCACATGCTCGGTGAGCCGAAAAGCATGCAGGACAATCCGCGCTACGACGACGTGGTGGCTCAAGTGCGGTCGTTCCTGGCCGAGCGCGTCTCGGCGGCTGCCGCAGCGGGCGTGCCGGGCGATCGCTGCATCGTCGATCCCGGCATCGGCTTCGGTAAGCTCCTGGAGCATAACCTGGCGCTGCTTGGCGGCGTGGGCGAATTGCTCTCGCTGGGCCGGCCCGTGCTGATCGGCCCTTCTCGAAAGCGCTTCATCGGTGAGCTAACCGGCGAGCCGGTCCCAGCAAGGCGGCTGGGTGGAACGATCGCCGCCTGCCTGGCCGCTCTACGGGCCGGCGCGACGATCTTCAGGGTCCACGACGTGGGGGCGTTAGTCTCGGCCCTGAAAGTCGCTCGAGCCATCGAGGGCAGCTAAGCCCACCAGCACCGGCGGTGGCGGAAAATTGTTTTCTCGCCTGAAAAACAAAAAACGGACCCGTTCGTCTACAGTTTGCGCGGGCAGGCGGTCGAATACTAAGATAGACGCAGGCTCAGGGGGCAGCTTTGCGCACATGGAGAGGCGATGGACGAATTGATTCGCGGCATCACGAGATACCTCGAGCGCGTGATCACCTACAGTCCGATCGTCGTAGCCGTGGAGCTCCTGCTGATTGGAGTGATGGTCTGGTGGGTGACGCGGTTCCTTCGCGGCACGCGTGGGGCAAGGCTGGTCAAGGGCACGCTGGTGCTGCTGGCAGGGGTCTACGTCGTCATCCGCCTGCTGCCGCGGAACTTAGGCGAAACGCCGCTGGACTGGGATCGGCTGGAGTTTCTCTACGGAAAGTTTCTGTTCTTTGCCTTCGTGGCGGCGATGGTGGCATTCCAGCCGGAACTGCGCCGCGCGCTGATCCAGATCGGCCAGACGGGGCTCTTTCGCGGCCGGCATAGCGACGTCGAGATAATGGTCGAGTCGCTCGTCGACTCGGCTGGCTATCTCTCCCGAAACAAGATCGGCGCCTTGATCGCCATTGAGCGGACGGTCGGCCTGGGGGCCTTGATGGAAACCGGAACGACCGTCAACGCCGACCTCACGTCGGGCCTGATCAATTCCGTCTTCTATCCGGGCAGCGCCCTGCACGACATGGGGATGATCGTCTGCACCGGCCGCGTGGCGGCGGCAGGCTGCCAATTCCCGCTGGCCGAAAGCGAAGACGTCGATCCATCGCTGGGCTCTCGCCATCGGGCCGCGCTGGGATTGGCCCAGGAATCCGACGCAGTCGTGCTGGTGGTCTCCGAAGAGACCGGGCGAATCTCGCTGGCCTGCGACGGCCAGCTCTACATCGGTCTGGAAGTGGAGAACCTTCGTGAAATGCTCCTGGGTCTGCTGGCGCCGAAGCGCATGGTCAGCCGACGGCGAAAGGCAAAACAGAGCGAATCCCTCGAAGTCAAATGACCAAGACCAAGTTGTATACTCCCGAGGCGGGGCGCTTCGACCGCTCATGGTGGTTCGGCACGTTTCGCAACGCGCTGTTCGTGGCCATCATTACCGTGCTCATCTGGGCCTACGCTGATCTGGAAAACACCGAGGACGGGCAGTTCAACGCCGCCATCGTGCTGGCGACCAGGTCTTCGAAGGACCTGACACTGCTTTCGGCCCAGCGCGTGGAGACCACCTTCAAGCTCCGGGGCACCAGCAGCAGCTTGATGATTTTTCGACGCGAGCTGGAAAACCACCCGGAGATCCGTCACGACGTCTCGCAAGGCTACGCGCCCGGCATCCACATGATCCCGACGGCAGAGATACTTGCCGCGAACGATCTAGTGTCTAAAAGCGGCCTGACCGTTATATCGGCCGCACCTAAAACGATCCTAATCGACCTTGACCGCCTCGTGCAGCTCGCCGACGTGCCGGTCGAACCGAAGTTCACCGGCGGAAGGTTCGCCGAAGATACCCCGCCGAAGGTTCAGCCGGCAAAGGTCACCATCCGCGTGGCCAGCTCCGACCTTAACGACCTGCCCAAGGGTGATTCTCTACGGCTGACGACCAGTCCCGTCGATTTGAAAAATGTCCCGACCGGCGAAGAAGTCACGCGCGAGGCTGTGATCATTGCCAAAATCGGCGGCATTCGCGTCTGGCCGGAACCACCGACAGTAAGGGTCACCGTACAGGTCAGCGAGCGGACCGAGGAAAAAACCATTTCACTGGCGGTGCACCTGCGCCTCCCCCACACTTGGACGCAAGACCACACCTGGGAGCAGTACAAGCTGGTGCGGAAAGACCCGCTGGAGTGGCAGCCGCAGGTCACCGTCCACGGAGCCCAGAAACACCTCGACCGTCTGCGGGCCTCTGTCGAGCAGTTCATCGCCATTGACCCGTATCAGGATGAGGTTTACTGCCAAATAATGGAGTGGCACTTGGCGGTAGGAGACAGGGTTTCTGCGCTACGGATATACAAGCGGTACCTCGATACAATCGCCAGTGAAATGGGGTTCACCCCCTCGTCTCGAATGCAGGAACTGCACAAGCGTATATTGATAGACAAAGAGACGACCTAAAGTCGAACCCAGCTTCAAACCCAGTATTACCTTAACGAGGCTTGCTGCAAAGGCAAGCCTCGTTCTCATTTATCTAACGGCGCGGTCTTGGTAAGAGACTGGTAAGAATGCACCCCCTATTATTCTTAATGTCAACATTGTGAGGTCTTCTCAACGATGAGCGAAAGGGGGTGATGCGCATGAGACAGCTCTTCTATGCGGTGGCGCGACACGGCGTCATGCCGAGGGCTCTATTCGTCCTCACTGTCATGGCAGCTATAGCAATAGCTGGCGGGGCGCCTGCTTGCTTTATCCCGTAGTTTGTCAAGGAAGGAAGGGGCCCCAAGGTGCGGAGACAGACGCAGCCAACGGGCCTCAATCCTCCCCCCGAATCTAGCAGCAATGCTTCAATAAGGGGCAGTCTGATCAATCAAAAGGGAGCTGAAGCTGAAATGGATAAAGCCCAAAAAGGCTTCTTTACTGGAGCTTCAAAATTGAACTCAGTGGCAGCAAATATGGCTGATATCAAAATCAGGCTTGGATGGCTTATTATTCTTGCTGTCCTTCTGCAGAGAATACCGTTCGCTCTTTCCGCTCCGTCGTCCTTCGTGGAGCTCAAGAAAGTCTTGCTAGTTTTGTCATATCTGCTATTGCTCTGGGCACTGTCTCGTAACCTTCACCTTTGGAGCATACGCATTCTGGCTCTTGGGACAGTTCTCAACTTTGCGGCAATTGTGGCGAATGGTGGTCTAATGCCAGTGTCGCCCGAAGCTAGATTGCAGGCAGGGATGACTGCTCTCGGGCAATCCGGATTCGGCAAGGTGTTGCCCGAAGGAACGGGCATCTTGTTACCTGTTGACCAAACAAATCTCTGGTTTTTGTCTGACATTATTCCCATATCGCCCGTCGGCGGTGTATTTAGCGCTGGAGATGTCCTGATAGGAGTTGGACTGCTTGTTTTTGTGTTCGAGGCCACCGGAGGCAGAGATTCGAGACGAGCGTGGAAGGGTCGGTAAATGGCAAAGCCAGATCAAAATGGTGACGAGATCAGAAAGAAACGCTGGCTAAGAGCACTCCAACTCGCCAAACTTCTCTTTGAAGAAGAAGGCTATTTCACTGACTACCTTATCGAAACCGGGGAACTAGTTAAAGATAGGTATCAAGGACGGAGCTGGGTAGCTGTTCAGACGCGTATGCACTGGAGCTTTGCAAAGCCCAGTAAAGATCAAAGCCAGCTAAACCTCTGAGTGCTGAAATCCTAGAGCTTGGTAGCCAGAAGGCGACACACGAATTTATTATCGAGCCTGACACGTGCTGAGAACAATGAAAT
>SDBS01001271.1_pt1 | contig 25681 bp, 27 predicted proteins | sample 2277091 | NCBI WGS metagenome assembly SDBS01 (sample SAMN10404972, study PRJNA504765) | marine sediment metagenome | isolation source: marine sediment core GS10_PC15, 163 cmbsf | place: Arctic Ocean: Southern Knipovich Ridge | collected 2010
CTTTCTAGTTCTAATTGCGTGAGTAGAAGCTAATCTAAGTTTTTCTATTTCTTCATTTACACTGAAGTCTTTCTCAATATATAGACCAGTGATTGGTAGGTACGCTTCTGGCTGGTAGTAGTCATAATATGACACGAAATAATGTACTGCATTATTAGGAAAAAGAACTTTAAGTTCATTATATAATTGTGCTGCTAAAGTCTTATTAGGTGCCATAACTAAAGTAGGTATTTGAATTTCCTCAATAATATTAGCGATTGTGAAAGTCTTTCCGGTACCTGTCGCACCTAATAAGGTTTGAAACTGTTTCCCCTTAGTGAGATTATCTTTTAAAGTTGCTATCGCTAGAGGTTGATCTCCTCTTGGTTTAAATTCAGAGACAATGTTAAATTTCGTACTCATGTGAGTTAAAAATTATTTATAACTGATGAAAATAATAGCTAAAAATTGTATTTAAACGATAAGTCTATTATACTTTAATAAAAAATAACTTATGATTTTTATGATATTATACAAAAACTTTTTTATAAATAAGTTAAAAAATAAAATACTTATTTTTTAGTATTATACGGTATGGTGATCAACCAAATCTTCAGCGCCTTCTTTTGTTATAACCAATATTTTATATGGATCATTATCCACAAAATAACCATATGTATCTGGGAGGAAAATCGTTAAGGAAGAGCCTATATCAATATCAGGATTGAATGGACTAAACTCACTTAAGGGTACATATGTATCATTAATATAGACAGAGTCTAAAGTGACTAAAGTTTTTCCTAGGTTATCTATTTTTATTTCTAAATTAATTCCAATTACTCTTGTATTCGTTTCATTAATTTCTATATCATAGTAATTTGGATTATTCGGTGAGTTTTCAAGGACGTTAAATATTTGTACGAGTTCAAACATCGAATCAATGGTAATGTTTACTTTAGCATCATTAGATTTATTAAACTGGAGACCTAAATTATTAAAATCAAAAGATATCAACGCACAATCTTGAACAGCTAAATCTTCATCCCCGAATTCAAAATTAAAGCCGTCTGTGTCTAAAGTCACGGTATCATTGATATATATATTGGTATTGGTTAAATTTATTGGAGAATTACCTGTATTTTTTAATAACATGACCCCTGTCTCGTTTGCCAATATATAAGACGATATGGTTTGATCAACTTGCTTTAGGATTCGAACATCTCTTGTGGTATTTATAGCATGGACTATACCTATATCAGAAGCTATTGGATTACCAATTTCAAAACCGTTCGCTTTAACAGCAATTGCAAGCTCATCATTTACATCAATATCTATACCAAGGCTCGATGTATATATTATAATTGTATTTTGGCCTCCCGGAAATAGAACTGATTCATCATTTTTCGTGTTCCAATAAATAGGATCTATAAGATTATCTTCTGTTAATTCATAAATATCCCCATTTTTGACAGAATCTGCTTTAGCGACATAAACTGAAGAAAGCCCTAAGATAGATTCTCCTGTATTCTCTACTTCAATTCTAATAGTGCCGTTATGATAGGCATATGTATCTGCACCTGAAAAATCAATTGGAATTTGGTTTCTATAAGTTTCATTGCTATCTATTGCTATCAACTCTGGTGACAATGTTCTGACCTCACTCAAAATTGATAATTTTTGATTTTCTGAGTTAATTGAAAATATAGTTTCATCAAATAATCCTGATGTAGTAATTACTCCAATCTTATTACCAATTACCCCTGCTGCAGAGTAAAATTCGGCCGGAGCATCAAATAACTTAACAGTTGTCGTTTCTCCTGGTTGTATAACTGAAGACCCTTCTAGATACTGTGAATTATTAATATTAAAAGTGTTATCATTTGTATTAACATAAAATTTATCTAGATTTTCAATAATATTTCCTACATTTTCAACTTCGAGCGTAACATCTACTTGAGCTCCATTTAAAACAGCTTTACTATTTTTTCTATTGATTTTTATCTCTCCCTTTATGGCTTCTGTTACGAAAAGATTTTTAGTAGTTTCTGAAAACTCATACTTACTCCCTTCTAGAGCGTCAGCTTCGGTAATTACTTCGATATTTACCACATCACCTGTATCGTATACGTTAGAACCTAAATCAACCCACACTACATCCTCTTGACCTGTCTTTAGTTCATTACCACCATTACCTGTTATAAAATCATAATTTATACCATTAATTGTTACATTTTTAATTATTAAATCCTTGATACCTGTATTTTTCAATTGACATGAAGCGTAGCCTGTATCGTATACATTAGGACTTTGTATTGAAAAGCTTGAGTCCAAAGCGGTATAATCCAACTTATACAATTTTACTAATCCATTCTTCGAGAAATATGCGGGTTTGAACACCTTAAAATCATATTGCCCACCACTTGGTATATGATCTTTCCATTCATCTCCCTCGTCATCTAATCTAGCAGAGATGCCTTGACTTGGATTGCCACCAATTTGAGATGCATAATACCATCTTAAATAATCAGTATTAGGATTAACGCCACTTGCACTTGTAGGTTCATCATAAAACATTAGCTTAACTAATGTGGAATCAAACCAATCATCCCTGTATAATCCACTAGTCTCATTGATGAAATCATCTTCATTAAAAACTTCACCTACACCCCAATTATCTTCTTCTAATCCATCATCTAAGTATGCTTCGTAGTGTTCATTACAGATTCTGATCATCCAAGGCCATTTTCCCTCATCGCCTCCAAATCCAGTGAGTAAAAATCCAAAATAAACTAAGACGTAATCAGCTTCTAACTCTCGGAATATTTTTGCACTAAACATTTCATCGGTTTGCATCAGAGCCATTCCTGTTAGCCCCATACGCTTTCCATCGTGCGTATTGTTATCATTTACAGTTGTGACATTTCCTACTGGCGTCAACCAATATCCATAATCCCACCAACTTACGACAACATCTGTTCCATCAACATTATTTTTCATCCAAACTAATGATTCTTCCCAATCATGGAATTCTCCTCCCGAAACCATCTGACTGTAAGATAATTGATTCATCGATATATCTGTAGCGTGAAAAATTTGAGCAGTACAAAGAAACCCGACAAGTAAATATACCATGAAAACCTCAGAGTCACTCACAGTTCTTTTTAATTGTCGTCTTCTTTTTCTACTTGGAGAAATTCGTCGTTTACTAGTAAAACTACCATAAATCTTCAAAACATTAACTAATCCATAGGAACCTACTACTGCTGCTGCGGGAGCAAATAATAATATAATACGGATCATACTCCCAGTAAAATAAAATAAAGTTAATAGAAATACCATTATTAATATATCTGCGGATTGTAGACGTTTGAAACAGAAGAAAATGCCTAGAGGTAGCAGTAATAAAGGAATTAAAGTGTTATAATAAAAAATTGACCATGCGCTAGGAGCATGCTCTGCAACTGATGACACCACAGCCATTTGTTCACGAGCTAAAGGGCTAAGAACGCTATGTAATCTCCCACCAATCCCTAATGGTATCCATTCAGGCTTTTCCCAAATGATTACAGCAACCGTTATTATTCCAGGAAGCAACCCCCACTTTAATGTATTCAAAAATATTTCATAAAATCTTGGATAATCTTTTCTTTTTATATAAAGTAAATGAAATAATGTAAGAATAATGATAGTAAAAAAAATTCCTCCCTCACTTAAATCAGTAATAAAGTTATTAGAATTAAAATTAGCATATAAAGAAAATATGAGAAAACCAGTTCCTATTACTCCAGTGTAAGAGATAAGTACATTTTCATTGTACTTATTCATTAGAATCAAAATAAGGCAAACAATAGGCAGCATATAAAAAACGTATTCATAGCCACCCCAGCTCAGGGATAAATAACCTAAAAATATTCCCCCTATTATGGAATGCGTGAATTTACCCGTTCGCAAAGCCTTTAAGAAAAAAGTTAGGCACATTAATGTGGCAAAAACTCCAATAGTTTCATTATCAAAAAATCCTGCCATCGTTCTTTGCATATGTCCTGTATTTAATGCTAAGAAAAATGCGGTAAAAAGCCCACAATTACGATCATATACTTCCTTTCCTAAGAAATAAGCTGCTAATACAGTCACGCCCCCCATGAATGCAGGAAAATAATAACAAACTTCATATATCGTAACTGGAATTCCTATAAAATTTAAGATAAGATAGATTACCACCGCAGTAAATGGCAAACCAGGTCTAAGAGAAGATCTATCCATACCCCCTGGATACCAACTCTTTTTATCGTGCCATGTGAAATATTCATAGAGACTATGCTCTGATATATATTTTGCATTATAATATTGTATCCAGGGATCAAATGCTTTAATCAGCAAGGGACCCCTTAAAAGGGGAGTTAGTCTAATCATTATGGCTAAAATTACAACTAAAGTTAACGCAAAAAAGAATACTCCATTATGAGCTTTTAGACTCACTGAAGCACGAATGCGATCCCATAAATTTCTAAAAGCAGTTCCAATTTTAACCATTATAACAAAAACTGTTTGTTATGATCTTCGAAATAATATAATTCAATTTAGAATATAAAAAATTTCTTCTCATTAAAATATTATTCTTATCTTGAATTTTAACAAAATTAGCAAACTTTAAGCACTTATTTTAAATTAATTTAGTAGTATTAGTAATTTCAAGTTTAGAGTAATATTTTTTTTTAAAATAATTATCTATTAAATTAGGTATTATTAAGAGGTATTTCACTCTTTATTATATCTTTTTATATTAACAAAAAATAGAACTTAGACCGATGATTGAAAAAACATCAAATGCGAAAAGATATCTCTTTAAATTTTATTATACTGGTTCCAAAAAATTCTTTGGGTCTCAAAGACAAAAGGATCTTTTAACAGTTGAAGGATGTTTATTAAATACTTTAAAGGAAACGAAGTATATTGAGAATATGGAACGATCAAAAATAGAATTTGCTAGTAGAACCGATAGATTCGTTTCAGCTAAGGGAAATGCTTTCGCCTTTAATACTTTAAAGCTACCAATTTTAATGGAAATTAATCGAGCATTACCTAATGAAATAGGTCTATGGGCTTATAGGGAAGTTCCACAAAATTTCTTTTCCCGATATAATGCCGTTTATCGCCATTATAAATATATTGTCCCACAAACTCTTACCTTTCTTAAAAAAAAAAAGAATATTGACGTCAATTTAATGCATAAAGCTTGTAAGAAATTAGTAGGTAAACACAATTTTAGAAATTTTGCGAAAATTGAAAATAGTGAAAAAAAATTTATAAGAGATATGGATAGCGTAAATCTTTCAATACTTAATGATTATATTGTATTTGATTTTAAGAGTAGAGCATTTTTAAGACAACAGATTAGAAGAATGGTAAGAAAAATTTTAGAATTAGGAATAGGTGATATTAATTATGAACAGTTTCTGAAATTATTTGACGATTCTATAGACATGTCATATCAACCAGCAGATCCTAAAGGATTAATTCTGTGGGATGTTAAATATGATGATAGTATAAAATTTAAAATTGATTTAAAATCCAAAGAAAGATTAAATCACTATTTTTTAATTCAAGAAAATAGATATGCTCACAAACAACAACTATTCAGAATCCTTCAACAAAACAATTTTAGCGAGTAGCGCCTGTAATTGAATTTCTTCTGTTCCTCCTTGACTTAAACGATATTCAAATTCTGCTAGAAGTTTTGAAATTTCAATTTTTAAATCTTCAGAAATATCCAGATTATACAATTCTCGATGAATATTTCTTATAATATTTCGACCTGAAAGCCCATAGTCCTTAATTAGATCATTTAATAGTTTGATTGATAACTGAAGTTGTCCATTAATAGCTGTTTTTAAAATTTCTTTAATTTTATCTGGTGGTACTTCTCCAGCAACTCGAAACACAATTTCTTGATCTATCTTCTTAGAAATTGTTCCACAGGATTGTAGGTAATTAACTGCCCTTCTACAGTCTCCTCTAGAAACATCTACTAATGCATTTAACCCATTGGGTACTAAATTGAGATTCTCTAATTTCATAATATAATTTATCCTTTCTTTTATATCATCATTGTTTAGATAAGAAAATCTAAAAACAACACATCTCGATTGAATCGGAGGGATTATTTTATTAGAATAATTACAAATTAAAATCATACGACAGTTCTTCGTATATTTTTCCATAGTCCGTCTTAAAGCTTGCTGAGCAGGGGCAGTCATGTTATCGGCCTCATCTAATATTAAAATTTTGAAAGGAACGTCAATTGGGGGTCGAGCTTTAGCAAAATCCTTAATATATGTCCTTATAACATCAATACCTCTTGCATCGCTCGCGTTTAATTCCAAATAATTTAAATTCTTTGCCATTTTTCTGCCATATAACTCTCTTACCATACAAAGTGCAGAAGTCGTTTTTCCCGTTCCTGCTGGACCCGCAAATATTAAATGAGGCATAGATTTGTCTTTAATAAATATTTTCAGTCGTTTAATAATACCTTTTTGATTTACTACACCATTTAGTACACGTGGACGATATTTTTCCACCCAAGGAAGGTTTTCAATGGACATATTTTTTCAAATTATTTTAAAGATTTTTAATCATTTATAAAAAAAACAATTAAGAATTAAATCTTCTTAATTCATAATTAATAAAATGTTTTAAAAAAATAATTGGAAATTTATTCATGACTAATTTTAATATTACAAAGATTAAATCTCGGTGGATATTAGATTCAAGAGGAAATCCTACTGTTGAAACTGATATATATTCTGATAAAATTTATGCGAGAGCTGCTGTTCCATCAGGAGCATCTACTGGAGTATCAGAAGCTTTAGAGTTAAGAGACGGGGGAAAAGCATTCATGGGAAAACATGTAACCAAAGCTGTTGCAAACGTGAATGATATTCTCGCAAAAAAAATGATCGGATTTGATGTCAGAGAACAAACAAAAATAGATGAAGAAATGATAGCCATTGACGGTACTGAAAACAAAAGTGAATTAGGGGCTAATGCTATTTTGAGCGTTTCCCTCGCAGTGGCTAAATTAGCTGCTATTTTATCTGAAAAACCTCTTTTCCAATATCTATATGAAATTGCTTATAATAAGACAAGAGAGACGTATTTATTACCATTACCTTGCTGCAATATTATAAATGGAGGAGAACATGGAGGGAATAATTTAGCTATACAAGAATTTATGATATTACCCATAGGAGCATCTTCTTTCTCTCATGCAATACAAAATAACTCGGAAGTCTACCAAAATCTAAAGATTCTTTTAAAAAAAAAATATGGCCCTTCTGCTATTAATGTTGGGGATGAGGGGGGTTTCGCACCTAATTTTAATAAAACTCATGAAGCATTAGATATAATAATTGAAGCTATTGAAGAAGCTGGATTTTTGATGGGAATTGATTTTGTTGTGGGCATGGATGCCGCAGCTAGTGAATTTTATGATGAAGGCATGTATAATATTGACGGAAGGAAGCTATCTGAAGAAGAGTTACTACAATACTATGTTGATTTAACTCATGATTACCCGATAAAATCCATAGAAGACCCATTTGATGAAAAAGATTTTAGAAGTTTTTCAAATTTAACTGCGAAAATTGATAAATCAACTCAAATTGTTGATGACGACTTAACGGTTACCAATATTAAAATACTCGAAAGGGCAATTAAAGAAAAGGCAGGAAACGCTTTACTATTAAAAGTAAATCAAATTGGCTCGCTTTCTGAAGCCATAGAAGCTGCTAAGATGTCTTTTAAAAATGGGTTTAATGTGATGGTATCACATCGATCTGGTGAAACAAGTGATTCTTTTATAGCAGATTTAGCAGTAGGTTTATGTTCTGGTCAATTAAAGACTGGGGCAGTAGCAAGATCTGAAAGAAATTGTAAATATAATCAACTACTACGAATAGAAGAAATTTTAGGAGATAAGGCTAATTATCCAACAAATTTTGATTCATGGAGAAATTATCAATAAAATTAATTATAATCCTATTAAGTTTTAATAAACCTGTAAATTTCTACATTAATATTTTTTCTCTTTTTAGAATGAAATGGAAAAGTTCTCTCTAATATCATATTAAATGGATAAACATAATCGATTTTCCAATTCAAATTTTTAATATAATTTGAGATAAATTTAGAGACCTTTACATTAGCTAAATGAACGGAGTATACTACATCCGATATCTTAAAAGCCTTTTCTAAAAATACTCTATCTGCAGCTTTTTTTTGAACGCCGAATGGGGGATTCATAATAGTTGTGATTTTTAGGTTTTTTGGCAAGATAGAATTTGAAATCTCGAATTTATCGATATCAGAGCAGATTGGAAAAATAATGTGTTTTAAGTCGAGATTTAGGATATTTTTATTTAAAATTTTTATTGCTGACCAATCAATGTCTATGCTTAAGACATAGGTTGCTCTGAAATAGGCACTAGCGATAGATAATCTTCCTGTTCCTGCCCCAAAATCAAAAATCAACCGATTTTTAATATCATCAAATTCAAAACCTACAAAATATAAAAAATCCACAGCAGATGAAGCGTCAATACAATATTGCTCTAATTCAATTTTAGGATTAGTAAATGTAGCAGTATTTTGAATAATTGACACGATTTCTTTTTTTTTCATTCTTATTGTCTAAAATATCTGCGTATTTATTATTAATTATGCTTAAATTTATTTAAGTTCTTTAACTATATTTAGTTAGTGATAAAACGTGAAAGAAACAGTTAAAAATAAAGATATTGTAATTACGGGGCAATTTTTGGGAGTCGTAGAAGAATTTTTACCCGATGAACAATCTACCTTCGTTAAAGCAGGCAAAATTCACGCTACTAAAACAGGAAAAGTCTCAATTAATGATAAACGTAAAATCGAAGTAATTGCACATGGTGAAAATAACAGAAAGACAGTTAAAATTGGAGATATTGTTATTGGTACGGTTGCATTTTTAAGAAAATTTTCAGTAGGTATGCATTTTTATACCATAAATCAAAAAATTCATTTTAACTCATCTAACTTTGGAAATGTTCACATCTCTCAAATTGCCAATAAATATATTGAAAAAATTATTGAAGCATTTCAAATAACTGACATTGTAAGAGCTAAAGTCATCGAACAAAATGGTACTGAATATAAATTAAGTACTTCTGGACGTAATCTTGGTGTGATCCATGCCGATTGTTCCATCTGTGGAACTCCTCTTGATAAAAGTAAAGACCGTTTTGACAAGTTAATGTGCTCTCTCTGTGGTAATATCGAATATAGAAAAATAGCAAGTGATTATGGAAATGTAGCCAACAATTTAAGATTCTAATTCTATATACCCTTTTAAAAAAGTATAAAAATCATATTTTTGCCTCATAACAAATAACAGAGTTGTATTTATTGCGAAAAGGAAAAAAAGTATTACACTTTTATAATAATAGTGGCAAATTAGAGAACTTAATTAAATTTCTAGAAAGTATACAAAAGAAAATAGATTATCTTAACTTAAACGTTTCATGTCAGGGAAAATCCATCAAAGTTACTTTACATGGCTCAAGAGATCTTCAATATCTAGCATGTGAAAGATTAAAAGATTTAGCAGAGATATATTTGAAATAATCTTTTTTTAATTTTTAAGGAAATAAACCATAAAAAATTTATTTCATATTTCATTAAAATTAAATATTTTAAATATATTGGAGTTAGAAATAATGGCAAAGAAGAAGAATGTTGAACCAGATGAAGATTTAGAAGAAGATCTTAGTGATTTAGAGGATGACAAATTTGAAAGTGTCTATCCTGAAGTAACTTCTAAAACTCAAGATAAAGTGAAGGATACAGATTTAGAGTCTAAATTAGCAGAAGATGAAGAAGAGGAGGAAGAGGAGGAAGAGGAATTAGAAGATGAGGACCTGCCTGAAATACAGGATTATAACTATTTAAAATTAAATTTGATTAGAAAAACTTTAGAAAATGATTATGAATTAGAAATTATTGGACAATCGCATGGTTTTTGTAATACCTTTATCAGACATTTATTGAATATAGAAGGTGTGAACATAGCAGCATATAAAGACATCCGCATTGAACCTTCCAAAATATTTATTCGCCTTGAAAATAAAAAATACAAAATTAAAGATATTTTGTTTAAAGGAATCGAATCATTAAGAGAAGATGTGCTAGAAGTCCAAAATCTTTTCAAATAATTCTCATATCACTTCCACGTTTGCTCTTTTTATGAAAAATTTATAAGAATATACAATTCTACATATCATAATGGATTATGAGTATTTAATTAGAGATCTTAATCAAATTAGTTCTCGAAAAATTATTGGAACCGATAAGGGTTTGGCCAAAATCGGTGATGGAGTTGTTAATTTAGCGTATTCTGTTGCTAAATCAATTTTTTTAACAAATAACAGTACAAATAAAAAAATTGTTAGAACTGGTTTAAAAGTTAATAGAACCATTCTTTCTAATGCTTTAAAAAATGCTAATATGAAGGAGTTTGCCAAAAATAGAGGAGATGCTCATGATCTTGCCGATACCGTTGAAGCTATTATAGCTTATGTATGGCTTAGCAATAAAATGACTTTATCTGACATAATTGATATTTTAAAAAATAATTTTGAAGGAGATCTCCGTATTAAATCTCAAGAATTAAAATCTGCAATACAGGCGTTTACAAAATTATTAATTCACGCAATAAAATATCTACCTGAGAAATAGATTATGAAAGACAATCCTATAACGATTGGATTTGACGACTCCAAATTTGAGTTAAAATCACGTAATAAGAAAACTCAATTAATAGGAGTTGTTTGCCAAGGAACGAGGATGGTAAATGCTGTCAAAAAAGAGATTTTAATTGATGGAGAAGATGCTACTGAAGCGTTAGTAGAGCTCGTTAAATTAAATCTAAATCATATCCAATATATTCTAACAGACACAATTACATTTGGGGGATTTAATATCGTTGATTTGGATGAGATCTATAATAGAACTAAAAAACCGATTATCGCGATAACTGAACGAGAAGTAGATCTAGAGTTAATTAAAAATACAGTAATTGATAAGTTTCCAAATAATTACAAGGGAAAATTACAAAAAATAATTATTGCGGGAAATTTATATGAAACCAACATAAAAACTGCTGGTGGAATTAAAAAGATTTACTTCCATTCTAAAGGTATTAACAAGGCAAAAGTGGAAATGTTATTAGAAAAAATCTGCATTGATTCTAAACTCCCTGAATCTGTAAGGCTCGCGCATATTATAGGAAAAATTTTCTAATATCATTCATTGCTAATTTCGTATTCTAAGATTTGTTTCATTCTATCACGCAATTCTTTATGAATGGCGCTCATTCCATATGTTTTTATGCCTCCAAGTTTCTTCTGAATCTCTTTCGCACTCAAAGCACCTGGGATATCTTGTTTATTTGCTATAGCGATAATTTTTGATCCTATAGAACGAGACAATCTTTCATACATTTCTTTTGATTTAGAAATATCTTCTTCCGTGGAATCAGTTACCAAAATAGCTAACCCTGCACCTTTTAAAAAATCTTGCCACATGAATTGATACCTCTTTTGACCACCAAAATCCCAAATAGCATACTTTCCTAATTGATCTAAATATGTGGTTTCAATTTCTAATCCTACTGTAGGTGATCTCTCCTCTGATTCATCCACAGGTCTTCCCTGTAATAAAGATACTAAAGAAGATTTTCCTACACCGCTGTTACCTAAGAAACAGATTTTATTTCTAATTGTGATCACAACTAATCAAACCTATTTAATCTTATGTTTAAATAGAAAACGAGAAGAATACTTCAAAAATTCGAATAATATAAGGATAATACAGACCAATATTATGAGATTGATATTGTAAAGAGGGAACAATATAGATAGGGAATATTTAAAAAATAAGTAAAACTATAAATTGTACTAATTTTTAGAAAAAGGGATTTATTTTAATTTCTATATTTATTTTAAAAAGGTGAAAAAATGAAAAAAAGGCAAATTTATTGTCTATTATTATTAATTTGGCTACTAATTCTACCTTTTGTTGGATTTGCCGCTGCCGCTACACCAGATTACGTTGGAATTAGCGAGGAGGATGAGATTATCTGGGACACGACCTTTGACGAAGGTCCATATGAGGATTATCTTGAGGATAGATACGGCTGGGATGATGATGCAATCGATGCCCATTTAGACCTTAATCCAATATGTGATGATGAAACCGATGAGGATGTTATAGGATGGAAATATTATATTATTGAAATTAAAGATGAACGAGAATATGACTTAGAGGATACATACCCTTATAGTCTATTTTTAGATGATGATGAATATCCCGCTGTACCCTATCTATATAATTTCCATATAATGGAAGAGGATTCCGAAGAATGGGAAGAAGAAGATACTAATGAGAGAAATAAAATTTACGAATATGATCGAGATTTATATGCCACATTTCTCATACTTTTTGGGCCTAGTAGGGGGCTTTTTGCTCTTGTCATCGACAAGGATGTCAATTGGGATAGAGTGATTGACAAAGCTGATGAGGGATACGAGCGCCATTATGGTGATTATGCGGGTGCAACACGACCAAAAGAAACTGCTTATTACTTCTACGAGAGAGATGCCAAGGGCGTAAAAACTTTTTTGGATAAGGGTGAAGAACTAGGTAATGATGAAGTAGGTGAGTTTGAATCTAAATCACTTTATACAAATGACGGGATTTTGAAATACTATGAATGGAGTTATGACGGCGATGCGATTTATTTATTAGAATTAAAAGAAAATTGGATTGTGACGAATTGGTGGATAATTGCTGCGATTGCTGTTGTAGCAGTTATAATTGTTATAATAATAATAGTGATTAAGAGAAGATAGAATAGTATGCGAAATTAATAGTATAACTGAAATAATATCTTAATTTCTTTTTTTTTATAATGGGTAAAAAACTCACTCTACTATTTCATAATAAATAAATAGGGTTAACAAATAAATTAATATAAAAAATAAGAAATAAAAAAATAATTCAAAAAAACTATTTGAAGTTTATTTTACTGCAGCAGTTCCAGTGTCAATTTCCTTGACAATACCTACACAGCAAGTTCTTCCCATGTCGCGCACTGCAAATCGGCCCATCTCAGGAATGTCAGTATATTTTTCGATACAGAGTTTCTTAATTGGTTGTAATTCTACAATTGCCGCCTCGTTTCGCTTAATGAATTTTGGGTTATCTTCGATTACAGCACCAGTTTTTTGGTCTAGTTTTTTAAGTAAACTGACAAATTTAGATGCAACTTGTGCAGTGTGTGAATGAACAACAGGGGTATAACCTTGAGCGATAGCTGTAGGATGCCATATTACGATTATTTGGCCAGTCCATTTTCCATTTGGATGAATGACAGTAGGCGGGTTATCTGGATGTCCTAAGCAATCTCCCCGACTTGCATCTTGCATGGTAATACCTCGAATGCTAAAACCCACATTGTCTCCAGGAATTGCCTGAGGAATTTCCTCATGATGCATTTCAATAGAACGAATCTCTCCCGTGAATCCAGTAGGCATAATAACAATTTTATCCCCTTGCTTCATTACTCCAGATTCTACTCTTCCAACAGGAACTACTCCAGTCCCTTTAATTGAATATGAATCTTGAATTGGGAGTCTTAATGGTTTGTCAAGAGGCTTTTCTGGAATTTCAAATTTGTCAATTGCCTCGATTAAAGTTGGACCTTTATACCATGACAATTGCTCTGCTGGTTCTGTTAAGCCTTCTGCTTTGAGTCCACTTACGGGAATAAAATTAATCTTTTTAACTGGAAATCCTATATTCTTTAAAAGATCTGATATAGATTCAACACATTCGTTATATCTATCTTCACTATAATCGTATACATCGGCTTTATTAATTGCTACAACTAATTGTTTTACGCCTAGAGTTTGAGCTAAGTAAGCATGTTCTCGAGTCTGGCCATTTGCAGCTATTCCAACTTCCATTTCTCCTTTCTTACCAGAGACTACTAAGATAGCAGCATCAGCTTGACTTGCACCTGTAATCATGTTCTTTACGAAATCAGCATGCCCAGGTGCATCAATGATTGTGAAGTATTTTGAATTCGTCTCAAACTTTCTAAAAGCGAGGTCGATTGTAATTCCGCGTTGACGCTCTTCTTTTAATCTGTCAAAGACATAAGCATAAGACCATGATTCTCTATCATATTCCTTTGCTAATTTTTCCAATTCACGAGCCTCTCTATCTGAGATTGCTCCCGTTTTGATTAGCATAGCACCCATCATGGTCGATTTTATGGGATTGTCTCATAAGAGTCAATCTTTCCATGATCGATATGACCAATGATGACCAGATTTAGGTGCTCTTTGTTGCTAGGCAATTTTTTATCACTTTCCTCAATTTTTTTTCTTAATTATTTTGAATAGTATATATGATTTTTTTTAAATTTAAATTATTGTAATGATATCTTATATATATTTTTTACTGTATAAAAGCTGTTTTACTAATAATTTCAACAAATCTATAAAATAACGTAAACAATGGTGTAATATATAGTTAAGATATTACAGATAAGGTATACAGAGATCAAACAAAAACAATTGAAAAAAGCGAAAAATTATATGAAAAAAAAAATAAATGGGATAAAGATCGTCTAAGAAAAACTGAATAGTTTTATGGATATTAAGAAGGGTAACTTAAATATGAATAATAACAACAGTTAACGAGTAGTTGACTATTTAGAATTTTGAAATAGATGTTCAGGTGTCACCTAAAAAGATTTAAAATCGGTTGGTTAAAAATTAAATCGAGTTAAAAGCTTAATAATATCTTCTTCTGTATAAGATTCTCCTAAAACTTATTATAAATGTTTTTCCATTTTTATACCCCATAAGACAATAATCAATATCCCGTAAATGTACTGCATAAAAATCAGAAATAGGTACTTTATTAAGTGCGAGTTCAAGTGCTTCTCCTAATGGTTCTAATTCATTTTGAGAAAAATCAAAGGGACAGAAATTAATAAATGATTTATAGGGAAAAAATTGATTATTTGCCTCCTCTTCGTATGACCTCCAGCCTCCCATAGCTAAGCCTGTCGGACCATAATAAAGTGTAGCCGTGAATTGCTTCCCCTCTGGAGTTTTGACAAACATGCATATATCAAATAGAAGTTCATCATTATCAAAATATAAATCGGGCACCAATGTTTTTAGTGCACCAATAAGCCTTATATCATAGCTAGTATCACCATACAAGGATAGGTCTTCTGATTCCGTGATTTTATTCATTTCCCAATCATTTATGAGAGATCAGGTAGAGCCTAAGCTATAAACACGTGAGCTCCCGTATATAGAAATAGATTCTTCGAAAACAAAACCGTAACCTTGGTATCCAATTGCCCCTTTCCCTATATTATCGATACCTTGAGAGGCTTGATTTACCAATTGATTTATATCTTGAATCTTCATACTCTAATTTAATATGTATAGATACAAATAAAAATTACGGATTTTTATTATTCGAAAGAGCTTGAATTTTTATGAGTTAATCCCATTTTTTTTATTTTCTATATCGTTGTTTTCACTATTAAGTAAATACATCCCTTTAAGATCCTCATAAAATTCCTTCTTATTTTCTCTTAACAATTGAAAATTCTCATTGATTTCTTCTTGAAAATTAATGATATTGTCATCATTATCAATATATTCAACATTTACCTTTAATTCTAGGAACTTTTTAAAAACCAATTCCATATCTTTTATATCGACACGAGTTTCTCTGAAAAAGTCTAACAAGTGATGCAAATAACAAGCTTTCACATAAAGATTTTCTTTGCTGTACTTTTTTTCTAAATCTCTTTTATGAAAGAATTTCAATTGTCTTAGTATAATTGGCTCGTCATGTTCATCTAAACTTTTTTTATTATCAAGAGCCCAAGTTATTCCATAATCTATAAATCTATTCACAATATTGGCTATTAATTCCTCAATTCCGGCTTTTTTAGCCCATTTGGTATGAACGATCCAATTAGGTATTTTCAGATCACTTACTTGAAATTATGTTGAGAGTATACTATTGTAAAAAATCATTAAAAAATAAATGTTAAGATAAGAAAGATAGTAAAAATAAAAACCTTTAAACATTTATATAAAATTAAAGAAATTAGAAAAAATAAAATACAATACTAGCAAGAAAATAATATGGTGCGCTCAAGAGAAAAGTTTCCTATAGTGGGAGAATTTATAGTCGGAAAAGTTGTGGACCTTTATCAACAATATGTTTATGTAGACCTGATTGACTACGATGGACTTGATTCTGAGAAAGCTGCAAGAGGTATGATTCATGTAAGTGAAATTTCGAGCAGATGGATTAAAAACATGCGAAACTTTGTAAGAGTCGGGCAGAGAATTGTCTTAAGAGTATTAAGAGTGGATCCTTTTAAAGGGCATATCGATCTTTCACTAAGGAAGGTAAATTCTGCTCAAAAAGAAAATCGTATGAAGGAGTGGAAATATGCCTTAAAGTACGAGAATTTATTGCAATTTTTAGCTGATGCTACAGATTTAACTCTTGATGATGCCTATGAGAAAATCGGGTTTCCAGTATTTGATAATTTTTTATTATACCAAGAAACAATAGAAGAACTCAAAGAAAATGGTAAGGATTTGCTTAAAGATATTGAGTCCGTTTCAGAAGAGGTAAAAAATAAATTTTTAGAGATTGTGAATGAAAACGTTGACATCTCTACGGTTGAAATTATTGGTAAAATTAGACTTACTTTCACTGCAGAAAATGGGATAGAGCTTATCAAGAAATCTTTATTAGATGCTAAAAAAATTATCGAAAATCCTAAAGAAACAAGGAGTTTAAAGATAAATTATATTGCTGCTCCCTATTATCGTCTGGAGATAGTCTCTAAAGATTATTTAGATGCAGAAAGCATACTTTCAGATACTTTAGATGTTATAGAAACACACGTTCAGGAAAATAATGGCGAATTTGAATTCATTAGAAATTGATATTCTAAAATTATAAGAATTTTTAGTAAAATGACTAAACATCTTCAAAAATGTAAAAATTGTAATGAATACGTGTTAGCTAATTCTGAATCTAAATGTAGATATTGCGGTGGTCAGCTAATTAGTCCAAAGCCTCCCAAATTCTCCCTAATCGATAAATATGGTAAATACCGTATACAGTATTTTAAGGAAAATTTTAATACTGAAAATGAAAACACAGATAAACAGTAGTTTTTTAAAGCTCAATATTTTGTGCGAATTTCTCAAATATAAGTATTTTAGCATTTTCGTAAGGTAAAAACGCGATATTCTCTTTTTCAAAAGGGCCATAATTAAGAAGATCAATACCAACTAAAGCAGGTGTTTTCTTTAGGAATTTGACCAAGATGTAATTAAATTGATCAGTTTTTTCTTTAACTATATATTCTGAAACTAGATCAGAAGTTTCTTGATTAATATCTTCGTTAATATCAAGGCCCTCAACTTGAGCTTCTTTTATTATATTATCTTCAATTTTAGGGGATTGATCATAAATAAAACTTGCTTTTACTTTTTTAAAACCTTTAATAGCACTTACTAAATTTTGATAAAATAATCTTTCTGGTTCTATGATATTAGTTATTTTAATTTCTTGTAAAGCTAAGGCCGAATTTAATATTTTAATTTCCCTTACTTTCATAAAATCGTTAAATAGAAATTCAAAATTGTCTTTATAAGATTCAATTATCTCACCCTTAATTTTATCTTCATCATTTAATGTGAGATTGCTTAAAAAACTACTATTGCTTTTATATTTGCTATACAAATCTTCAGATAGCTTAGTTAGTTCTTCATTCTCAAATTCTTGAAGCCAGTGTTGATATAATATATCATAATCTATTTTTAAATCCATAATTACTCTACAAATCTAAAATATAATATTAATGATGATTTTAAGAATATATTATTAACCTATAAAGTCTTTGCTACGCCCTTACATAATAAAAAGACAGCTATATGATGTGGTACTTCAATCTTTTCACCCTGATTATAGGGACCAAATTTTTCACCTTTAATACTAATAAAAGGTACTTTTTTTTCAATAATTTCTAGTTTATGCAAATTTTTACTCCTAAATACAACTGGATCTAATGCTCCATTGCTTTGATTCAATGGGTTATAAGTTTCAAGCTCCCGGAAGGTTAATTCTTGTACCTTAAATCCTGTTTTACCATGTAAAGATCCCGGATAACGAATAAGTCTATGAACATCAATAGAGACAGGTTGGTCGATTTCGGCACCAATTTCTTTAACTACTCCACTTAAAAAAGTTTTCCAGGTATCCAATGAGAAATTTGGTATAATCCATAAATTACGCTGGCTTTTAGAAATAGTTTCTAAAAAATCATCTTTGGAGTTCATGAAGCTTTTTCTAATATTTTTTTTCAATCCAAATTTAATTAATAAATTTTCTAACTCTATGGGAGAAGAGTTTTTTAATATATCTTCAAGTTTTAATAATATCTTTTGAGGCCATCCTATATTTTCTTTTAAAAATCCATAAATATTTTGACTAAATTTTCTTAATCCTAAAATCTCAAAAGAAATATTATGTCCTGTTAAATAATCCACAATTTCCCTTCTACTTTCACTAGATAATTGTCTCATTCTATCATCCTCAACTTTAAGATGATAACCTCGATGACCTGAAAAAGCAATAATAAAATCTTTTTCTTCATATCCAAAATCAGGTATTAAGAAGTTTTTAATTAATTTGATGATTTCATTTTTAGCAATATTTAGGCAATGGTCACATATCCAAGAAAGCCTTTTAAATTTGGATTTATTGCAAGTAGGACACTTTTTGGGTGGCATACCCTTTCCTTCTTTTCCACAATCTTTACAATACCAAAGATCATGATCCTCTTTGCAAGGGGTATCAAAATGATCAACATCAATATCAATAATGAAATCACATCCTAAGTACCCTTTATTATCCATAGGTGTTTTATATGGATTTATGTATAATGTAGCGCTCGAATATACGTGTCTCGGGCCATCTCTTATTAGATAATTATTAAGATTTCTAATATTATCAAAATTATAATGTCTAATCATTATTTGTTGATTCCAAGGAATAAATCCAAATTCCCTATTCTCGAATGAATTTATTTTAGGTAAGAATGAACGTTTATCTTTATAATAAACCTGAAATATACGTTTTAAATAATCTGTTTCACTCATTGTTCTTATTATGCTGATTTTTACTAATGTTATTCTTTTTTTGGGCTCTATATTGCATTATATTAATATATCTTAGTGGATGTGTAATATTTTTTTGTTCATTCTGCTTTATCGAAAAATAACCTTTTAAACATAACTCATCTTTATATTGTTTAGCCATACATAAATTAAAGGATTTAAGCGTTGAGCATTTATAGGGGGTATACTTTTTTTTTTTTGCATAATTTACTTGGTATGCTGTTTTTTCTCTATTAAAATCAGGCATGGAGGAAAACAAATTTATAATAGTATCCACTTGATAGTTAACTGCTATTAGAACCCAAACGATAAATAACCTCTCATAATGAATTAAGTTCTGTCCTTCCTGAATTTTTGAAAGAATTTCTTTAATACATGGAGGAAAATTAGTTGATATCTCTGAACCATCTACTGACTTAAATTCAAAGGAATATTCAAAATCTTCTTTTTTTAGTTCCCAATTGGCTAAAATTCTTTCGTATAACTCACCAAATTCTTTAATTTTCAAAAGTTTCTTTTTGAGAGCTTCTTTTGATGATTTATCATCTCCATCTTTTAGAAAAAATTTCTCACGTACAAATTCCTGTAATAATCGAGATAAGCTTCTCTTCTGGACGAAAACATATCCTTCCGAAAGAGGATTATTTATTAATTTTCTAAATTCATCTCTTAAATTAGCAGCAAGTTTCAAATAATCAGAATAATGAATTCTAAAATTTGAATATAAATTTTCCTGTTGGTCTTTTGTGATAATTGTTCCATATTTGATTGGATCTTGATAGTATAGGATGTCTAAATTTAAATCTTTACTTATATCATAAATATAAGCATCATCTTCCTTAATTAATTCGCTATAGGTAACTTTTGAATATAAGTTAGCGATTCTATTTGTTATTGATTTATCAGCTAATAAAACAAGTAAAATTTTTATGATGATGTAGACATGAATGTTTATTTCATCAATTTTATAGTCGTCAATCCGTTCTAAATTATTAAAAGATGCCTTAAAAAAAGCCAGAATTCTTTCTTGAATTTCTATTGGATTGTTAGTAAAAATGCCTGAAATAAATTCATTTGGGTCCTTTGATGCAATATCAGGATAAAGATTTTCTAAAGAGGGCAGCCAAGGATAGTGTTGAACTAATTCATGACGAATACTCAAGGCTTCTAAATCCTCCTTTGTGAAAATTAAGATTTTTACCTCTAAAATTGAAATTTCAAGTATTAATATATTTAGAGCGTACAGATTTAATAAATAATATCAAATAAAACGTTTTCGGATGAATGTTTAAAAATCATCCATGTCGTCGTCATTATCCTCATCAAATTCAGCTTCTTCCACTCGAGGGGCAAGGAAATAAGATAATTCGCCTCCTTCAAGGAGATTAAACATCATTTTCAATGGATGGTCTGTTTTCAACGAGATCTCCAATTTTTCTGTAATTGAAGCTATTTTTAATATACCTTTCAAGAAGGTTAATGAATAAGCTCCAGAACATGTTTCCTCAATATTACTTTCAATTAATTCTTCAAGTCCCAATTCATAATTCATTTCCCCTATTTGTCCAGTAGAACTAAATATTAATCCTTGATTCTCTGTTGCTTTCATATTCAGAATATCGGAATAAATTTCAGCATCCTTAATAGCTTCTACCAGGAAATTTGTATCTATTACCCATTTTGAAGGATATTCTATTTTCAATAAATTTTCCATTGGGATTTCTTCAAGATCTATATCTAGTAATGCGAGACTAAATGTTCTAGTACGAGAAGTCCCTTCCCGTTTCATCTTAATTTTTATTTTTTGATCTTTCTCATTAAAGTCAATTTCTACAGAATCACCGGCAGCACTCCTTTTCAATATTTTATCCAAATCGTCTAGGTTTAATCCAACTTTAGATTCTTTACTACATTTAAAATCATCGAAATTTTCTTTTTTTACAGAAAGTTTTAACAAACATATCCGAGAAGGATCCATTGCTGAAATTGTAAATTCTGATGGAGTCACTTTGAATTCAGTCTCATCAATAATACTTGAAAGCGTTTCGACAATTCCCTTTAAAATCCGACTATTTTCTAATTTTAGTGTAAAACTCATAATTTATACCATCTTATTCAAAAACTAATTTTGTTAATTTTCTTGATAATATAATATAGTTTTTTTGCCTTTATTTTTTAAATTTGGTATTAGTGTTTTAATAAATTCTATTTTTCCATCTTATAATAATTATATATAGTCATCTAAAATTTTCAAATTTATTCAGACTATTAATAGCTTCTCAACTTCAGTAAAAGATGAAATAATTTTATAATTATTATTAATCCTACTTTTATTTAAAAGAAAAAGATTTTTAAAATTAAAAGGTCGTAATAACCGTTTTCTGCTGAAAAAAATAAAGTATTAGTTGATAGATTAATTATTTATACTAACTTTGATTTTTCAAGTTTATCATTAATGAAAAATAAGATTTTATGGTGTATTTATAAATGGAAAATCAATTTGCAAAGCAGAGAATTATCAAAGATATAAAAAACGAAGATCTAAGAATTCAAATCACAGGATATGTCAAGGAACTAGTTAAAAATGATAACTTTATCTTAGACGATAAAACCGGAGAAATCAAGATAAATTTTATAGAATCTGAATTCGAGATTAATAATGATGATTTAGTTAATGTTATTGGAACTTTAACTATTAATATGGAAGGTCAAAAAATTGTTGAAGCTGATATTATTCAAGATATGACCAACTTAAATTTCAATTATTATCAAAAGTTATATGAACTTAAATTAGAACTTGAAAAAGAGTAAAAAATATGGTAGAATTTTGTCCTGAATGTTCAAGTCTCTTGAGAAAGCAGACAAGCAGTGGAATCTTCAATCTAGTTTGTCGCTGTGGATATCAACAAGAGACTCAAAAGAATGAGAGTGAAATTAATAAGAATGTCCAAGAGAAGAAAAAATCTCTTGATGGAAATTTAATTGTGGTAACTGAAGAAGATAAAATAACTGTAAACCCAAAAGTTAGTAAAGTATGTCCTAAGTGCAGCCATAAGGAAGCAGAGGCATGGCAAGAGCAAACCCGATCCGCAGATGAACCCAGTACAAGCTTCTTTAGATGTTTAAAGTGTCGATTTACTTGGCGTGAATATTGAATTTGCCATAAAAATCATTTTTTTTTTGAAACATAAATTTAGCATTTTCATATTATTAGTATATATATCTTTTTTCGTGAAAGAACAGTTTCACGAATAAATTAAATAGGATTTATATCTATTTTATAAGAAAATATAAGTAAAAGGCTAAGAAATAATAAAATCAATAAAAGTTCAAGAGAGAACTTCTAATATCTTTGTAAGAATTCGAGCTTTACCACCCGTACTCTGCAGCAATGTTTTTCCACATACTAAACATAGAACATCAGTTGCAGCACAACCAAATATTATTTGTTGATTTCCACAATTCAAACATTTCACACGTAGAAATCTGCTTTTAGGGTGAGGAATGAGTTGTCTCGTTTTTGTCTGTTTTCTCATAAGTAATTTACCATATTTTTTTTTTATGAAGTTTCTTGTAATTCAAGTCTTTTTACGCGATACGACTTTGCATATTGTTTCTTACCACATTCAGGACATTCAAGTAAAGGTGTGGTTTTTTTGTTAATTTTCGCGTTTTTATGAAATATTTCTTTTGGAAAGGACCCATACCCTTTTTTCTTTCTCTCCAATCTCCTTCTCCCGTGGTTCATCTTTCTTTCTTTCCCTTTTTTGTATGTTGACACATTATGGACAGTATGTGATCTACAAGTCGGACAGTATCTATTTATTGTTCGGGGGTATTTCAAATTTCAAAGACCTTTCTTTTCTAAATTAAAATAAATAGTTAATTATAAATTTTAAATTTTATGAGTTTCTGTTTTCTTAATTTCTTTTTTATAGTAATTTTTTATTAAGGATGGGTTAATCCAAAATAATTTAAATCATATTGACATAATTTTAATAAAAATTAAGTGGAAGAATTTATGTTTAAAGAGAAATTTAAGGAAGGAATAATTAGTGCTAAGCAATTCAATAGAGAAGATATTGAGTATTTGTTAAAAAAAGGTAGAGAAATGCGGGCAATTAAAAATTCGAACATCCTCAACGGTAAAATTTTAGCTACCTTATTTTTTGAGCCATCTACTCGTACTCGTCTAAGTTTTGAATCTGCAATGTATCGATTAGGAGGGAATGTGATTGGATTTCATTCAGGGGAGGTTTCATCCATTAAAAAGGGTGAAAGTCTAGCCGATACTATAAGGACGGTTGAAAACTACTGTGATTGTATTATTATTAGATATTCATTAGAAGGTGCCGCAACGATGGCATCTCGATTTGCAAAAATTCCAATAATTAATGCAGGTTCGGGAAGCGGTGAGCATCCCACGCAAGCTTTATTAGATTTATTAACTATTAAGGAGGAAATTGGTACATTAGACGGATTAAATATTGGTATAATGGGTGATCTTAAATATGGAAGAACTGTTCATTCATTATCAATTTTATTATCTAATTTTGATGTGAATGTCTATTTCATTAGCCCGAAAGAATTAATGATGAGAAAAAGGGAAAAGGAGTTTTTGTATCAACGCCAACTAAAATATAAGGATGTAACCGATTATCGAAATCTATTGGGAATATTGGATGTTCTTTACATGACTCGAATACAAAAAGAACGCTTTGTTGATTTAGAAGAATATGACCGTATAAAAAATTTTTATATATTTAAAAAAACAGATCTTGATGAAACAAAAAATTCATTTAAACTTATGCACCCACTTCCAAGGATCAATGAAATTCCTCCTGAAATTGATGGCTCAGAAAAATCTATATATTTTAGGCAAACTAATTACGGACTTCACATGAGGAAAGCAATTTTAGCAGAATTACTAATAGATTAATCAATATATTGAAAAAGCATTTAATTTAGAATCGGACAAAACTTTTAAAATATTTTTTGAGTTATTATTATCGATATCATAAGAGCACGTGAATTTACATCCCCCATCAATAATTTTCTCAAATTTTTTAAATAATGAAATTTGTTTAATTAAGTCTAACTTAGTATTCTTTCGAATTATTCTAGAAGAATAATTATTAAATTTTTCTATTTTATTCATACTATTAAGATTTGAACAAAATAAATATTTACTCTGATGAGGTTGACTTAAGAGGAACTTCTCATTTTCTTCCTCATTTTTTTCGTTTATTAACTGATTTAAATATGATAAAATTTTCAGAGCAAAAGATTCACTTGTTTTTAATCTGTCAAGCTCTATATTACAATGCTTTTTAATTGCCTCATTTAAACCGAAAAAACTGATTGATTTTAATGAATGCTTAATTAAAGTGTGCATCTTTTCTTCAGTCAAATCAGATATTACTCGTTCTAACTTCCCTGAAGATTTTAAATTTTTACTAATTAATAATTCTTTATATTGGAATAATTCAAAAATAGAATTGATTTTTCCTTGAAGAAGTTCATAAAATAAATCATCGTTTTGATTTGCTTCTAATGAAATTAAATGGAGATTAATAAAAATTTTATCTAGAATCATTTGACTATTTAACAAATTATGGTTTTTTGAGTTCTTAATTTTAACTAAAGTAGAATTCATTAAATGTGAGGAGTTTCTATTATAAAAGATAAGATCACTTTGTGATACTGATGCATTACCTTTTACCATGAATAATTCATTTAAATTAGATAATTTTAAATTAGAATAGTCAAATAATATCAAGGGATTTACACCAAATTCCGGTCTGCTTGGATTTCTAGTCAGAGAATTCATAACTAGATTATCAACAAAAAATTGATTTGAAAACAGGTCAGAATTAGATTCATTTTGCTCATAGCTAAATTCTAATGAGAGAGATCTATTTATATTCTGAGATTTTTTATTATTTCTTAAAATTTGAGAAATTAAAATATTAATGTAATAAGTTAATTTTTCTTTTTTACAAACATCAAAAAGAGAAAGGAATCTTTTATTAAATTCTCCTATTAGCAAATCCTCAGATATGTAGGGATTAATACGGTTTAAAAAATCTATGAAGTTTAAAATTAGTTTTATTAGATCTTTCGAGTTCTTTATTTTTTTTTCCTTTTTAAGAATAGTATCAGCATTCAAATAGATGCTTAGTGGTCTAAGACTCCAATAATTTAAATGAGTTAAAAGGATTTCTCCTGACAAATATAGATCGGCTAGCTTATTGGGTAAGAGATTTAATAACAAAAACTGTTCTGAAGTTTCAGAGCCAAGCTTTTTGATAAAATTTTCTGGATTAATTCTATTATTCTCAAATAGTTTATAAGCTTCATATGGA
>SDBS01001272.1_pt1 | contig 25663 bp, 29 predicted proteins | sample 2277091 | NCBI WGS metagenome assembly SDBS01 (sample SAMN10404972, study PRJNA504765) | marine sediment metagenome | isolation source: marine sediment core GS10_PC15, 163 cmbsf | place: Arctic Ocean: Southern Knipovich Ridge | collected 2010
CTTCGTATAAGTTATTCAATAATAAAACTGTCTTACTGTTCTCGCCCTAACAAAACAACGGGCTTCACAATGACAGTTTTATTTATTTCAGAACACTTATACTCTAATGGCTTATTTATAAGAAAATTAATTAATGAGTTTTTCTATTGATTGTATGATTTGTTCAAAGGGGATAAATCAGAACACTTAAGTTCCAATAATTGCTTAAAAGAGAATTAATTAATTTGGATGGGTTTTTGACTGTGGGTTAGTTTTTTGTTATTTTTAAGTATAAATTAAATAAGTAGTTCTTTTACATATAGATCATCCTAAATCAAAACAAACAGGGAGGTGATTAGAGCATGGTTAGAAAGAAGAAATCTGGAGAAGAGAAAAAACTGCCAACTAAACAGGGTCAACGACGACAAGAAGTTGTAATAGAAGCCCCTGTAAGGGAAGTTGATAGGTGCAATTTGTTTGAGAGGGAAGTGATTGTTAACAGGTCTACATTAGATTTAAGCAAACATTCAATGCCAAGCATAGATATTGAAGCACAAAAAAGCAAGCTCTTGGAACTGTTTCCTGGTATCAATCTTTCATATGTGGATGCGTTGGTCAAAATGTGGCCACAGATGCCAAATTGGGCTGATACGATTGCTTTGGTTCCAACTTTACTTTTCTTGTCCAGACATTTTGGCATTAAACACCATTACAAAAATGGATATCCTAGCATTTGTAATAAGCTTCTAAAATTCCTTTCTGGCACTCGAAATTTTATCAATCTTAGGGGACTCTACATATCCCCGAAAGAATTTTACATTCATCCTGATGTTCTGAAGGTTCTTAGAAGAGTTGAAATTAGTGTTTTGGGTGACGTTTTGGTGTTGCCGGTTAATTTTGGCTATCTTTATGCTGGTCGTTCTGCAAGAAATGCAAGGTGCGAAGCAATCAGCTGTAATCACCTTCCTTTAAATACTGTTCAGGCAGCTTGTCTTCTATTAACTATGCCTACATGGTTATGCCAAGAAGATGATTTGTTTGTTTACTGTTCAGGTGATAAGTGGATTAGACACGACGACGGATTTCAATGGGAGCTTTCTTCATGTTTTATTATTGAATATCTGGAAGATGATTTAGTATTAGAATATGTTACTGGGGAACCATGTATTGCCAGTAAAGAATATGGTTCTCCAATATTAATTTTGCCAGATAAGCTCACATTTTAGTCTTGATTTTTTACGCCCCGATAATATCGGGGCTTTTTTATGCTATTGTTTTTTAGCACCGTGGGATATGGCTTCGTAAGCATGAAGTGCGTTTAGCGCTTTTTGTTTAGTGCCACCTTTTATTTTACTTATAGAGCCATCTTTTTTAACTGGATGCCAGAAGTCTTCAATTTTTTTAAATAGAATTTTACCGGACTTATCTTTTTTGTATGGCATAAAATCTAAAGATTAAATTTTTGCTTATATCTTGGGATATGGGTTTTAAGCTTCAGTTGTTTTTCAATTTTTTGTGACAAAACCTCTCTACCTGTATTTTCGCCATGAGTTATAAATACAGTTGGTTTTTCAGAGAAATTAGACAACCAAGACAATACCCCTTTTTGGTCTGCATGGGCAGAAAACGCTTCTATATTAACAATCTTAGCTTTAACTTGACGCATATAGTCTAGGATTCTTACTCTTTTATTTCCAGCTACTAATTTGCTGCCCAAAGTTCCAGGAACTTGAAAACCAATAAAGAGTATTTGGTTTTTTGGATTATTCATAGTGTGCAGTATATGATGTCTAACTCTGCCAGCATCAGCCATGCCAGATCCAGCTACAAAAATAGCAGAACCTTTAAGAAAATTAAGCTTTTTAGAAGCTTCTTTGTTTATGGTTTCTCTAAATCCTTTAAAGCTAAATAAATCTGAATCTTTTTGAAGCTTCGCTATAAATGTATCGTCAAACTGGTTGGTATATTTTTTAAAAATTTTAGTTATTTGGCTAGCCAAAGGGCTGTCTAGAAAAACAGGCATATTTAATAACCCCTGATTACTAAATTCGTTAAATGTATATAACAAATCTTGGGCTCTTTCTAAAGCAAAGCTGGGTATAACAATTTTAGATTTATGAATCTGAGAAAATTTTATAGCTGCCAATAATTTATCTTTTCTATTGCTAATAGATTCGTGGTTACGACCACCGTAGGTCGATTCGCAAATTATATAATCTGCTTCTTTAATAATGGCAGGGTCTTTCATGACAGGGACGGGGCTATTGCCCAAATCTCCAGAAAAAACTAATTTCTTACCTTCTATCCATATTTCCACTATAGCTGCTCCTAAAATATGCCCAGCATCTTGCAAACGAATTTTTATATCAGGATTTGGTGAAAATATCTTATCGTATGTATAAGTTTTAAATAATTCGAAAGAGCCCTTAGCATCTCTCGGTAAAAATAGGGATTCTAGTTGTTTGTCTGTTGCTCCGTGTTCTTGAATATGAGCGGCATTTATTAAGATAGCTTTAGCTATATCAAAAGTGGCTGGAGTAGAATATATTTTGCCCCTAAAACCATGTTTATATAATTTGGGTATTAAGCCACAATGATCTAAATGAGCGTGGGTTAATATAACAAAATCTAATCTTTTTACATCAAAGGCAAATGGTTCCCAATTTTTTCGTTCGTTAGCATGGCGACCTTGGAACAAACCACAGTCAACCAAAAAAGAAGTATTACCAGTTTTAATTAGATAGCTAGACCCAGTAACTCCGCCAGTAGCTCCTAAAAATTGTAAAGACATAGCCATAACTAAATTATAACTTGCTTTTATAAGAAATCTTAATTTAAAAGTGTATAATTTATATAGATATTAATAATTTAAAAAAATATGTTTAAGAAAATCTTTTTAGTAAGTCTAGTTTTCTTGTTAACTTTTGTATGGGTTGTTCCAACTATGGCATCCCCTATATTTCTAACTTCGGATACGGGATTTATAAATATAACTAATGTTATAAATGATGATGTTTATGTTGCGGGTGGGCAAATTGTTATAGAAGAAAATATTGATGGCGATTTGTTTATCGGCGGTGGCGATGTAGATATTAAAGGCAATGTTAGTGGCGATGTTTTTATAGGAGCAGGCACAGTTTTAATAAGAGGAAACATAGGTGATGATTTACGTGTTGGTGCAGGGGATGTTGTAGTAGAAGGCACGATAGGGGATGATCTCTTTGCTGGTGCAGGAATTTTAACAATAGCAAATACAGCTATAGTAAGGGGAGACTTAATTTCTGGAAGTGGAGATTTTAAATTACACGGAAAAGTTTTGGGCAATGTAAAGTCAGATTTTGAACGGGGTGAAATTACTGGGACTATAAATGGTTATGCCAATTTAAGATACGAAGGCAAATTAATCTTAGGCGATAATGCACAGGTTTTAGGGAAGTTAACTTATATGGCATTATCAGAAAATCCAGCTTTGGATAATATTGCTAAATCTGTAGAATATCGTAAGATATCTTCTCGATGGGCGAATAAAACTATGCCATTTTTTGGTGGAACAGCATTAGCTTGGTTAATACCTTCCATAGCTTTTGGTGGCTTGTTATGGAAATATTTTAGTTTCTTGCTAATGGGTGGTTTATTTATTTGGCTTGTGCCTAAATATTTGCCAAGAATTGCTAGCCAAATTAAAAAAGATTATTTTGGAAGTTTATGGCAAGGAATTGTATTTCTAATAGCTGTTCCATTGCTAGCATTTGTAGGGTTGCTAACTGTTGTAGGTTTGCCTATTAGTTTTATTTTAATGTTGTCTTATACAATAATGTTGCTTATAGCAGGTGTAATCGCTTCTTTGGCTATTGGTAGTTATTTTATAAAACTAGATAACAAATCTAGATCCAAACAGTTTAGTGGGTTAGCTATAGGTTCAGCTGTATATGTTTTATTAGCTATGGTGCCATTTGTTGGTTGGTTAGTTAAAGCCGTTTTTGTAGCGATGGCAATAGGTGGTATATGGAAAGATTCCGTAGCTCAAGTAAAAGCTGGTAAATATTAAGTGATAATTAAAGGATTATTTCTTATAAACAAACCTAGCGGAATTACATCTCATGATGTAATAAGCAAGTTAAGAAAAATAACTGACGAGCGCAGGATTGGCCATGCGGGGACACTAGATCCGCTAGCTTCTGGTTTGTTAATAGTAGCAATTGGTAGGGAGTTTACAAAACAATTAGACAAATTTAGAGGACTGGATAAAACCTATACATCTAGGATAAAATTAGGCGAAAACACCAATACCTATGACGCAGAAGGAAGGGTGTCTTTTATGTCCGATTTAAAACCAACCGAAACAGATGTAAAAAGTATTTTGGAAAGTTTTGTGGGGACATTTAATCAAATGCCACCAGCTTTTTCGGCCAAAAAGATTAAAGGCCAAAAAGCTTATGATCTAGCTAGAAAAGGGGAGCAGGTAGAATTAAAACCAAAAGAAATCACGATTAGTAAAATAAATTTTACATCTTATAAGTATCCGTATATAAATTTTAATGTCACAGTATCTTCTGGTACATTTATCCGTTCTCTGGCATACGATATTGGTAAAAAATTGACTACAGGGGCATATTTAGATAAATTGGTCAGGATTGGTATAGATAAATATAGTTTTAAGGATGCGATTGATATTGATAAAATTAAAAAACTATCCGATTTAGAAAGTGTTAAAATAAGTATGTAGTTGTTAAATAAATTTATGTCTAAATTTTATAAAGGTAAAAGAACTAGTAACATTTTTGATCCTAAATCCGAGGATTCTTTTAAGTTAAGCAGAAGTAAGATAGACGGTTTTCTAAAATGTCCTAGATGTTTTTATCTAGACAGAAGATTAGGGGTGGGACAACCACCATCTTTTCCGTTTAATTTAAATTCGGCAGTAGATGAGTTATTAAAAAAAGAATTTGATATACACAGAAAAAACCAATCTGCTCATCCTTTAATGCAAGCGTATGGTATAGAAGCTATTCCTTTTCCTCATACCAAATTAAACCATTGGAGAGATTCTCTTAAGGGTGGCATAGGTTATTTGCATAAGCCAACTAATTTGTGGGTTTATGGTGGTATAGATGATGTTTGGGTAAATAGTGCTGGAGAATTAATCATCGTAGATTATAAAGCTACTAGTAAGTCTGGTGAAGTTTCTTTAGATGCGCCTTGGCAAATAGCTTATAAGCGTCAGATGGAGGTTTATCAGTGGCTATTTAGACAAAATGGCTTTAAAGTTTCAGATACGGGCTATTTTGTATATTGCAATGGCAAGCGAGATCTAGATACTTTTGATGGCAAATTAGAATTTGATATAAAAGTCATCCCGTATACGGGCAATGATAATTGGATAGAAAAGGTTTTATTAGATATTAAAGCTTGCTTAATGTCGGATAAATTACCAAATCAGGACCCAGATTGCGATTATTGCTTATATCGTTATAGTATTAATAAAGTTATAGAAAAATATAAGGCAGTAAACAGTTTATAATCCACAAAATTAAACCAATTTCTTAACACTGTTTATTAAAAGCGAATTACGATAATCTAGTGCAACTTTTTGTTTTACCAAGTAAAGGGCTTAATATTCTCTCTATTTTGATACAATATGAGAGTGAAAAATATAGCTTCCAAACATTATTTTATGGTAGGTATTGGCGGAATCGGCATGCAAGCTTTAACCGATGTGCTTTTGGGTATGGGGCATAAGGTAACAGGTTCTGATATAAACGATTTTCCTGCCAAAAGTCGCCTAGAAGATAAGGGGGCAGTTGTTTTAATTGGACCGCAAATATCAGAAAATGTGCCAGAAGATATTGATGAATTAATATATAGTTCAGTAATTAATAATTATTTTCCCAATAACGATCACCCAGAAGTGGTTAAAGCGCGTAGTTTGGGTGTAGATATAAGTAAAAGATCAGAGTTTATAGGTAAATTAATGAAGGAGAAAATAGGTATTGCGGTATCTGGTACTCATGGCAAAACCACCACCACCACATTAATTGCTCTAATGTTACAAGCTGGTAAATTGAACCCCACTACTTTAATTGGGGCAGAAGTTAAGAGTTTGCATGGTTGTGGTGTGTTAGGGGATGAAAAATATATGTTAGTAGAAGCTTGTGAATATGATAGATCTTTTTTGGATATGCATCCCAAAATTGCAGTTATCACCAACATAGAAGAAGATCATTTAGATTATTACGAAGATATTACAGAAATTAAAAATGCTTTTATTAAATTCGTAGAATCTGTTCCTAATGATGGTTTAATTGTGCTTAATGGAGATGATGAAAATACCAAAGAAATTTTAAAATCAGCTAAGGCCAAAGTTGTAACTTTTGGGTTTGATGATGATAATGATATTAGGGCTACGGATATTAAGACAAATAATGGAAAGATGACATTTAAGGTGGGGGATTTAGAAACTTATATGAACTTTCCGGGAAAACATTTGGTGCTAGATGCTTTAGCTGCTATTGCCGTAGCTAGATATTTAAATATTGATGATAAGGATATACATCAAGCTTTAATTAAGTTTGAAGGGGCAAAAAGACGATTTGAGATAATCGGGAAATATGCTGGAGTAGCTTTTATGGATGATTATGCTCATCATCCAACAGAGATTAAAGCTATGCTGGAATCGGCCAAAGATTATTTTGATGACAGAAAAATTACAGTAGTGTTTCAACCCCATCAATTTAGCAGAACTAAGTTCTTATTAGACAAATTCGCTCAAAGCTTTGCAAATGCAGATGAGGTTTTAATAGCACCTATTTTACCGATTAGAGATAGCGAGGAAGATAAAAAATCTGTTTCTACTAAAAAATTAGTAGAAGAAATTAATAAGATAAGTAATAATGCCAAAGAGATGGCAGATTTTGATGAGATAACAGATTATGTAAATAAAAATATTAATTCGGGTGATGTAATTTTATCTATGGGGGCTGGTAACAATAGCGATTGGATTCATAAATACTGGCAAGAATTTATAAATCGCAACCAGAATAATTAAATGCTAAAGAGAGGTTTTTCTTTTTCTTTTTTCAACAAGAAATCATCTAAGTCTAGCCAAGTTAGACCCAAGATAGTTTTGTATACTGCCAAGGCCAATGTTTTTAAACCTAATTTAAAAAAGCGTTCTACTAGATTAGCTTGGAAGCCCAGAAATAAGGTTAGAGCTTTTGCGGAAGTATCGGGGCCTATATTTAAGGTGAGTGTTGGGGTGTTTTTAGTATTATTAGTTTATGTTTTAATTGGGTCTCCTTTGTTTGTGTTAACCAAATTAGAAATTGATGGTAACCATTTAGTAGAAGCTTCGGAAATAGAAGCTAGTATATTTAATGATGGGTTTAAATCGGTTAATGCTTTTTTGTTTAACGAAAGCAAAATGACAAAACAGGTTTTATCAACAGTTAATCAAATAAAAGATATTAAGTTTAAAAAACAAGTTTTTAGCCATACCTTATTAGCCATAGTAGAAGAGCATACATCCACAATCATCTGGCAAACCAATAATGAGCGTTTTATGGTTAACAGAGCTGGTGTAGTTTATGATATTGCTTCTATAGATAGCCCTTTAGTTGTTGTAGAAGATTTAAAAAATGTTCCAGTTAATTTAAATCAAAAAATTGTCACAACGGATTTTGTAGAATTTGTTACAGCAGTAGTATCTAATTTGCCTCGTAGAACTAATTTATCTGCTCGTAGGATTTTGGTGCCAGAAACTACTTTTGAAATTAATGTAGTTACCTCAGAGGAGTGGACTATTATTTTTGATACCACTAGAAGTGTGGATACTCAGATAAGTAATTTAATTAAGGTATTAAGAACTATTAAATCTCCGCCATCTCAATATGTGGATTTGCGCATAGAAGATAGGGTCTACTATCGTTAAACATGTTATTCTCGCATGAGCGAGAATACAGATTTAACAAAAACAAATTATTCTTGTTACCATTTTGCCTGCCTACCGGCAGGCAGGCTTGCCCAAATAACTCTTCGCTACCATTTGTTTAGGAACACTTATCGTTACTTTTCTAGAAAAGTAACCCAAAAGTCCCGGCTCATCTCGTCGAGATTATTCATTGATGAAATTGCTCTTCTACTCTCGCCCTAATAGACAACGGGCTCCGCAATAGCAATTTCACTCAATTCATTAACATCTCTCCTCCAAAGGCCGGATATTAATTAATAAAGCTAACACTTTTACTCAGATGGCATAGAAGATAATTAATATATGAAAAAACGAACCCTTGGTCGGGTCCGTTAATAATTCGTATGGTTAAGAGGCTTTTTAGTCGCTTATTTCTGCGTTAGCTACTAGTTCCAAAAGGTGATTAGAATAGGTGTCGATTTTTTCCTTCTCATTGGATTTCACAGCTTGCTCGAGAATCTTGATACAATCCTCAATTTGACTTTTCAATTCTGAGGTTATTTTGTCACCTTTTTCTTCAAGGCACACTTTTGCATCACTGATGTAGAATTCCGCCTCAAGTTGAGACTGATTCTTTTTTACAGGTGTATTCTCAGATACTCTTAAAGTCATCTCCAACGCCTCCTAAATGTTATTTCAAAATTCATCCGTATTAATGGACGGGGACAGTATATAGGAATGGGAGGTGTTAGTAAATAATCTCTTCGTTACCATTTTGCTTGCCCAAAACGGTAACACCAAAAGGGCACCCTACTCACAAATACATTAATCAAAAAGAAAAACTTCCTTACCGTTCCCGCCAAACTCGCCCAAAGGGCTCGAACAGTTGGCTACACGATGGGAGTTTTTCTATTGATTATATGATTTGTTCGAAAGGGGTATGGGTAATGGGGTATGATAGGGGTATGCTTGATATTGAAAAAATTCTAAAACATTTAGTTAAAAAGCGACCAGTATTTCATGCCGAAGCTGATTTTCAACATGCTTTAGCGTGGGAAATACAAACTCATTATCCATCGGCTAAAATTAGATTGGAAATTCATCCTAATAGAGTAGGAAAACGGGAATATCTCGATATTTTGGTAGTAAATCGTAATAAAATTTATGCGATAGAGTTGAAATATAAAACTAGAAATATTAATATGACTCATGATGGTGAGAAGTTTTATCTTCTTAATCAAGGTGCCAAAGATACAGGGCGATATGATTTTATTAAAGACATTGTTAGATTAAAAGGTTTTGTAAGTTGTACTAAAAATGCAGTAGGATATGCTATTTTGCTTACTAATGATTATCATTATTGGCAATCGGCTATACACTCAGATACTGTTGATGCTAATTTTCGTATAGGTGAAGATAGAAAGAAATTAACAGGACAGCTTAAGTGGAGCAAAAAAACTAGTGCAGGCACTATTAAAGGCAGAGAAAATTTGCTGGATCTTGGTAAATATTCTTATCCTATAAATTGGCAAAATTATTCAAATTTTCCCACAAAAGGACCGAATCAATTTCGTTATTTATTGATTAAAGTAAATTAATAACTGGTGAGGTATAATCAGGGTATGGGTAGGATTGAGACTGAGATTAGGAGTTTTGTTTCGAAAGAGCAGTTTGATAGTCTGTTGGGTTTTTTTAATGAAAATGCTGAACTGGTTGTAGAAGATTATCAAGAAACTTTCTATTTTGATTCTAAAGAAGATTTACGTATTCAAAGAAATAATTTTTTTTCTAAGATTTGGTTAAAAAAGGGGAATATGCATGATGACCACAGAGAAGAAATTGAAATTAAATTTGATAGAGAAGAGTTTGATAATCTCGAAAAATTATTTATAACTTTGGGGTATGTAGTTGATATTAAGTGGTTTAGAACAAGATATGAATTTAAATGGAATGATATTAAGGTTTGCTTGGATTATACAAAAGGGTATGGTTATATAATCGAATTAGAGAAAATGTGTTCCGAAGATACCAAAGATGAATCATTGGAAAGGTTAAAAGAAAAATTACAAAGTTTAAATATTTTACTAACTCCAAAAGAAGAATTTAAACAAAAATTTGAGCACTATAAAAAGAATTGGAAAGAACTAGTATTAAAATAGTTCTGAATGATACTTTTAGGTAGGGTATAATCAGGGTATGAAAGAAAGACATAGTATTATTTGTGCGTCATATCTGTTTTTGTTAAGAGATAATGAGATTCTACTTCTTCGTCGTTTTAATACGGGATATGAGGATGGTAATTATAGTGTCCCAGCTGGACATGTTGATAAAGATGAATCAGTTTCAGACACTCTTGTTAGAGAAGCTAAAGAGGAAATAAATATAGATATTGATAAGAAAAACATAGACTTAATGCATGTTATGCACAGATTGGCTACTGAAACGAATGATGAACGTCTTGATTTTTTCTTTGCATGTAAAAATTGGGACGGTGAAATACAAAACATGGAACCACACAAATGTGACGATTTAAGTTGGCATGACATTAATCAGCTTCCTGATAATATTATTCCGTATATCAGAGATGCAATTTTAAGTTCTACAAAGAAATTGTTTTTTAGTGAAAAAGGAACACACATAAAAGTATAATTAGAATATGGAGATATTAGATATTGTAGATGATAACGATAATGTGATTGGCAAAGAATCACGAGAGATGGTGCATTCTCAAGGATTAAAACACAGAGAAATACATGTCTGGTTTTTTAATGATGATAAACAAGTAGTTTTACAAAAAAGAGGTTTGAATGTAGATACTAATCCGGGTCTTTTACATGTGTCTGTTGGTGGTCATGTTGATTTAGGTAAATCATATGAAGAATCTGCTGTTAATGAAGTGTTGGAGGAAGCAGGAATCAAAATTGGCATAGATGACCTTATATTTATAGATAAACTTCCATTTTTTGTTAAGCAAGAATATCCAAATGGGAAAATAAATAATGCATTTAGAGCAATCTATGCTTATAGATATAACGATTCAATAGATAAGTTAACTCCAGAAGCAGGCGGTAAATCAGATGGATTTGTTTGGAGAGGTATAGATGATTTATTATCTATAAATGGAATAGAAAGAAAAGAGTTTGTGAAATCTGTTTTAAGTGAAGAATATCTTGTGGTTTTGAAGAAAATTAAAGCATTAATATAAAAAATTTTTGTATGGGAACTAAGTTACAACAGTATAGGGATCCGCAACTAGCTACAACTGGGGAAGTGGTTGGTTTTTATGAAAGAGAGTTTTATGTTTTCTCAAATTTTTCTAGTTTTCAGGTGGAATGGAGGGGTAGGGTATGGCCTACATCAGAGCATGCTTATCAAGCATCTCATTTTTTTGATACAGCACCAGAATTAGTTGAAAAAATATTTAATACTCGTAGTGCACATGATGCTTTTAAGCTTGCTAAAGCTAATGCAAATAAAGCTCCAGATAATTGGGAGGATATTAAAATAGATATTATGGAAGATATCTGTAGACATAAACTTCAACAGCATGAATATGTGCAAAGAAAGCTTTTGCAAACAAAAGACGTTCCTTTGGTGGAAGATTCTCCTAAAGATCCATTTTGGGGTTGGGGTATAGATAAAAATGGTCGTAACGAATTAGGTAAGGTCTGGATGAGATTAAGAGACAAGTTTTAAAAATGCAATTTATCCTTTAGTAAACCATAAAAAACTTGACTGGAAGTATGTTTTTTGGTAGTTTTGTTATAGTTTCAAATACTTTGAAAAGAAGTGGTGAAAATGGTGAAGGAAAAAAATGGAGAAGATTTTTGTCCAGCATGTGACATGGAGGTGATATAGCAAATGTCATTTGACAGAGAAGAATTCTTTAAGACAGCAGAGGTGGGTGGCAAGAAGGTTAATATCGCAATGAAGACGATGACTAAGGAGCAAGCTCGTAAGGCATACCCATACAGACCACACAACAAATATTCAGAATCTCGTTTTGGTGGTAACACCCTTTGCGACGATGGCTGCTTGTTGATCAACTTGGATGCTGTCAGATGTAAGATGTGTGGAGCTCCCACGAAGAAAAGGTATCTTATAGGAGGTGTTTGCCCAGATTGTGATGGGCGATCGGAATGTAATGGGAAAGACCCTCATAAAGAACTCTAAGCCGGTAACCAATCCGGCTTTTTTAATACTGTAATAAGTTAGTGTATACGCTCTAGAGCGTATGTAGTAATAAAAATTATGGGGGTGGGGGAGGGGGTGTGAAAAGCTTGACTAAGGGCTACTTTTTTGGTATTAAATAGATATCTTTGACATCAATTACTAGTAAAGAAGGAGAAGGATAGAATGAAAAAACTGAGTTTGAAGACCATGCTTCTTTCTGAGACCCTTGGTCTGGGTCTCATGGTGGTGCTCTTTTGGGACATACTAGCCGAAAAATCAGGATTCTTTAATCGATTCAACCTTAGAAATTGGCGCGACGTTTACTACGAATCTAAGCCAGACAGTAAGGCTAGGGAAAAATCGTTTGAGAAGATATCTAAGATATGTCTCAGCGAAGAAGATCTTTTCATGTGGGTTAAAATGTACAGAAGAGCCAGGGCGGCCGAAGACAGCAAGCTTGAAAATATGATTTTTGAGAAGCTCGCTGCTGAAATTGAAATAGACTTGTAGGCTTTCCTGTGTTCCTAGATTGATTTGATAGCCGGCACAGCGTCGGCTTTTTTAATACTGTAATAAGTTAGTGTATACGGTTCGAACTGTATATACTAAATAAAAATTGTAGAGGAAAGGAGGGGATGATTATGAAGAGTGGTTTTGGGATAGGATAATTTTGGGTGTGCTATGATGAGAAGTAGTTTTTAATTGAGGTATGTTGGCATGGCAAAGAGACAAGTTTTATATAGAAAATGGCGACCTAAAACATTTGCAGATTTTGTTGGTCAAGACCACATAAAGCAAACTATTGTTAATTCTATTAAAACAGGCAAAATAGGGCATGCTTATCTTTTTGCTGGCCCCAGAGGTACAGGTAAAACTTCTATGGCCAGATTATTAGCCAAAGCAGTTAATTGTTTGGAATCCGAAAAAACAGGTGAACCTTGTAATAAATGTGCTAATTGCACAGCATCTTTGGCAAACAATATGGTAGATTTAATCGAAATTGATGCTGCTTCGCATACTGGCGTAGATGATGTTAGAAGTTTGATAGAAAAAGTTAATTTGGCTCCATCTTTAGGTAAGTATAAAGTCTATATTGTAGATGAAGTACATATGTTAACTAAAAATGCTTTTAATGCCTTGTTAAAAACCCTAGAAGAACCACCAGAACATGTCTTATTTATTTTAGCTACAACCGAAGTGCATAAATTATTGCCTACGGTTATTTCACGTTGTCAGTATTTTGATTTTCATCACTTAACCTGGCAAGAAATTATAGATCAGATTAAAAAAATCACAAAACAAGAAAAAGTAACCATTACTGATGAAGCAGTGTCTTTGATTGCTCAAAACTCTGAAGGTAGTATGCGAGATGCCTTAAGCATCTTGGATCAGGTAATCAGCTTAGAAGATAAAGAGATAGATAAGCCAATGTTAGAAAAAATATTAGGTATTACTGATAACAAAGTCGTTTTTAATCTAACGGAAGCTATTATAAATGGCAATGTTAGCTCTGGGATAGATATTATAAATGAGGTGTATTTCAAAGGTTATGATATAGATCAGTTAGTTAAAAATTGGATTAATTATTTAAGGCAATTGTTGATGGTTAAATTGGGCAATCAAGATTTAATTAACCAACCAGAAGATGAGAAAAAACTTTTGCTTAGTCAATCAGAGAAATTAACTTATGCTCAGGTAATTAATTTAATTCAAAGGATTATCAAAAGTAATAATAAATATAAAGTGGTTAGTTTGCCTCAGTTAGCTTTGGAGTTGGTTGTGATTAAATCTGTTAATGAAGATGAGTTAAAAAGTAATAAAAAAACAAATTCTGGGCAAATTCTGGAGTCGTCTGCTAGTCAGCAGACTACCCAGAATGACAGTAAACAAGAATTAGACAAAAGTGTTCCTAAGGTTGCTGTTGAAGTGGAAAAACCTAAAGACGAAGCAAAACCAGCAGTTGTTAGTAAAACAGAGTTGCCGGCTGATATCTGGATTAGTTTATGTAAGCAAGTAGCAGAGAATAGCCCTGCTTTAGCGGCTTTAATGAAAAATGCAGTAGTAACTCCTAGTTCTAATAAATTAATTGTTCAAAATCCAAGTAAATTTTTACATGATATGATTTCTAAAACATCTAATATAAGTTTGATATCCGGATGTCTAAAACAGTTGGGATATGAGGGGGTAAGTATAGAATGCAAATTATCTGATGTAACTAAACAAACTGTTAATCAAGTAGCCGAAGTTTTTGATATAATATAAAATCCAAAATTTAATTAATGAACGCATCTAATAAAAATATAGAATTTATCCCTCCTCAAAATATCGAAGCCGAAAAATCGCTTTTGGGATCTATGCTTTTGGATGAAGATGCCATGATCAAAATTGCTGATATTTTATCGGCAAACGATTTTTATGAAGACAGACATCAAACGATTTTTGATGCCATGGTGTCTTTGTATGAAAAACAAAGGCCTTTGGATATAATTACAGTTACAGATATTTTAAAAGATAGAAAAAAACTAGACATTGTTGGTGGAGTTAGTTATTTAACAAGCTTGGCCAGTAGTTTGCCTAGTAGTGCTAATGTAGTTAGATATGGTGAAATTATTTCTAATAAAGCTACTTTAAGAAGATTAATTGCAGCAGCTAACGAAATAGAAGTGCTGGGGCGCAAACAAGATAGCGAAGTAGAAGATTTGTTAGATAAAGCAGAGCAAACACTATTTTCTATTTCTCATAAATATTTAAAAACTAGTTTTGTACCGGTTAAAGAAGTTTTAGAAGAAGCTTTCGAAAGAATGGATAAGCTTCATGAACATAAAGGCGAATTAAGAGGTGTGGCTAGTGGATTTAAGGTATTAGATAATATTTTAGCTGGTTTTCAAAAGTCTGATCTTATTATAGTGGCTGCTAGACCAAGTATGGGTAAAACTAGTTTAGCCTTAAATTTTGCTCTTAATGCAGCTTTGGCAGGTTTTTCTATAGGTATGTTCCATTTAGAAATGTCTAAAGAACAGGTTGTAGATAGATTAATTAGCGCCCATTCTGGTGTAGATTCTTGGAGATTAAGAACAGGTAATTTAAGAGAAGAAGATTTTACCAAAATTGGTGATGCTATTTCGGCGCTTTCTGAAACGGCTATATATATCGACGATGCTCCGGGTAATAATATTATGGAAATGCGAACTAAAGCCAGACGTTTGCAATCGGAAAAAGGTTTGGATATGTTAATTGTCGACTATTTACAGTTGATGGAGGGTAGAAGATCTTCGGAATCTAGAGTTCAGGAAATTTCAGAAATTTCTCGTGGACTAAAAAGTTTGGCCAGAGAATTAAATATTCCGATTATAGCTGTGTCCCAGTTATCTCGTGAAGTAGAGAAAAGGCCTAAAAGAGTTCCGCAACTATCCGATTTAAGAGAAAGTGGTTCTATAGAACAAGATGCCGATGTGGTTATGTTTATTTACAGAGATGATTATTACAATAAAGAATCAGAAAAACCAAATATAGCAGATATTATGATTGCTAAACACAGAAATGGTCCAACTGGGGTTATGGAATTATATTTCCAACCAGAAACTATGGTGTTTAGAAGTTTAGAAACTGATAGAGATGTAGAAGTGGCTGTAGAGCCTGCGCCCCAACCAGTGGAGCAATCCAACTAGTCACTGATATAATAAATAAGTGATTATATAATTGCTTTAAGATTTATGTCTCGTTTTATTACCTCGTTACTCAAAAATGAATTTCGTACCATTATAGCTTTGGGTGTTTTGTTGGTAGCTTTAGTTGGTTTTGGATTAGCTGCAGAAGACACTGTAACTTATAGATTTGATTTTGGTGATGGGCAAGGTATAGCTTCCGGATATTTACCAATTAATGGTAATGCTTCGCCATATCCTGTAACAAATGGAGTTATTAGTTATGGTTGGGTTGGTGGTGTTATAGCAAAATCTAGTGGAGCAGCAGTAGAAGATTTAAGATTACGAGATTCTAATATTGGCATACCTCAGGCGACTTTTAAAATTAGTGGGTTAACAGACGGGCCATATAGCGTTTCTGTGGTCTCAGGAGACTTAGATGACAGTTTATCTTCCTTAGTTTCAATTTCTGGCCAAAATTATGTTATTAATTCTTTGACAGGATCTTGGGAAACCTTTGTTTTTAATACCACAGTGACTGATGGTAATTTTAATTTAACTATTAAGCCTAGCGGAGCAAATTTATGGGGGATTAATGCGTTAGTAATTAGCTCTATAGCTGTTTTGCCACCTGCTCCAACTTTTGATTTAGCAATTAACCCAGCAGAGCATACGATTAGAAGCGGGGGAACAGTAGTGTATAAAGTTTCTGTATCTCCTTTAAATAATTACGCTAATTCAGTCGATTTGTCTGTAATGGGCTTGGTAGATGGAATGACATCCCAATTTACTCCAGCATCTGGCGTACCTCCATTTAATTCTGATTTAACTGTTACGACTTCTAAATCTAATGTATCTACACATTATGATTTAGTTATAAACGCCAAGGGAGACGATTTAGATAAGCATACTATTAACCAATCTATTAATTTAATAATTACTGACTTTCCACCAGATCCTATCGATAAAACTATTCCACCAGATATTTCTAAACCCAACCCTGATGAACCAGTTGATATAAGTGATGACTGGACTTTAGAAGATGCCATAGAAGCTCAGAGAAAAATCGATGAGTTTGTAAGTAAATTTCTTCAAGAAGGGCAATTGTCCAATAAAGCAGAGATGGAATCGTTAGATGATATAGCTTTTATTAATGATTTAATTACTTTTACAGAATATCCTTTCCCTCAAACTTCTACAGAAGCTACCTTATTGTATTTGACAGAAGCTGGTATAATACAATCGGTAGTTGATACAGCCCCTCCTATGGGCGAATATAAACCACCTGTTAGGGCTCCTAGTTTGTTCGAAATATTATTAAGAGTGTTTGCAGGCCCAGCCATTTAAAATATGTTTAGTAAAAAATTTATAAAAGATTTCAAAATAGAAGCTGTTAGACAAAGAGATTTTACAAATTCTTTTTGGAGACAGTTAGCTGTAATTTTGGTTTCGATTGGTATTATTCAAGTAGTTGGCCCATATGTTGTGTTATGGGGAACAAATCTAGTAGCCAGACCTATCTTACCAGGAATGTAGCTAAAAGTTTTTGGGGGATAACAATGCACGCTAAAATACTAGTGAGCAGGTTTAGTGTGATAAAATAATCGCATAAGTAATTAATGCTATGTCTAAAAGACAAAGACTAAGAAAAGCTAGAAAAGTATCAGAAAAAGAAGAAGCGCTTCGCCTGTGGCAGGCTGAGAAATCTTTATATAAAGTATCATTTCCTTGGAAGCAGTTATTTAAGCTTTTGGGTGGTTTAGTATTGATAGCAATATTTATATTTGGTTCGTATAAAGGGATAATTTGGTGGTTAAATTCTGATATTGTTTCTGGTCCTTTTGGTCAATTAGATAAAGTAGTGTTAGAGGAAAGCAAGTTTGCTACATTGGTGACTAGCGAAGGAGATATAAAACTAGAATTAATGTCTACAACAGCACCTAAAACTTCTGCTAATTTTATATTATTGGCTCAGAGTGATTTTTATGATGGAGTTAAATTTCATAGGGTAATTGATGATTTTATGATTCAAGCAGGGGACAGATTGTCTATGGATGACGATCCTGATAATGATGGTACTGGAGGCCCTGGGTACAGCTTTGAAGACGAATTTAATAAAAATACTCCTAAATTAGTTAGAGGGGTAATGGCTATGGCTAACGCTGGTGCTGATACTAATGGTAGTCAATTTTTTATTATTACTGCAGAAGAAGTTTCTTACTTAGATGGTAAACACACACCATTTGGGACAGTAGTAGAAGGTATGGATATAGTAGATAAAATAGGTACAACTAAAACTGAGAATGATAAGCCAGTTAAAGAGATTATAATTAATGATGTTATATTAAGTAGTGAATAACAATTAATTTTTTATTTATGTTTGATAAAGCTAAAAAAATGTGGGAATTGCAGAGCAAAGCAAAGCAATTGCAAAAAGAATTAAGAGAGATGGAATTTGTAGGAGAAGAATTAGGTGGAAAAGTTAAGGTTATGCTTAATGGTGAACAAAAAGTTATGTCTATAGAGGTAGATGATAGCTTGGTTAGTTTGAACGAGAAGGAAAGTATGATTAAATTTTTAGGACAAGCATTTAGCTCTGCTGTTAAAAAATCTCAACAAGCTGCTGCTACTAAAACTAAAGAAATTGTTGGTGGATTAGGTATACCAGGATTGTAATTCTGTATATGTATTCTTTGCCTAAATCAATTTCTAGATTAATTGCAGAATTAAGTAAATTACCAGGTGTTGGTTCTAAAACAGCATCTAGGTTGGTTTTTTATTTAATCAAAAATCCCAGTATGGATATTAAAGAACTGGGAGAGGCGTTTTTAAATTTAAAAAATGATTTAATTTATTGTCATCAATGTCATAATATAACTGATAGTGATCCTTGTTCTATTTGTTTAGATGCTAATAGAGACAATAGCTTACTATGTATAGTAGAAGAACCTCTGGATGTTATTGCTATAGAAAAATCTCGTAGCTTTAATGGTAAATATCATATTCTAGGGGGCAGATTATCTCCCTTAGAAGGGGTTAATGCAGAGCAGTTAAATTTAGGTGATTTGTTAGAAAAAACAAAAGTTAATGAAATAAAAGAGATTATTATTGCTACTAATCATAATGTAGAAGGTGAAACTACCGCTATGTATATAAAAAAGATTTTAGAATCAACACCAGTTATAATTACCAGAATTGCTACTGGATTGCCTATGGGTGGAGATTTAGAATATGCCGATGAGGTAACTTTGGCCAAAGCTTTAGAGGGAAGGCGGGCGGCCTAATGAATAATGATTCTAAGAAGATTTTTTTGTTTCAAGCGTTATTCGTAACATTTTTATGGTCTGCTTCCAAGATTATTATTAAATTGGGTCTTGGGTTAATTTCGCCATATATATTAATAGGTTCTATCCAAGCAGTAGCATTTTTGGCTTTATTAATTTATTACCTAATAAAAAGACCGGTATTAGATTGGAGCGTAATGAAAACAAAACTTGCTCCTCTGATGTTAGTTGGTTTGGCTGGTTTTACAATTGCCCCATTATTAGCAGTTATTGGTATTAAATATGTTACTGGTACCACAGCTGGTTTATTTGCTGGATTTAGTGCAGTTTTGGTAATGATTTTAAGCTATGTGATATTAAAAGAAAAATTACGCAATATGCAGTTTATAGGTATATTATTAGCTGTTTTAGGAGTATATCTTTTCTTATCTGGTGGTATGTTAGGTGGCTCTTTGTTTGGAATAATTGTAATATTTTTAGCAGAAGTTTTCTTTGCTTTAAGCACAGTATTAACCAGATTAATTATGCGTGGTCCAGGGGACGAAACTATGATAACTACTTTGTTTAGTGCTGGTATAGGTACTGCCATATTACTTCCAATCGGGATTATGAAAGATGGTGTAGCAGGGGTATTTCAATGGCAAACAATGCTGGTTATAGTTGTTGTGGGTGTAATATTTGCATTTGCAGGCATGCTTTGGAGCGCTGCTCTAGATAAATTACAAGCTATAGAGGTAGCAGTTTTGCAAAATACTATGCTTATTCAAATTGTCTTACTTTCTGTTATTGTTCTAAACGAACATATTACATTAAGCAATATATTGGGTGGAGCGGTAGTTTTGTTAGGAGCATATATAGTAGAACGAAGGTCGCTTAAACAAGGAGAATATACAAAAGAATATGGTGGCACTTAAGTTATACAATTCGTTATCAAAAAAGTTGGAAACATTTAAGCCTATAAAAAAAGGTCAGGTATCTTTTTATGCTTGTGGCCCAACAGTATATCAAACTGCGCATATAGGTAATTTAAGAACCTATATTTTTGAGGATATTTTAAGAAGAGTATTAGAGTTTAATGATTATAAGGTTAAACATGTGATGAATATCACAGATGTAGGGCATTTAACTGATGATGCAGATAGTGGGGAAGACAAGGTAGAAGTAGCGGCCAAAAAATCTGGGAAAAAAGTTAAAGAGATTACTAAATATTATGCAGATTTGTTTAAAAAAGATATTAATGCTTTAAATATTGAAACTCCTAATAAATTTGCTTGGGCTAGTAAATATATAAAAGAACAAATAGATTTAATTAAAAAAATAGAAGCAAAGGGTTATGTTTATACTACTTCTGATGGAGTATATTTTGATACGATTAAATTTAAGCAATATGGTCGTTTAGGAAAAGTGAGTACTGGTAAATCTAGAATTTCTCATGACAAGAAAAAACATAACGAATCTGATTTTGCTTTATGGAAGTTTTCTCAACCAGATGAAAAGAGACAACAAGAATGGCTTTCACCTTGGGGAAAGGGGTATCCGGGATGGCATATAGAATGTTCGGCTATTTCTGAAACAGAACTTGGTCAACCTTTTGATATCCACACTGGAGGAGAAGATCATATTACTATCCATCATAATAACGAAGTTGCTCAGAGCGAAGCCGCTTATGACAAACCATTGGCTAATTATTGGTTGCATGGGGCATTTATGCTGTTAAATAAAGACAAAATGTCTAAGAGCAAGGATAATTTTAAATTATTATCAGATTTAGAGAAAAGTGGTTTTGAGGCTATGGCATTTAGATATCTAGCCATAACCAGCCACTATAGAAGTAAGTTAAATTTTTCTGAAGTAGCTTTAAAAAATGCTAGTAAATCTTTGTATAAATTAGGTTCTTTGTTTTCTCAGAAAACTACAGGTGGAAAAATAGATAAAACTTATTTAAATAAATTCATCAAAGCTATTAATGATGATTTAAATATGCCCAAAGCTTTTACAGTAGTTTGGAAATTAGCTAAATCAACTAAAGTTAAACTTGCAGATAAACAAGTCACTTTATTAGAATTTGATAAAGTTTTAGGTTTAGATTTGGGTAATTTTAAACAAGTGCCTAGCGATATTAAAAAGCTAGCCGACGATAGACGTAAAGCTCAAATAAATAAAAATTATAAGCAAGCAGATAGCCTACGTGACAAGTTAGATAAACTGGGTTGGCTTATAGAAGACACTAAAGAGGGCGTTAGGTTGCGCAAGAAGCTTTAAAGATTATTTTTTTCTTGAGTAAAGGCAATGTAAGAGTAAACTATTGGCACTAAAGCTGCTAATATAACTACTACAAATGGAACATAAGCATTAAGTGGGACAGGTATCTAGGGAGATGCTAGGAACAGTAATCCACTAATAACAAAGCTATAACCACCTACAATGTGGGTTTTTCTCCAAACTTCATCAGAAGATAGTGTCCAAGGGGTTCTGATGCCCATGAAGAAATTTGATTTTACTTGTGAAAGATAATTTCCTATAAATATAAAAAGCACACCTACCATGGCTGGAACAATAGTTCCGATTTGTACTGGTTGTTCGGATATGCCTGCCCAAGTAGTTATTCCAAACATAAAACCCATAAAAACCATCATAAGATTTCTTATCATCTGATAAAAAGGCCAGGATTTAATAAAGTGTTCTCGACGAGGCTCTATGTAAGGGAGGGCTAGAAATAGTAAGTATAGCCCTATCGTAATGCCAGGGAACAATAATGTATGAGTTAATCTAGAGCTATAACCATCTACTTTTCCATCAATACCCCAATGTGAAGGAACTATTTCTGGTAATTGTGGATATGCCCAAACAGCAATAGCTATTACCAATATCATAACTAACCAAGAAATCCACTCGCTCTTAAGGGTAAATTTTATTTTTTTATCCATTGCGAAACCTTTCTATTGTTCAAAATTATTTAAAAAATTGTTAACTACATCATAAAAAACGGGCATATTAATCGAATAATATATTTTTTGACCGTCTTTCTCGCTATCTATAAGATTAGCGTTTTTCAATATAGCTAAGTGATGAGATAGTGATGGCTTGCTGATAGGGAAGTGGAGGGATAGTTCTCCGGGAGTTAAACTTTTAGATTTTAGTTTAATTAAAATTTCTCTACGGATAGGATCAGCTAATGCCTTAAAAGCCGTTGATATGTTTTGAGTAATCATATTTAGATGTTTAGATAACTATCTAAATATTAATTGATAAATGAGTTGTTGTCAATCTGTGTTATTCCCAACTTGATTAGGAATCCAGAAATAAAAAATAAATATTTAGTAATGAATTCATATATTACTAAAGAAAAATGCTATGATAATGTATAATTTGATTGTTACAACCTTGGGGTGTAGCCAAGTGGTAAGGCAACGGATTTTGGTTCCGTGATCGTAGGTTCGAGTCCTGCCACCCCAGCCACGTCGGAATGGACTCCATTCAGTCGTTTTACAAACAAGTTTGTAAAAGCTCCCCATTCCGTCATTCCTCCTTTCAAAATTACAAACAGCCGAAGGCGTGAGATTGCAATTTTGGGTAGTCAATTAAATCAAATAATAAGCTTGACTGAGAGCTGATTTTTGTTATATTTAAACCAATCACCATTGGGTGAAATCTTTGACAAGGAGAGTTGCTTAAAATGGAAATTGTAAAGTATATTTATCTTGGAGTTGCAGTAGTATTCTTTGTTTTCTTATTCATATCTTATTTGATAAGAAAATATTTTGTCGAATTGCTCGTCCCATCTTTTTTAGTTGGGCTTATACTGGCTGGCATACTATCTATTGCCTGGCCTGTGGTTATATTTATAGAAATATTCCCACCTGAGGGACTTGAACACCAAAGACCTATATCTAGTGGCATACAGCTTATAAAAGATTTCTTACACGATATAGGTATAAAAGTATCATGAGATTACGGCCACATTATTTTAATTGAAAATAAAAACCACTGAGTTTGTAACTGGTGGTTTTTTCTTACCCTAAACTTACACAAAAGGTTCGAATATCGTCCAGTAACGCCAACCACGTAGAATATTTATATAGAAAACTAATTGAACTTCTTTTTTAATAACAGAGGTGATTGTATAATATATATAGTTGTTGCCTAAAAAGCTTTTTTGTAGAGATGAGGTGTGAAGATCAAGGCACTATGCGAAAAGATCAGCAGCACTTACTCATTCCACAATAAGCTTTCCCCGCCTTTGTAGGCGGGGTTTTTCTTGTATAGATTAAGATATAATAATTGGCAAAAAAACCGCTCTGGGAGCATAAGTATTGACAGTTTCTAGTTGCTGATATATAGTAAGTCAAGTGCCTACATATTAGTAGGTATGTATGAATACTGAGTTCATATGGAATCTCGGACTTTTTTAGATTTCATTATAAGTAAAATAATCTCAATATTCATGTTAGGAGATTATTAAACTAAAAACATAAGGTATTTATGCGTAGAAATTCATTTTCTAATAGAAAACAATATAGTAGCAGTACTAGATCGGGCGGTTCTCGTAAACCGTCTTTTAGAGGTCGCCGTTCGTCCTCTGGTGGTGGTCGTAGTGCGCAAAAAAGTAGAGGTGTTTATATTAATCCAACTCAATTTGTACGTAAGGTAACTTTGATAAAATCTGATGAGGTTTTTGCAGCAAAGCATGCTTTTGATGATTTTAAGTTAAGCGAAAAACTTCGTAAAAATGTGGCTGGATGTGGTTACAAAACGCCAACTGCTGTTCAAGATGAAGCAATTATTCCAATTAGTGAAGGTCGTGATTTAATAGGTTTGGCAAATACGGGAACTGGTAAAACTGCGGCATTTCTTTTACCTATTTTAGAAAAACTACAAAAAACAAAAGCGCGTGAATCGGTATTGATCATAACTCCTACTCGCGAATTAGCAATTCAGATTGCTGACGAATTTAAGATTTTTTCTTATGGGCTAGATCTATCAGCTGTAGTAACTGTTGGTGGTGCACCTATATATCGTCAGATTTCAGCATTAAAACGCGGGACGAATGTTATCATCGGTACCCCAGGCAGAATATTAGATCTTGTTAAGCAACGTAAGTTGCGTTTAGATAAGATAAATACACTTGTTTTAGATGAAGCAGATCACATGATGGATATGGGATTTCTTCCAGATATCAATACTATTGTTGGCTTGCTTCCAACTAGAAGACAAACACTATGTTTTAGTGCTACTCTGCCATTAAAAATTGATCAATTGGTGCGTGATTTATTAGTTAATCCGGTGACTGTTTCTGTACGTACTGGTGTTACTTGTGACAATGTGGATCAAAATGTGCTTTATGCTGATACGACACCTCAAAAAATTCAAAAGCTGATAGATATGTTTAGCAATGAAGAGTTTTCAAAAATATTAATTTTTGGAAGAACTAAACATGGGGTTCAGAAATTAGCAGATAATTTAAGCAAATCTGGCTTAAGGGTAGAAGCGATTCATGGAAACAAGTCTCAAAATCAACGCCAAAAAGCATTGCACGCATTTAAAAGCAATAAAGTTAGGATATTAGTTGCGACTGATGTGGCAGCTCGTGGGTTGGATATTCCTAATGTTAGCCATGTAATTAACTTTGACCAACCAAGTAATTACGAAGATTATATTCATCGCATTGGACGTACTGGAAGAGCAGGAAAACTTGGTAAGGCTCTAACCTTTATACCTACGCGTACTAGATTTAGTTATTAAAAATGATAGACGCAATAAAGATTAGAAATGTGGCGATTATCGCCCATGTAGACCATGGTAAAACAGTGTTGGTTGATGGGTTGTTAAAGCAAGCTGGAACATTTAGAGACAACCAATCAGAAATGAGCCAAACAGCAATTCTTGATTCTGGCGATCTTGAACGTGAGAGAGGAATTACAATCTCTGCCAAAACAACGGAGGTTGGTTATAAGGGGTATAAAATTAATATTATTGATACTCCTGGGCATGCTGATTTTGCTGGAGAGGTGGAGCGAACTTTGGGTATGGCAGATGGAGTATTGTTAATTGTTGATGCTCAAGAGGGGCCAATGCCACAGACTAAGTTTGTACTTACAAAAGCACTTAATTTGGGCTTAAAACCTATTGTAGTTATTAACAAAATTGATAAACGCGATGCGCGGATTAAAGAAGTAGTATCAGAAATAGAGAATCTGTTTTTGGATTTAGCCACTACTGATGATCAGTTGCGTTTTCCTGTTTATTATGCCATTGGTCGTGAAGGTAAATCTTTTGATACAGTTCCAGAAAATATAGGAAATGCCAAAGGAGATCTAACCCCAATATTTGATGCGATTATAGAGCATATTCCTGCTCCGGATACATCACTTGAGGGTAGTTTTCAGATGTTAGTTAGCTCGTTGGCTTGGGATTCGTATCAGGGTAAATATGCTACTGGTCGGATTCAGCGAGGGGAAGTTAAAGCTGGTGACCAAGTTGCACTTATAGCAAGTGATGATGGTAGTGTAACAAAGACTAAAATAGAAAAAATATTTATTTCTAAAGGTTTAGGCAAAGAAGAAGTGCCAATTGCTGGTGCTGGTGAGATTATTCAGCTTACTGGTGTTGGTAATGCCAATATTGGTGATACGGTTGCAACTATTGATAATCCGGAAGCTTTGCCGGCTATGATAATC